>FZPS01000020.1_pt53 | contig 12380 bp, 12 predicted proteins | sample 1817821 | NCBI WGS metagenome assembly FZPS01 (sample SAMEA104158645, study PRJEB21678) | metagenome | place: Germany | collected 2015-04-21 | reverse complement strand
ACGCAGCCATACGTTGTGACAGCTCTACGCGGGTTCGTGTTGGTGAGACATTTGGCGCCGCTATGAGGGGAGGTTCAGTCGCTTCCCATGTGCGGATAGGTAAGGACGTATACGGACCCCTGGTCAACAGAGGGGGAGCTGACGTAGTGCTTGCGCTTGAACCTCTTGAGGGCTTGAGGGTCGGTATCGACTTTCTGAAGCGCGACGGAGTGGCTATTTTGAACACCAGACCGTGGTATCCGGTGGACGTGAATATCGGGGTATGCAAGTACCCTGACCTTGAAGAGATTGAAAAAGGACTAAGCGGGCTTGGCGTGGACGCATATCTGCTGGATGCTACGGAAATTGCCATCGACGCAGGTAATGCAAAGGCTGCTAATGTCGTTATGCTAGGAGCACTCTCGTCTTTGGGTACACTTCCTGTTGACGAAGAGTGTCTGCTCTCGGCAGTTAGAGACAGAGTGCCACAGAAAGCACTTGATGTCAATTTGAGGGCGTTTGAATTGGGGAAAAATGCAATGAGAGAACTGATGAACACGAAAAAGTGCGGGAAAACAGCTGATTGCACGGGGGTTAGCTAGACATGGCAGAGCATAAGCTCATTCGTGATGCTGCATCGATAGGCAGAAATCTCACTGAACCTGAGGCCTATCAGGTTGTTCAAGACTACGGGATACCTGTTCCCTGCTTCGGAGTTGCCAGGAGCGTTGCGGAGGTCGGAACGCTTAGCGCGTCCATTGGATTTCCGGTTGTTATGAAAATAGTGTCTCCCGATATCCCTCACAAGACTGACGTTGGGGGAGTAAGGCTTGGACTCGAAACTGAAGAAGCCGTTCGTGAGGCATATGAGGATATTATGTCCAATGTCAGGTGCAAGCAGCCTGACGCGAAGATAGATGGGATTCTTATTGCCAAATCTATCGACGGTTTGACAGCCGGCAATGGAAAAGATGGCCGCTCCGAGGCTCTTGAGGTGATTATCGGTGCAGTGCGGGATCCTGAGTTCGGGTATGCGGTAATGTTCGGGCTGGGTGGAATCTTTGTGGAAATAGCAAGGGATGTCACATTTAGGGTTACGCCTGTAACACATGAAGGTGCTTTGGAGATGATGTCTGAGATCAAAGCCGCTCGCATGCTCGATGGCGTCCGAGGGCAAGAGCCCAGAGACAAGGATGCGCTTGCGGACATCATAGTTGCCGTGTCTCGCCTGGTCCAGGAGAATCCGAGCATATCTTCGGTTGACCTGAATCCTGTTCTATCCTTTGCAAGCGGGGCTTGGGTAGTAGACGCTAAGATAGCTTGTTAAGTAGGTTAAGGACTGCAGGTTAAGGACTGCAGGACTCTGGCTGTAACAGGTAGAACTTTTGAAGTTGAGGGTCAGACCATCTAGCTATCAGATTTGCTGGCCCACTAACCATTGTTCTGCACCGGTGAATAGTCATAAGCAACTGGAGTGATATGTGTACCCATATCTATGGCTGGGAAGGCAGTAAGAGTTCTGTTCTAGCCGGATTGCACGTGGAGTCTAAACAGGAGGTGTACAATGTTTGAACAGGTTCAAAGTCAAAAGTTCTACCTGCAGATCGTAAATCAGATCCGAGATCTCATTGCTGAAGGCAAACTCAAGAAAGGCGACAAGCTTCCACCTGAGAGGAATCTAGCACAGCAGTTTGGAGCAAGTCGCACGGTCATTAGGGAAGCTCTGAGCGCTCTTGAAGTTCTAGGATTAATCGAATGCAGGCGAGGGCAGGGAGACTTCATCAAAGTTGACGCGGCTGAGGTGTCTATCAACAGTGAGGTAATGAGGGAGCTGCTTCAGGAGCACAGCCCGCGCGAGATATTTGAAGCTAGGGTCGAGTTGGAGCCTAGTCTGGCCGGTTTGGCTGCGGAGAATGCCATGGACGAAGACATATACAGGTTAGAAAGTCAGCTGGAAAGAGTCAACGCACTTGGGCAAGACGCAGAGATTAATCCTGAGAGAATTGATGACTACATGGAAGAAGATCGCAAGTTTCATCTTGAGGTGGCGCGCGCAGCACACAACAGTGTCCTGTTTGATGTTTATGCGAGCGTGAATCTAATGATGAAAGAAACCCACTGGAAGGCGTTGAAGAGAAAGAGCATTGAAAGGGAAGGTAATATCCGCCTATTTGAACGAGAACATACGGCGATCTTTAAAGCGATCCGTGATAGGAAATGCGATGTTGTCAGGGTGATAATACGCGGCCACATTGAGAATATTGAAAAGGATCTGTTTAATGAGACAGAGTGACCGTTCCTGATTCGTTCTGAATAGTGTCGACTTGTGTTGTGTGCCAAGATCAAGGGAATATCTCGCGTACTGGAGGAGTGGTTGTGAAGAATACTGGCCCGATATTGGCGGAGATCGAGACGTTTTTGGAAGATCATGAGCGAGACATAATTGATTTTGCCTGCAAGTTAGTTGCAACTCCGAGTGAGAATCCCCCCGGTGATGAGAGCGCAATTGCTGAAGTAATCACCGCAAAGGCGGTGGAGCTCGGACTTCCAGAGCCTAGGGTTGTTGCACGTGAGCCTCACAGGCCTAACTTAGTTTTCGAGATCATGGGTGACGAGACGGGTCCGCGTCTTATGTATAACGGGCATATTGATACTAAACCAGTAGGAGATTTGTCCAAATGGAATACTGATCCGTTGAATCCGGTCATTAAGGACGGGTTTCTCTACGGATTAGGAGCATCAGACATGAAAGGAGGGGTTGCGGCCTTATTATATGCAGCGGCTGCGATTGCGAGGGTTCAGGATAAGTTAAAAGGCTCGCTTCTATTGGTGCTTACAGGTGACGAGGAAGCCGGTGGAGCGTATGGAGCTGAGTATCTTGCGAAGAATGATTATATTCACGCAGACATTGGATTGATTGCTGAGGGTTGTGGAATCAGGGAGGAATGGGAGTACCTAAATCTGATTTCACGTGGAGAGACATGTTTCAAGATAAAGGTTTACGGGACACAAATGCATTCAAGCGTTTGTGACGTTTTGCCTTCAGTTAATGCAAGCCTTAAGATGGCTGAAGTCATGCTCAAGTTGGCCAAGGAATTAAAGTTTAGGTACGAACCTCATCCTCTATGTCCTCAAGGAGTGACGATGGGGGTTGCGACGGTAGTCAACAGTGGTGTTTATTATGGCGTATTACCTGGGTATGCAGAGTTTGGCACAGATGTTAGAACGTTACCGGGAATGACCCGTGAAGCCATGGAAGAAGATATCAGAGGATTCGTCGAGAGACTTCGTCTTGAAGATCCTACTCTCGAGATAGACTACGAGTTTGAGCCACTACCTCTCGGGTGGATTGAAACCGTAGTTGTTCCTGAAGACCATCCGTTTGTCGATGCACTGAAAGTCTCTGCCGGCAACGTTTTAGGTAAGGTTCCCCAACTTGGTGCTTACCCTGCATGGACAGATGCTAGATTCTTTCAACATGTAGCGGGTGTTCCTACTATACCGGCATTCGGACCGGGACTCTTGACAGTTGCTCATGGTCCTAATGAGCGAGTCCTTGTTGAGAGCATCGTCAAAGCCAGCAGGATCTATGCTTTATCCGGAGCGAGATACCTGTCAATGTCCAAAGACGGGTAGAAAGAAGATAAGGAACTTAGCATGCCTCGGGACTGAGGTTTTAGGGGGAATAAATATGAAGATTGCAGTAATTGGCGCAGGCGCAATGGGTTCTCTGTTTGGGGGTTTATTGGCGGAAGCGGGTAATGAGGTGTACTTGGTAGATGTCAATGCTGATCACGTAGCGGCCTTAAGTAGGAATGGATTGTCGATTGAAAGCAACGGAGAAACAAGAGTTATTCCGGTTCATGCTACACAGAATCCTGCAAACCTGGAAGTAATGGATCTTATTATCATTCAAGTGAAGACATATGCCACGCAGGCAGCTGCTGAAAGCGCCATTCCTATGATTGGAACTGACACCGTAGTCATGACCATGCAAAACGGAATCGGAAACGTGGAGCTGGTTGGCGAGGTTGTTGGAGAAGAGAAGGTTATTGGAGGCGTGACTCGTCATGGGGCGGTGTACCTAGGTCCAGGCAAGATAAGGCACACTGTAGATGCAGCTACGGTGATAGGAGAGTTGGATGGAAGAATAACTCCGAGACTACGCCGTATATGCGACGTTTTGAATGAGGCTAGACTTAACGCATCTATTTCGCCTAACATTCAAGGAGAAATATGGAGTAAAGCTATTATCAATGTGCCAGCGAATCCTCTGTGTGCAATCCTAAGGATTCCCACTCGTGAGCTTGTAGAGCACGAATGCATTCGCCAGATGATGCATATGGCGGAAGATGAAGTAATAAAAGTTGCTGCTGCCAAAGGGATTAAGCTTGCGTTTACTAACGTAGCAGAAAAATTGGCTAGTGACGTGAAACCAGGAAGCAAACAAATCGCTTCTATGTTGCAGGATGTGCTAAATGAGAGACCAACTGAGATAGGTTCACTGAACGGTGTCGTGGTGTCTGAAGGAGAAAAACTGGGGATTGAGACTCCCATCAATAAACTCTTGTATCTAATGGTTAAGGCTATTGAGGCAACATATGACGCCAGAGTAGAGCGGCTGTAGATTTGGTTCCCGTGTGTTAAGAGAATACTTGTTAATGGGGGCGACGGAGCGCATGAAAATAAACTCAACGAAGGCGGCACTGCAACGGGGAGAGGTTGTTATTGGGCCTACTATTTCACATTTCAACTGTCGCGGTATAGGTAAGATCATGGCTGCTGCAGGTTTCGATTTCGTATTGATTGATATGCAACATAGCTCGTTTGGAAGTGAGAGCATCTGTGACCTTATTCTCCAGCTGCGAGAAGCAGACGTAACTCCCATCGTTAGGATACCCATTGAGGCGAAGACCATAATGGGCCAAGCGATGGACGCAGGTGCCCAGAGTATTATGGTTCCCGATGTAGACAAACCGGAGATCATAAGAGAGACAGTGAAGACTGTGTTATACCCGCCACTCGGTGAAAGGAGTATTGGAGGCAAGACTGTAAGCTCAGACTTTGCTACAGACATCGATATATATGAATTGAGACGCTCAAGTAATGACCAATATCTAGGAGTGTTTCAAATAGAGGGAGAAGCTGCAATCAATAATCTAGATGAACTCTTGGCTCAGCCTGGTTTGGATGTTGCCGAGATCGGTCCATGGGATCTATCGCAAAGCTTAGGGATACCCGGAGATTTTAAAAACCCTCGCTTCTTGGAGTGTGTTGACCTTGTAATCGAAAAGTGTGTGGAACATGGTAAGTACCCTGGTATTTTTGCAGGTACCCCTGAATTGGGGCGGTTTTGGATTGAGCGCGGAATGAAAATGCTGTTTTTCTCAACGGATGTTGATATTTTCATCAACGGGTCACTAAGAGCTTTGGACATACTGAGAAACCGGAAATAAGGATATCGGAACATGTTAGGTCAAGATTGAATGACACAATGGACAAGGGATCGAATCCCAAACGAAATATTAATGAGGGAGGAATAAGGATGTTCAAGGGATTCCATAGGAACCATTTCGTGTCGGTAATATGTGCAATTATCGCAGTGGGCCTCCTAAGCACAACAGTTTTAGGTGCTAATGAGAAAATCGTACTTCGTCTCGGTGCTCAATGCCCTGCCACAGATGAGTCTCCGGAGCATAAAGCGCTACTCACATTCAAGCGCTTTGTTGAAGCTGAATCCGGAGGGAGAGTCGAAATCAAGTATTATCCTGCATCTCAACTGGGCTATGAAAGAGAAATGCTTGAGGCTGTAAAGATGGGGACTCTTGATATGACCATGATTGCCGAAGGACCCATATCGGGATTCTATCCGACTGTTTATGTCTTAAGCATTCCTTACTTATTCAGTGACAGTGCAGTTGCATGGAAGGTATTAGACGGTCCCTTTGGTCAAGAGTTGGCAGAAGATATGCGAGAAAAAATGGGTGTGATGGTGCTTGGATATGGTGAAAACGGATTTAGGCACTTCACTAACAATCAAAGACGAGTAACAAAACTAGAAGATCTGAAAGGTCTAAAGATCCGTGTGATGGAGAGTCCATTATATATAGAGCTTGTAAGAGCCTTAGGAGCTCTACCTACCCCAATGTCTGGAGGCGGAGAACTCTACAATGCGATGCAGCAGAAGGTTGTAGACGGTCAAGAAAACCCGCTGGACCAAATCTACACATTTCGATTCTATGAAGTTCAGAAGTACGTCGTAATAGACGGGCATACGTACAGTCCGCACTTCCTGCTCATAAACGAGAATCGATTCAATAGCCTTCCAAAGGAAGTGCAAACTATTCTGAAACACGGCGGCCATGTGTTCTCGGCAGCTGAAAGAGGAATGAAGAGAGAATTGGACCTGAGATCAAAAGAGTTGCTCGAAGAAAAAGGTATGATAGTTGATGCTCTATCAGAAGAAGAGAAAGCCAGATTCCGTGAGGCTACGCAAGGACCTGTCATTGAATGGATGGAAAGCAAGGTAGATCGTGTATGGATAGACAAGGCTCTCAAAGCGGCTGAAGAAGTAGAGGCCAACTTCTAGACATATACTATGCTTTCTATTGGGGATTCATTGAGCGATGAGTATCTCGACTCCACCGGGCAAGGTTATCTTGCCCGGTGGAATAAGGCGGAGGGTGAAATAACTTGAAAACACTGAATGCGTATGCAACGTTAATTGCAGATGGTGTGGAACGTATAGTAGAAGCCGCTTTAATTGTTTTAATGCCTGTATTGACTGTCGTTGTTGTAGCACAAGTCGTTGCCAGATATGTGATCAAACAGCCTTTGTCATGGTCTGAGGAACTCAGCCGATATATGCTGGTATGGGTCGTATATTTAGGTATGAGTGTCGCAATCCGGCGCCGGGGCCACATGGGATTTACGGTATTTCGGGAACGGTTATCTCCTAAGTTAGGACGTATGCTTGTGTTTGTGAGCGAAGTGATTATAGGGGTGGTACTAGTTTATCTTCTTGCTTGCGGTTTTCGGGTATCAATAGCAAACATGACTCAAAACAGTCCGGGCTTGGGCATTCCTATGGCGTTAGCGTATGGAGCTGTGCCTATCGGAGCTTTGGCGGGTCTCATTCAGTTAGTGCCATTGATTTTCGACAGTTTCAACGGAAACTGTTGACTAACCGCCTACTGTATGAGAACTCATTTTTGACGATGCTTGTTTGGCAGACGATTGTCAAGTAAATCGTTGGATGGAGGTGGTATGATAGTGTTATCTGCAATGATTATTGTGTTTGTAGTAGCTCTCTTGATTGGCGTTCCAGTTGCTTTTTGCGTTGGGCTGTCTTCGTTAGTGGCTCTTGTTTCGATTCCTTATTTAACGCCTAACACTTTGGCGATCAAGTTGTTTACAGGTCTTGATTCCTTTCCTCTTGTGGCAGGCTTGTTCTTCATACTTGCCGGCGAGATAATGAGCAAAGGTGGCATTACCAACAGACTAATGAAGTTTGCTGAAGCCTGCGTTGGTCGAATACGAGGAGGACTTGCTCATACGAATGTATTGGCCTCAATGCTGTTTGCGGGTTTGAGCGGATCCGCCGTAGCTGATACTGCAGCGTTAGGACCACTTGAGATCGGCATGATGACCGAAGCAGGATATGATGTGGATTTCAGTACTGCAGTCACTGTGGCATCATCTGTAATAGGTCCCATCATTCCGCCTAGTGTAATAGGAATCATATATGCCACGTGTGCTGGTACATCCGTCGCAGGCTTACTACTTGCAGGTATTATTCCTGGTATTCTCTTAGGAGTGTCTCTGATGATTCTATGTTACTACTTTGCTGTGAAGAGAGACTATCCTCGGGGTAACCCAATAACGTTGAAGGAGTTTTGGGATGCCACGGTTCATGCGTTGCCTGCACTTGTTCTTCCACTAATCATCATTGGGGGAGTTTTGACCGGGATGTTTACGGTAACGGAGGCTGGAAGCGTAGCTGCCGCTTATGCATTGATCGTTGTTATAGTTGGTTTCAGAAGTATGAGTCTGAAAGATCTTGCTGAATCCTTTGTCGATGCTGCGTCATCGGTAGGTTCTTGCTATCTAGTAATATCTACTGCAGCAGCGTTGTCATATATTTTTGCTATCGAAGAAATACCGACCAAGGTCTTAGCTGCCTTGGCTCCGGCCGTACAGTTTCCATGGCTGTTCCTTCTTCTGTTGGTAGTCCTCCTGCTTGTTGTCGGTACCTTCATGGATCCAGGTGCGGCAATTTTGATCCTTGTTCCCGTGCTACTTCCTACTGTGAAGTCGCTTGGATTGAGTGAACTCCATCTAGGCATGATAGTCGTTCTCACGCTTGCGATAGGTGTTATAACTCCGCCTGTTGGAGTCTGCCTGTATGTTGGTTGCAGTATAGCCAAGATCAGTATCGAGCAATTGATGAAGAGTCTATGGCCTTTTCTTCTAGCAGAGATCCTCGTTGTATTGCTTGTAACGTATATTCCATGGCTTTCCACGTGGATACCAAGCTTATTTGGATTTAGATGATGCGACCGATTCTAGATGCGTAACAAGCAAGAATCTCTGCGGATATATTGGTCCACTGTATAACTGACTGAACTAACGCGGTATATGGTATTCTTTGCACCTTACTATATGGACAGATAGATGAAGAAAGGGCGAGCAAAGAGAGTTAGGGGACTTAAATGATTCGGAAGAAACGGCGGGAAGAAACGGCGGTCAGTACATGATGTTGTACAGTACGGGTATCATCCTTTCTATTGCATGTGCAATAGCATGGGGTGTGAATAGTGTTTTGCTGAGATGGATGCAGAGTGAACCTGCTTGGCAGACCCTAGGTACTTCTGTAGGTAATCTCGTTATTTCTGCCCTAGTATTTCCTTGGCATCAGATATGCAAGATAGCTCCTGCGGCGGTTACTGTCTCATTCATGAGTGGGATAACATGGGCAATAGGGATGTACCTCCACATATGTTCTATTCCGCTCGTGGGAATATCAAGAGCAGTACCAATATGTGGTGGATTCCAAGTAGTCTTTAATGCTCTTTTTGGGTGGCTTGCAATGGGGGAACTACCCGGTTCATCTCTTGGAAAAGTGTCAGTGATCGTAGGCGTATTCCTGATCGTTATGAGTATGCTGTTCATCGGAGGTTCAGAATGGGCATTTGACAAAGAGGAGCTGCGTAGGAGAGGGTTGTTTCTACCCATAATGGCTGCTCTGGTTTTTAGCTTATATGTTGCTCCAGTACGATATTTCGGAATACCGGGTGAGATTGCGGCTTTGCCTCAAGCGGTCGGTATGGTTACAGGCTCGGTTGGCCTCATGAGCTTCAGGAACAGGCAAAGGACTCCCCTTCCTCTCCGCAAGTTTTCGTTCAGTATGATCTGCCTCCCAGGGTTGGTATGGGGGACTGGAAATGTACTTTTGCTTCTTGCATTATCAAGCATAGGGATAAGTGTTTCATTTGCACTTACCAGATTGAGCGTAGTTATCAGTTCATGCTTTGGAGTGTTTTACTTCAAGGAAACAGGGACAGAACACAGCTATTCTGTTTTGCTGGCAGGGCTTATGAACATTCTAGGTTCAACATTAGTCTCCATCGCAAACAGTCTCTAGATAGTGTAGGTGTTTTCGGTATCCTGGAATTATATCGGCGGGAGTGCGGACAAAAACATGTAGATAACACGCTTAGGCTTTCGGTGAACCCGTTTGCCTTATATCGGATGCGGGTTTTGTGTTGGAGTGAATCTTAGCGCCCAGCATACACCCGCTTGGTGGTTAGGACTTGATAATGAGGAGGAATCATGTAATGAAGAAACTCATTAACGACCCGCTTGAAGTAGTGGAGGATACAATAGTAGGAATTCTGAAGGCCTATCCACGACACTTTAGACGCCCTAAAGGCAGCAAGAGAGTGTTAGTGTACAAGGAGTCTCCGATCAAAGACAAAGTTGGGATTGTAACGGGAGGTGGGTCAGGTCATATCCCGGTTTTCTTAGGATACGTAGGTCCCGGCTTGGCTGATGGTGTTGCGATCGGGAACGTGTTTTCTTCACCCTCATCAGATGCTATTTACGCAGCAACTAAAGAGGTAAGTGCGGGCAAGGGAGTCTTATATCTATTCGGGAACTACGCCGGTGATTCTATGAGTTTCGATATGGCGCGTGAACTTGCAGGATTAGACGGGATACCGGTACAAATTGCAAAGGTATGTGATGATGTTGCATCTGCTCCATCTGAGGAAGCCGACAGAAGAAGGGGGATTGCCGGACTCTTCTTTGCTTATAAGCTAGTGGGCGCCAAAGCGGCCGAGGGAGCATCCTTGGAAGATGTCAAGGCTGTTGCTGACAAGGTGATCGCTAGTACACGGAGCATGGGTGTCGCACTTTCACCTTGTACAATACCCGCAGCTGGAAAACCAACCTTTAGTTTGGGTGAAGACGAGATTGAGATTGGTATGGGCATTCATGGCGAGCCGGGGATGGAGAGAACAAAGATGAAGACTGCTAATGAGGTTGCAGAGATCCTAGTAAGCTCCATCGTAGATGATCTCCCATTTCGACAAGGTGATGAAGTTGCTGTTTTGGTCAATGGCCTTGGCGCTACACCACCTGAGGAACTCTATATAATTTATGGCAAAGTCTATGACATTCTGTCCGATTATGGAATTTCCATTTATAAGCCGTACATTGGCGAATACGCTACATCTATGGAGATGGCGGGATGTTCTGTCAGTCTTCTTCGTTTAGATGAAGAGATGAAAGATCTGTTAGATGCACCTGCGTTTTCTCCATTTCTGTTGCAGTGGGAGGTGTGAACGTGAAAGGATGCTTGACGTCTGAAGAAGTCAAGAACATAGTGCTCGGGATGAGCGAGTGCATGATACGAAACTCTGATACCCTGAGGGAACTCGACGCTACTATCGGTGACGGCGATTTAGGGGTAACAGTGGCTCTTGGTGGAAATGCACTAAAAGAAGCGGTGGAAGACACTGACACACAAGATATCGGAAGACTCCTTATCAACTGCGGCGTGAAATTTAATCAAGCTGCTGCTTCTACATTCGGAGTTTTGTTTGCTACTGCTTTGATGGAAGCGGGTAAAGTCATGCGTGGGTATACAAGAATAGGTCTCAGCGACATAGTAGCAGCAGCAGAAGCAGCTGAAGCCGGTATCAGGAGACGAGGGAATGCGAGTCCCGGTGACAAGACGATGCTTGATGCGATAATACCCGCGATTGAAGTGTTACGCCAGGCAAATGAAAGACGTAGTAGTATAGAGAGTGCCCTAGAAGAAGCTGCTATTGCTGCTGGCGATGGTGCTGAGGCGACCAAATGTATGCAGTCTCGGATTGGTAGAGCCAGTTATCAGGGAAAACGGACTATTGGGATAAAGGACCCAGGTGCAGCTGCAATACATTTTCTTCTAGAGGATGTTGCAAACGCTGTGAAGGCGTTCAAAAGAATGGATTGAGTGCTTACTGAAGTAGTTTTGCGGAGTCCGACTATCATTATTCCCATGACTAATATGGTTTTCGTTCACAACAGCGATGTGATCGATGGTGAACGTGTGAAGGACAGACCAAAGTCGAAATCTGTCTGTAGCTAAAAGAATAGACACCCGTGGTGGCGGGCGATAATTCCAGCATAAATAGGACGTTTGGGAGGAGTGCCAGGATATTCTTGAAGATCACACTTTCCAGCGGTTATCCACCCTTTGGTTTCACAAGAACAAGGTAAGTCAACCGGAGTAAGAGCTAGTCGCGATCGACAGTACTGTGCCAAAGAAGTTTGCTTGCCTAAGATAATCTGAGAGAAGAGTTGCATTCCGTCTGTGACTTTCATAATGGCTACCGAGCACCGATTTCTCGCGCAGACTTCCGGACGCACACCGGGGCTTTGGAATTGTTGTTTAATAGTTCTTACGCTAGAATCGGTGATGGTGTGTTTACCGCTAGGACGGTTAGCTATGACGTACATTTACTTCTTGCTTGATTCGTCCTAGATAGGTGCTTATGACTTGTTACTCCCCCGGACCATGTCGGGTTGAAGTTCACTGTTTTCAGCGGGTCTGTGGGATTTCTCCACGCTAAGTCCTCAATCGTTCTTCTTCTCTTCTGGCTTATCAGTCGTGTGCATTGCGGTGTACCCCAACAGAGTGCACAAATCATCTCGGTGTTATGATTATGATTCATTTGTTGTACTCTCGTGCGATTCATGGAACGGGACTTGGAAGACTGAAGAGTCTTTTCAAGAAACCACGAAATAATCTATGAAGAAAGTTTTCTACAGGAAGGAGTTTTGAGTTTCAAGTAGAATAACTCCTTAGGAAATCAATAGATACAGGTGGCATAAAGGAGCGGTGTTGCCGCTGT
>FZPS01000004.1_pt71 | contig 12380 bp, 7 predicted proteins | sample 1817821 | NCBI WGS metagenome assembly FZPS01 (sample SAMEA104158645, study PRJEB21678) | metagenome | place: Germany | collected 2015-04-21 | reverse complement strand
GCACACTAAACGGTAGCGTACGCACAAAAGATAATAAGGAAATTCAATTAAAAAATATTCATGCAATTGCAAGCAAGCAAAGATTGCGTTTGTAATGGAGTATATGACGAATGAGTAAAGCTAAAAAAGAAAAACCGAAAGCAATTTATGAACCTGGCGAGTTAGACAAAACAAGAAAAAACATTGGTGAGATAAGTCCTGAAGAAGCTATGGCAATAGCTAAAAAACTAGGGGGAGAAATAGGTGTTGAAAAAGCACAGGATTTTTCAACGCCATTATATAAAAATAAAAAAAAATATGTAAAAAGAGGTCATAAACCTTCAACCATTCTACAAAAATCGTCAAATATCAATCAAACAGATGAAAAAAAAGAGAGAGTTTCACAGGCTCATTTTAAAAAGAATAAAAACCATAGGCAAAACATACTTCCCACCATGCATAGCCAGTCTCGAAAGCTGCTTGATACCCTTATGTCAAGTCAAGAATATCGAATAAAGCCCAATTATGGCATATTTACCTCGGTTGTCAATGCGCTCCAAGGAAATCAAGAAAAAGTTTCTCCACAATTTATCTTATATAACCTACAACATTATTTTTTAAGTTTGCAAAAATTCCACATAGCTTTAAATAATATGCTCAATTATACAACCGAAGATTTTAAGCGCCATTTGGCAGAGTCGAAAACAAATTATTACAAGGCTATAGGTTTTATCTCACAATGGGATATCAAAGAACTACAAGAACACTATCAAGCGCTTGAAAAGAATCCCAAGGCAGTAACAATTATAAAACTTATTCCATTTACCAAAACCTTATTTAGACTCATTTTACCCATTTATTATCTTGGTGAAGAAACCATCATTTCATACATAAAACAAATCTACACTGATAACGCAGCTTTTTTAAAAACCTCAAAAGAAGCCTTTATTAACCATACAAAAGAAGCCGCATCGCACTGGATCTATATTTATGGACAAATAGCAAAAGGTATGTATCCCATTCTTTTGCGTATGACAAGTAATGATTTTGTTGAATATCCCGCCTTCTATCTAAAGCGAACTGCAAAAATCTTACAATTCTTAAATCTTTCAAAATTTGACATCTTAATTCCTGAAAGTAAAGAAACCAAGCCAAAGCCTAAAATAAAAAGAGAAGAAGAAAATAAAGAAATAGAAAAACAAAAAGAAGAGGAAAAAATAAAAACGAGCAAAGAAGAAAAAACAGATTCCTTGCTCATTGCAAAAGGTCTAGACATCTTAGATACCTTGTTCCCTGATGCCGGTTGGAAAAATATTGCATCAGCACCAGACCTTTATCCCTATTTTCAACCTATTTATAATTTTGCAGATGGATTTAACTTACTCGCACCTTCAAACCCCATGCAAGTAACTATTATATTACATCGTATTTTAGAAGATTTTTTCCAGGCACTTAGAAATATGCGATACAGTATCGATAAAGAACCAGAATTTATCATTTTTCACGATGACATAAATGCTATTTTTTCAGAGTGGTCAGCGTATAGAGAATATCAATTCGAACGAATCTATCTCCCAGAACTAAAAGAGTACGTTAATCAAGCATACACACAACCCGAGTTTGTAAAAACGCCTTATGCAAGAAAACTTATGTCAAACTTTTTTTGGCAAACAAAGCATCATTTTCTACCACACATTTCCTTTGAACTTATCTTTATGGAAAAACCAAGCAAGGATACGTCACATATACCCTTCCCAAACCGTGTACATTTTCTAAAAAAGATCTATAAAACACTTGTAAATCGCGTTGAACAAAACCTCTCTGTTCCAGTAAAAAATGGGAATAAAAATGATGATAACTACGGTGCACAAGGTTTGTATTTACCCTACCGTTTTGATATACCTAACCCAGTTTCAAAACGAGTCGATGTTTTACTAAACAAAAAAAAGGGTAAAAATGCAAACAATCTCAATCTTATAAAATACACAGTCTGTATTCTTGCTGTCCTTGATTGGTGGATAAATAGCAAAGAAAGTCCTGCAAACAAAGAAACGGTAAAAACACCCTATAGACTTTCGCCAGAAGATGGGACACCTGTATTTTATGTAACAGAGCGAAAAGATTTAGATAAAGTTTTTATACAAAATGTAAAAGCAAAGCTTTTACACAAAGAAGCACAGGAAAAAGAAAAAGAGTAAAATACCTAGACCTGTCTTCCCAACTGCATTTTTTTATCAAAGCGCTCTTTTTCTTTGCCTTCGAGTTTCCCGTTTTTATTTTCAAGTATGAGTTTGAGCTCTTCAAACTCAGCTTTTGAGAAATTTACCCCACCAAGCTTGTAGTTTTCAAAAGAAGCACAGGCAAAGGGAGAAACTTTTTTTGCTATCTCAAAAAGTACCTTTGCATAATCACGTATTTCTTTTTGTGCATGAGCATCAAGACGTAAGCGTAAAAAATGAAAAAGATTGTGTAAATCAATTTGCCAGTACATTTCGGTGTACAAGGATAAGGGTAAGTTAATACGTGCAATTTCACGAGCAAGTCCTGTGTCAATGAGCTTTGAATACTCAGCATAGGAATTTTTTTGCCCTTCACCTAAGCTTTCTTGTACTTGCTTTGCAAAATCTGCATCGCTTTCTTCTGAAGCACGCCCCTGCTTATTGTCTTTGTTTTGTAGCGCTATATCTTCAGAGGCAGGAATATAAAAATCATCCTTCATTACAGAATAACGCCCTGAAATTTCATTCAAACGCGCGGTACGATGGCGAAGCCATTGACGGGCAACAAAAATAGGCATCTTGATATGAAAGGTAAAAACCACTTGCTCAAAAGGAGAGGTATGGTCATTTCGAAGTAAATAATCAATCAAACCTGCATCTTCTCGAACAGTCTTTGTCCCCTCGCCATAGGAAACGCGAGCTGCTTGTACAATTCGCGCATCCCCACCGAGATAATCAACAAGGCGCACAAAGCCCTTATCCAAAACCTTATATTCTTTATCCAAAATAGCTTCTGCCTCAGGAACAACACACCGTGCCATACATACCTCTTCTTTATTTTTTTTAGACCTTTTCCAAAGCCTGCGTAATATCTGCGATAATGTCATCTACATGTTCTAAACCACAAGAAAACCGAATCATTCCAGCATCAATGCCTGCTGCAGAAAGCTGCTCGTCAGTGAGTTGCCTATGCGTCGCAGAAGCTGGATGTAAAACACAGGTGCGAATATCAGCTACGTGAACAACATTTGATGCAAGAGAAAGGGAGTCCATAAAGCGAACCGCAGCTTCTCTTCCGCCTTTTATCGTAAAGTTTATAACGCCACTTGATCCATCAGAAAGATATTTTCGTGCTAGAGTATAATATCTATCATTTTTTAGGCCAGGATAGCGTACTTTTTCAATTTTATCTGATTTTGCTAAAAATTCTGCAACTTGCATAGCATTTACACAATATTCTTTCATGCGTAAATGTAAGGTTTCTAAGCCAATGTTGAGCAAAAATGCCGAATGTGCTGAGGGATAGGAGCCAAAGTCCCGCATCAATTGCATGCGCGCTTTTATGATATAGGCAAGAGAACCAAAGGCTTCTGTGTAAACTATCCCGTGGTAGCTTTCATCGGGTTCGGTAAATTCAGGAAAGTTGCCGTTTTTCCAGTCAAATTTTCCTGAGTCAATTATAACACCGCCGCATTGCAAGGCATGACCATCGAGATATTTAGATGTAGAATGCGTTACAATATCTGCTCCAAAGTCTATCGGTTTACATAAAATAGGCGTAGGAAAGGTATTGTCCACAATGAGCGGAACCTTGTTTTTATGTGCAAATTTTGCAAATCGTTCTATATCCAAGACAGTTAAGGCTGGATTCGTGAGTGTTTCCCCAAAAACAGCGCGGGTATTTTCCTTAAATGCAGCTTGTAGCTCTTCATCGCTTGCATCAGGGCTCACCCAAATACACTCAATACCAAATTTTTTTAGAGTAACCGCAAAAAGATTGACTGTTCCCCCATAAATCCCTGTCGCGGCTATAAAACTATCGCCTGCATTGCAAAGATTAAGGATAGCAAAGAGATTCGCTGCCTGCCCACTGGAAGTAAGCATTGCTGCAAGACCACCTTCAAGGGCTGCAAGTTTTTTTTCAACGGCATCACAGGTAGGATTTGCAAAACGAGAATACATAAATTCTGTCGGCATATCAAAAAGAGATGCTATATGCTCGGTTGAATCAAAGCGGTAGGTAGTACTTTGTACAATGGGCATTACTCGAGGTTCGCCATTTTTTGGGCTATAGCCCTCATGAATACATTGAGTTTCAATTTTCATTTTGCCTCCAAAAATACACCTAGTATTCTACTAGAAATTCTTAATCCATTCAAGAAGTTCTAAGAATTCTACGCCTTTTTCTGGATAAAAATGCTTGCCGTCTGGAAGATCCATCCATTCTCTTTCAACACAAGCTAAGATAGCATCGAAGTCAGCATCATCGAGAAAAACATCAAGAATAGGGCTTTTTGCATCAGTCTTTTTGCGATAAAACTGTGAATATATATTTTTTTGGTCTTGTTTACTTGTATTTATCAAGTATAAACGCCACAAAAGCCGTGCAGAATAGCGCCGTGTCGCTTCATCACTCGCTTTTATTTTTTCCTGCTCCCATATACCGACTACAGAAAGGGGAGAAAATAGGTTGAGGTTTTGCAAATGCAAATACAAATCGCTCGGCTTATATTTTTTCCCACCAGTAATACTTTCAAAGGCGGAAGAATTATCGTCAATCACCTGCACAAGTTCTTGCATAGTCAAGCTATTCTTTTTAAGGTAGGAATCGAAGTCTTTAGAAGTTGCCTCTTGCACTTCTCGCAATGCCCAAGCTCTGTTTCGAATATTTCCATATGTCGATTGATACATTGGATCTGCAAGGCGAAAGGCAGAATCAAAAGAGCTGACAGCCTCTGCATAGAGCGAGCTTTGAAAAAACGAGAGCGCTTGCTCTATACGCAATACATTCGAACTATCCCTATCGAGCAATTCTTTAGAAAAGGCTTCGAGCTCGCCAAGTCTTTTTTTGAGCACATAGACTTGCAAATCATATGGATTCAGCTTCTCGGCATCCTCCAAGGCATTTTGAGCGAGTTTTTTTTGATTTTTTGCAGCTTGCCCCTGTGCATACAATAAATGCAATCGCCCCTTTAAAGCATAGAGACGCGCCTTTGAGTTTTGATCTGGCTCTTGCACTAGAAAGGCTTCGATTTTTTGTAAAAGACTCGTATAGGCTTCATCAGAGAGACGGTAACCCGTATCACCTGCATGCGCAGCTTCAATACACAAGGCATCAAGGCTAATAAGCTCTGATTCCAAGAAAAGCAATTCTTGGCCAAGCTCTGTTTGCGGGCTTGCTATGTACAAATCTCTCTGTATAGTCGCACAGGAAAATAAAAACAGAACCAATACTAGATAAAAGGGACTTAATTTTTTCATTAGTCTACCATCCACGCATTTATTTTATTATCTGCCGATAAGACAAGCATGTCATTTTTTTTATCGCCATTTAGGTCCACAAAAACAGGAACATACATACCAGATAGAGGTGAAAAAGATAATTCCTCCAAGTTCTCATCGAAGGCAAAAAGAAGAGAAGCATCTGGATTTATAAAAAGCGCATTTTTTTTATCTTTGTATTGGTGAACTGAAAGATTTGCATTCTTTGCTGTAAAGCCAATATCGCGCTGTGCAAGCACCTTCCCATCCAATCCAATCTTATACACAATACCTGACTCGTCAATTGCAAAAAAGGCATCTGCAAAGGCAATGAGGTTTTCTCGAAACACAGCTTCGATTTGCCTCGGGAAGCCTTCTAGTAAAGAAAAATCTTTCCAAATGTATAGATCTCCCGCTTGCCCAATAAAAGCAATATAAACCGAACGAGATTTTTCTAAAATAGCAGGAGAGCCAAAACCTATACTTTCAACTCGTAAGGGATTTTCTGCGTTTAGACAGTTCTCTTCATCAAAGACAAAGATATCGCCTAAAAAACTTTTTGCATAAAAGGCAGCAAGCTTATCTGTTTTTGCTGGACTTGAAACAAAATTTCCCATGGTATCAAGTGTTTTTTCGTCTAGCGCTCCGTCTGCTGACACAAAGACAACAGTATTTTTTTCTGTAGGAAATAAAAACGAGTCCCCCAAACTAATTCCAGGTGCAGCTATTTTTTCTCCAGTTAAAACAGGAAAACCAGCTTCTGTTTCAAGCTCAGAGTTTATTTTATACACTGTTCCAGAAGTACTTAAAACCCATAGAAAAGAGGCTTCGGCATCAGCTGCAAGAATATGAATGTTTTCAGAAAATTCAAAATTCTTTTTTTGCAAGGTCTTTAAGTCCAAGGCAAGGAGAGTCCGGTTTTTTTCAACCCAAAATAAAGTTGGATTTTTACTTTTTTCAATCAATACAAGGTTTGAGCTTGCTTTACCGTCCAGGTCAATGGGAAAGCCATGAATAGCACGAGATTTTGTCTTCGCTCCTGACTTTGCACGCAAGGACATAACAAGCCGTCGATCAGAAACCTGCACCTCACTTCGCCCCACAGAATACAGCTGCAAAACCTGCGCCAAAATAGAATCACCTTGCGCAAAAAAGGGAAGCGTCTTTTCTAAATCATAGTAAAACCCTACAGCAAAATTGTTATTTTCCCTTAGAGAGAGAGAATTCCACAGATTATTTTTTAAAAGCGTCTCTCCCCTATTTTGTTTTTTATAGATTTCTAAAAGATTTTCTGGCGAGTTTGAAAAAAAGATAAACTCATCTTTTACAAGATAAAAAGGATGCGGCAAATCAATATTAAAGGCTGTCAAAAGACTTCGTATAAAAGTTGGAATATTTATACTTGGAATTTTCACTCCGTCATAAATATGGCTATCCCCTTCTTGAATTATGATAGATGAAAGAAAGGACTCAAAAATTTTTTTTCTCTGTCTTTCATCTTGAATATGTAAGGCAAATACAGGGTCTTTTTTTCCTTCAAGCCCAAAAACCGCAAGTTCTTTCCCAGTCCATGAAAAAAGTAACTCGTATAAATTTGCAGAAAACAATAATCGACTCATGGATTCGGCTGTTTCCCATTGTGATTGAAAGGCTGCTGGGTTTTTAAGCGTTGAAACAAAGGCATCCTTTGCTTCTTCTAAACTTCCAGCATTGTACAGAGTATAATATTGACTTGTATCGGGAAGCCGAGAAAGTAAAAGTGGAAGACTTTGTTTTTTTGAAACAAGACGCAAAACTGGGTCATTTTCTTTTAGCTCATCGACTATAGATTTTTGCACAGGCAATTCCAGTTTGAGCTCTATCTCAGCATCAGTAATTGAAAAAGAGATTTCTGAAAATGAATGCTCGGGTATGATTTTCTTTAGCTTTTCCAGCAAAAGAGTATCTGCCTCAATCAAGGAAAGAATTCTCTTTGTATCCGATAAGATTTGAATTTTATCTTTTTCTTTCTCAAAAACCAAAGAAGGGAAGCCTTCAAAGCCTTCTTTTTTTTCTGCCCGATAAGCCGACTCACGTAACAAGTCGAAACTAGTACTAAGAAGCAAAAGATTCTTGTATGGCCGAATATACACGGAGCCAGTCTCGAGCGTATACTCAAAATAATTAAATTGCGAGCGAATATATTTTAATTCAGGCATTTTCACAAATCCGCTCAAAAATCCAGAAAGCCGTGAAAAAGCAGACCAATGCGAAAGATTTATAGCAAGAAAAAAATCCCCAGGTCTATCTTTTTCATTTTTATTTTCATCAGGATAGACATAAGCAGCAGCATCGATTTTTCTCGAAAGCATATTTTTTGCTATGGAATTTTTAAGCAAGCTAGATGAACGCAGAGAAAACAAAAGAGGGCGCATTGCAGAAAAAGAATCTTGACTTACGACAATATCGAGCGCTTCCAAATCAAGCAAGGGGCTCACAGAATCATAAAAAGATTCACTATGCAATAAAAAGGTAAAACCGGGAGGTAGTACGTCTACTGCTTTTTTTGTATCTAAAAAGCTAAATACAAACCAAGCGAGCAAAACTAAAAAAAGAGTCGATACAACTATGCCAAATACTTTAAAAAGTTGTATTATTTTTCGAAAAAAGGGACGAACTTTCATACTAATTCCTACAAATATAACTTATTATAAGAATAGCATAGGGATTAGACTTTGTAAACGAAAAAAACTGGAAATCAAAGTCAAGGTGTTTTTATTTTAACCGCTTTGTGATCCATTTTTTACTCCTCCATCTAAAAAGCATCACAAAACCACGAATCGTTTCATCACTTCCAATGGAAAGCCAAATCCCTACAAGTCCCCAAGCTGCTTTCACCCCTAAAAGATAACTTCCCAAAACCATTATCCCCCACATGGAAAATAAGCCATATAAAACAGGAAAGCGAAAATCTCCTGCACCCTTGAGGGCAGAAATAGTTACAAGATTTATCGAGCGGCCAAATTCAAGATAGATGGAAAAAAGTAAAAGCCTATAAACCATAGATACTATTTCTTTTTCATCAGTAAAGAGCGCTATTATCGGGACCTTGAAGATATTTATTAATATTAAAAAAAACACGGTGCATGTCGTTGCTATTATTTGATATAAATAAACTCGACGGTAGGCATCTTCAGGCTTTTTAGCTCCCACCCAATACCCGACTTTTATTTGTGTTGCTGTACCAATTGATAAGCCAAAAATACCCACAAAACGTGCGATAGTTTGCGTATACACCATAGCAGACATTGCCCAAGTCCCAAACGTTGAAACCATAACCATTATGACAATTTGCGCAACATTATAGGAAAGATTTTCGCCGGCTGTCGGCACCCCAACACTTAAAACAACTCGATACATAGAAGGAGATACATCCCTCCATCTTTTCAATGGAAAGCGGACATCCTTTTTTTGCCGAATCCGTATAGCGAGGATGATACTCGCTGCAAGCTGTGAAAAAGCAGATGATGCAGCTACACCAGCTATACCTAAGACAGGAAGTCCAAAAAAACCATATAGAGAAATAGCATTTCCCAAAATATTGAGAATATTTGCGACAATTGCTATATACATTGCATCTTTCGTATATCCATACGCACGTAAAACAGTCCCTTGAAGCATGTTTAATGCCATAAAAAAAGCACCAAAGCCTCCAAAAATAACGAGATATTGCCAGGCCATATGGCGCACATCATCTTCTATGGAGTACAATGACAATAATGGAGCTGCTCCAAAGAAAACAAGAAGCATTATAAAAAGTGCCACAAGCGATATCATGAGGACGCTTCCTTGCGTTACCTGCTCCGCCTCTTTGTTGCGTTTTGCTCCCAAATATTGCGATAAAACAATGCTCGTTCCAATACAGATAACATTAAAAAGAATTTGTATAAAAAAAATGTATTGTCCGATCATGCCAGCAGCGGCAACAGCTTTTTGAGACCATGAACTGAGCATAAAAGTATCAACGGATGATAAAAGAATACGAAAGCCATTTTCAAAAAGAAGAGGTATAGTAAGCGAAAGCATCGGCAAACTTGCACGATTTATTTTTTCTTCACCATTGTTAATTTCCACAGTAAACCAAGCCTACAACTTTTTTATTCTTTTATCCACTAGCCAAAAAACAAACTATTCAGAATTCCCAAAAAATATAAAAAAATAAACAGAGCATAAAAAAAGCCCTTCAGAAGAGCTCAGGTGGTCTACGGCACAAAGATACACAATCGACCGCTGCTTTCTTCCGAATCTGACGGAGTTAGAAAGATACCTCTTGCATAGTACCTGAGCTCATCAAAAGAGCCTTTCAATTATAAATAATGAGCGTTTCCCCAGCAAACTCTCAAAGACTTAAAAACACGGATGTTTTTAAGTCGTACGTTTCGAATCCCTACTAAAGAACCGAATGATTTCCATGGATGGCACCCATTCGGCTACGAGAAGACGACAGTTTGCTAGCAAACCTAATGACGGAGAGAGGGGGATTCGAACCCCCGGTGCCTTTTGGGCACACACGCTTTCCAAGCGTGCACCTTAAACCACTCGGACATCTCTCCAAAAAATGAAGTATTAATGCTTTTTCCCGTGGCATGGATGCCACGTAAAACCAACGCGACAGTTTGCCAGCAAACTGTCTGTTAGATTTGCACATGGACATTTTTAAGTCCATAAAATGATGAGACAGGGAGGTCTCCTCATTCGCTACTGGGATAATGAGAGTTTGTCTCACAAACTCTCAAAGACTTAAAAACACGGAGGTTTTTAAGTCGTACGCTTCGGAGAGAGGGGGATTCGGCTTCCACTCGAAAACGTCCTGTTTTCTCCTTCCAGCCCGCCTACGCTCCTAAATCGCCATCCGTGGCGATTTGCGCTCCCACTTGGTCGCGCCGTCGCTTCGTTTCGAATCCCTCTAACGAAGAAAAACGGAGAGAGGGGGATTCGAACCCCCGGAACCATAAGGTTCAACGGTTTTCGAGACCGCCCGATTCAACCTCTCTCGCACCTCTCCATTAATTGATTTTTTTTAGCGAGACTAAGTGGGTTCGAACCACCGGCCTTCAGATCCGCAATCTGACGCTCTATCCAGCTGAGCTATAGTCTCAAACAAAAAAGGGAATCAACATTACAGGGCAATTTTCACTTAAAAGCCTCAAAGTCAATTCCCATCAGATGAATCCATTCAGGTTTCATAAAACCTACCCCATTAGCTTATGGGATAATGAGAGTTTGCAGGGCAAACTCTCAAAGACTTAAAAACACGGAGGTTTTTAAATCGTAGTACGGAGCAGGGGGGATTCGAACCCCCGGTGCCCTTTAGGGGCACAACTCCTTAGCAGGGAGCCCGTTTCGGCCTCTCACGCACCGCTCCAAAAAAAAACGAATCCCTATCAGACTAAGTTGATATAGAAATTCAATTGATTTTTCTTAACCGGAGCGAGAGGGATTCGAACCCCCGGTGCCTTTCAGCACAACGGTTTTCAAGACCGCCGCCTTCAACCGCTCGGCCATCGCTCCTTAAAAGGTCTGTATACTATAGAGAAAATCTTTACTTTTGTCAATAAGCAATGTTCTTTGCGGTAGATTAAGTCGAATAAATCGAAATTTGTTTTTATTTTTCCCAAGAGGCGATTATGCTCTCTGTCGCCTTCTTTGCTGAAGAAAAGGCAAATTGTAAATTATAGCCACCAGAATCGCCATCTATATCAAGAATTTCACCAGCAAAAAAAAGGGAAGGAATTTTTTTACTTGAAAGGCTTTTTAAGTCCAGTTCTTCGAGGCTCACTCCTCCTCTGCTAACCATGGCGAGCTGCCACCCTTTTGTCCCCGTCACCCTAAACACATCAGATTTGAATAAGTGTACGAGGTCCTTTAGCTTTTTCCCAGAAACAGCGGATATTTTTGTTGTTGGATCGATACTAGACCTTTGGCAGATGACTTCCACAAATCGCTTCGGAAGACCAACCTCTTTTAAGGCGGGCAATTGCGAAAAAAAGCTGGCGACTTGCTTGCTGTTTCCCGAAGCCTTGATTTGCACTTCTGTAAGGAACTCTTCTTCCTTGCAAGCTGGCAAATAATCGAAGAAAATTTTGTCACCTTGGTCCAAGTAACGAGAAAAATGCAAGGCAGCTGGTCCTGAAAAAGAATCGTGGGTAAATAATAATGGCTCAAATGTTTTTTTTGCCATCTTTTCGCCGACTTTTTTTATATACACAGCTTCTATGGCTATCCCAGAAAGCTCCTTAAACGGATAATTGTCTACAAAAAATGGTACAAGGGCTGGTTTTAGTTTCACAACCGAAAGTCCCATTTTTTTTAGAATGGGAAAAATGGAGCCATCGGAGCCGGTTTTTGGATAAGATGCACCTCCACAAGAAAGCAATAAAAAACGAGTTTGCATAACAATTTGTTTGTTCTCTTTTTCAAGGCTTAGTTCAAATCCAGTATTTTCTGCAAGTATTTTTATATCGATGAGTTTTGTATTTGTTTGGATTTCTATGTTTTTTTTACATCTAGCCAAAAGAACATTGCGCACTTCTTTTGCGCTTAAGCTTTGTGGAAAAACCTTTCCGTCCTCCCTTTCAAAAAGCCTAAGACCCAAGGATTCAAAAAACTGCATTGTATCGCTATTATTGTGTGCATACAAAAGAGAGCGAATTTTCGAACCATTCTCTCCATAATGAGAAACAAAATCTTTTATAGGTCCACCTTGTGTCAAGTTACATTGCCCTGCTCCAGTAAGTAAGAGTTTTTTACCCAATTCCGGCGAGCTATCTATGATGACTATGTTTTTTGGATCTATTTTTTTTTCCTTGCTTTCTCTATCGCAATATGTGGCAAGTTGTGCTCCTGCATATAAGCCTGCAGCGCCACCGCCAACTATTATTA
>FZPS01000213.1_pt136 | contig 12381 bp, 10 predicted proteins | sample 1817821 | NCBI WGS metagenome assembly FZPS01 (sample SAMEA104158645, study PRJEB21678) | metagenome | place: Germany | collected 2015-04-21 | reverse complement strand
AATTCAAAGACATACTCAATACTTATCTTATATGGTATAACGAAAAACGAATCAAAGTATCATTAGGAAATATGAGCCCTAAGGAGTACAGACAGAGTCTTGGACTTGCTGGTTATTAACCAGTTCAAGAAAATGTCCGCACCCCCGAATATCTCAAAACAATGACCAAATCTACGTACAATCGTAAATTTTGCACACGATGGAGGTAGATGCCGTAATAGTCAACGTACAACTGAATTTTTAGCGCAGTCCAATTTCCGAACAAGGATAAGTTGTAAAAAGTGTCAGACACCAAATACAAGACACCAAATACAAAGCTAAGTGAAAGTTGTAAAAAGTGTCAGGCACCAAATGCAAGACACCAAATACAAAAAAGGAAAGAGGAAAGGAAGAGAGAAAAATGAAGGCGAAATTTGGAATAAGTAGATTGATTGTGAGCCTGGTTCTGATGGCTGCAATGATTGCCACGATAACCGGCTGCGGCGGAGAAGGCGAGGAATTTGATCCTTTGACGGAGATCACAGTCATATCCAGAGAAGACGGATCCGGGACCAGGGGGGCTTTCGTTGAGTTGATGGGCATCGAGGAGAAGGGCCCGGACGGGACAAGAAAAGACCGCACGACGGTAGAGGCTATTATCGCAAATAAGACGGACGTGATGCTGGCCAACGTGGCGGGAGATCCTTATGCCATCGGATATGTATCGATGGGATCCTTGAACAGCTACGTAAAGGCGGTAAAAATAGACGGAGTTGAAGCCACTCCTGAGAACATTAAAAACGGCTCATATCCCGTGGCCAGACCTTTCAACATCGCTACGAAGGGCACGCCCTCAGAATTAGCACAAGACTTTATCGATTATATTCTGAGCGCGGAAGGGCAGGCTATCGTTTCCGAAAACTATATTGAAATCAATGGTAATGCCGACGGTTACAGCGGTTTCAAACCGGAAGGAAGATTGGTAATCGTCGGTTCCTCCTCCGTTTCACCGCTGATGGAAAAACTTGCGGAAGCATACATGCAGGTCAACACGGGGGCAGACATTGAGATTCAGTCCAGCGATTCCACCTCCGGCATGACGGGAGCCATGGACGGGACCTGCGACATCGGTATGGCCAGCAGAGAACTAAAGGACAGCGAGCTTGCAGAACTGACACCCATCGTTATAGCCATGGACGGGATTGCAGTAATCGTGAACCCTGAAAACCCCATAGACAACATGACAAGGGACCAGGTAAAAACCGTGTTCACAAGCGAGAGTATTACTTGGGACGAAGTGGAATAAATGATAGGTTGGAAATTGGCAGCGTAACGCTCTATGCAAACCAAATGTAGTTTCGGAAACGGGCAACAACAGCGGGCAACAATAATGGCCAACAATAATGGCCAACAACAGACGTAGTCTCGGTAACGGATAAATAAGGACAAACAACAAGATCCCCGAATGTCGACGGAAAGGAAGCGAATGCACATGAAAGCACAGATGAAAGAAATCATAATGAAATACGTTTTTTTAGCGGCGGCGATGACAACCATCATTGCAGTGCTGCTGATTTGCATATTTCTGTTTGCGAACGGGGTTCCGGCCATGAAAGAAATCGGACTGATGGATTTTCTCACGAGTAAGCAATGGTCCCCGGCCGATGTTCCTCCTTCCTTCGGAATTCTTCCCATGATTGTAGGAAGCATCAGCGTCACTATGGGCGCCATCCTCTTCGGAGTGCCCATCGGTGTACTCACCGCAATCTTTTTAGCCTACTATTGTCCGCGCGGATTATATCGCTACATTAAACCTGCTGTAGAACTGCTGGCGGGAATCCCGTCGGTCATATACGGATTTTTCGGGCTTGTGGTGTTGGTTCCGCTCGTACGGGACCTGTTCGGCGGAAACGGAAACAGCATACTCACGGCCTCGTTTCTGCTTGGGATCATGATTCTACCTACGGTCATAGGCGTCAGCGAATCGGCGCTGCGCGCCGTACCCCGGCAGTATTACGAAGGATCCGTCGCTTTAGGAGCCACTCATGAAAGAGCGATTTTCAACACGGTTTTGCCCGCCGCCAAATCCGGGGTGGCAGCGGCAGTGGTGCTGGGCGTAGGGCGGGCCATCGGAGAGACCATGGCGGTCATCATGGTGGCAGGCAACCAGGTCAGGATGCCCGTGAGTATCCTGAAAGGTGTTAGAACCATGACGGCAAACATCGTTCTGGAAATGGGTTACGCGGCGGAGTTGCATAGAGGGGCGTTAATTGCTACGGGTGTGGTGTTGTTCCTGTTTATTTTGATCATTAACCTGGCCTTTTCCATATTAAAGAGAAAGATCAATGTTTAGTAGAGGATCGCTCATGTCATCAACCTGGCCTTCTCCATATTGAAGAGGAAGATCAATGTTTAGTAGAGAATCGCTCAAGTCATCAACCTGGCCTTTCCCATATTGAAGAGGAAGAATAACGTTTAGGAGGCAAAGGCGATCAGCATTAAATTCTTTTGATTGGAAGAAAGAGCGAACAACACAATAAATCTTCGGTCGGGAGAAGAGAGAAAAAACAAAAATCTTTGATCGGGGAAAGGATACAAAAATAGGATTCTTCATAAAAGAAGAACGACAAGAAGAACGACCAAAATTAGAATCCTCATTGGAAAGAAGGACAACCAAAACTAGAATCATCACCGAGAAAAAGGGCAGCAACAATAAGAATCTTTATCGGGAGGAAGGCAACGAAAATATGAAACATTTGGCCGAAAAAAAGGAAAGTCAGCATATGAAATATACCGGGGTTAATTACACAGGCGGGAAAAGGAAGGCGGCTGTGCAGAGAGCACTTGTACTGTCAGCGGCGGCGGTTACATTGGGAATGCTCCTGTTTCTCATTGCCTACATATTGATAAAAGGCATTCCGCACCTGAAACCCTCTCTGTTCGCTTTGCAATACACGTCGGACAACGTGTCCATGTTCCCGGCCATTGTCAACACTGTTATAATGACTCTGCTTTCCCTGCTCATAGCCATTCCCTTCGGCATATCCACTGCTATCTACCTGACGGAGTATGCCAAGCGGGGGAACAAGCTGGTGGAAGCAATCCGGCTGACAGCGGAGACTCTGGCGGGGATTCCTTCCATTGTATACGGCCTCTTCGGACTTCTTTTCTTCGTGACCTATCTGGGTATGGGATATTCCATCCTTGCAGGGAGCGCCACTTTATCCATTATGATCCTGCCGCTTATCATGCGCACATCGGAAGAGGCATTGAAGTCGGTGCCGGACAGCTACCGGGAGGCCAGCTTCGGACTGGGAGCGGGAAAGCTTCGTACGGTAGCGAAGATCGTGCTGCCCGCGGCGGTCCCGGGAATTCTTGTCGGGGTGATTCTAGCCGTCGGGCGCATCATCGGAGAGACGGCTGCATTGCTTTACACAGCAGGAACGGTGGCCAAATTGCCGGCGGATTTATTCTCCTCCGCCAGGACCCTTTCCGTTCACATGTATCTCCTCTCCAGCGAGGGCTTCAACACAGATGAGGCCTATGCCACGGCGGTGGTGCTGCTTTTGGTTGTGCTGTCCATCAACACTTTGTCGGCGGCGATTGCAAAGAAGGTGACGAAGGTATGAAAGTGGAAGAGATGCAGGGCACGAAGGAAGTGAAAAATATGCAGGGCGCAAAAGAAGCGCAGGATATGAAAAATATGCAGGATACGCAAGTTGTACAAGGTGTACAAAATGCGCGAGTTGCACAAAATGCGCAAGCTGTACAAGATGCGCGAGACGAACAAAATTTAAAAGGTGTAATAGATAATAAAGAAAAGGGTATTAACGATACGAAAGATATGAAAGACGGGAAAAACATGAAAGACATGAGAAAGAACGGTCGAAACAAAATTGAAATCAAAAATCTGGACCTGTTTTACGGCGAATTTCAGGCGTTGAAGAGCATCAATATGAGCATTCCGGAAAAGGAAATCACCGCCTTCATCGGCCCTTCGGGTTGCGGCAAATCCACGCTGCTGAAGACCTTAAACCGCATGAACGACTTGGTGGAGGACTGCCGGATTCACGGCGAGGTGCTGCTGGACGGGGAGAACATATATAAAAATATGGATGTGAACCTTCTTCGCAAGCGGGTGGGAATGGTATTCCAAAAGCCGAATCCATTTCCCATGAGCATCTACGACAACATCGCCTACGGTCCTCGCACCCACGGAATCCGTTCCAAAGTGAAATTAGATGAAATCGTGGAAAGGTCCCTGCGGAGCGCGGCTATTTGGGATGAAGTAAAAGACAGGCTCAAAGAGAGCGCTTTAAGCTTGTCCGGCGGACAGCAGCAGAGGATCTGCATCGCCCGGGCGTTGGCCGTTCAGCCGGAAGTGCTTTTGATGGACGAACCCACCAGCGCGTTGGACCCCATCTCCACCGGGAAGATCGAGGAACTTGTGCTGCAATTGAAAAACAACTATACTATCATTATCGTAACGCATAACATGCAGCAGGCTGTAAGGGTTTCGGACAACACTGGCTTCTTTCTCATGGGCGAGGTGGTTGAATACGACCGGACGGAGAGCCTCTTTTCAATACCGAAGGATCAGAGGACTGAAGACTATATTACAGGGAGGTTCGGATAATGCGCAGCCGTTTTGATACACAGTTGGACCAGCTGAATAAAGAGCTGATTATGATGGGGTCGTTAATTGAAACCGCCATCAACAATGCCATCAAGGCTCTCGTGGAGCAGGATAAGGATCTTGCCAGGAAGATCATCCGCGGCGACAGGGAAGTGGATGAGAAAGAAAAGGAAATCGAAAACCTCTGCCTGAAGCTGTTACTTCAGCAGCAGCCCGTTGCAAGGGACCTGCGCCTCATCTCTGCGGCGCTGAAAATGATTACGGACATGGAGCGCATCGGCGACCAGGCGGCGGACATTTCGGAGATCGCTGTTTATCTGGCCGATGGGCCGTTTATAAAAAAGTTGGAGACGATTCCCCAGATGGCAGAAGAGACCATTAAAATGGTTTCTGACAGCATCGATGCATTTATTCGCAGGGATCTGGATCTGGCGGAGGCGGTCATTGCGGCAGACGACGTGGTGGATGATCTTTTCGTCACCGTGAAAGAGGATCTGTTTCAACTGATTCGGGAAAATCCGGATAACGGGGCCCAGGCCCTGGATCTTCTGATGATAGCCAAGTATCTGGAGCGGATTGGGGATCATGCCACGAATATCGCCGAATGGGTAAGGTTTTCCATTACGGGCCGGCACGTTTCTGAAACGGATCAGCAGGATCATCAGGATTAGATTTGCGGGCAGGTCAGCAAAATTCGCAGAACTTTCGGCGGCGGGAATTTGAAGGATGGTAGATATGATCTATTGTGTTGAGGACGATGATAATATCAGGGACCTGGTGGTCTATGCCCTGAAAACAGGAGGATTCGAAGCCCAGGGTTTTGCCGACGGAGACGCGCTTTGGGAGGGGCTTTCTCAAAGGAAACCTTCGCTCATAGTACTGGATATCATGCTGCCGGGAGAAGACGGGATATCCATTCTGACCCGCCTGAAGAAATACGATGAAACAAAGGATATTCCCGTAATCCTCCTCACGGCGAAAAGCGCCGAATACGACAAGGTGCAAGGGCTGGATTTGGGGGCTGACGACTACATCACCAAACCTTTCGGAGTAATGGAGCTGTTGTCGAGAATAAGGGCGGTGCTTCGCCGGGCGGCTCCCGTTTCCCATGAGGATAAGCTTTCTTTTGGGGATCTCGTCGTAGATGTAAAGGGCCATAGGGTTACCGTGGGCGGGGAGGAAGTCGTTCTAACGCTGAAGGAGTTTGAACTGCTTCACTACCTTATGAAGAACAGAGGGATTGTGCTGACCCGGGACAAAATACTGGAAGCCATTTGGGGCTATGAGTTCGCCGGAGAAACCCGCACGGTGGATGTCCATGTGAGCAGCCTGAGGACGAAGCTCGGGGCTTGCGGGGACATGATTGAAACGGTCCGGGGCATAGGGTACAGGATAGGCGCAGGGGCAGAGTAGGAGCAGAGCACGGGTAGGCGCAGGCACAGAACGGGAATGGGTATGGATTAGGCGCGAGGACAGGATAGGAATAGGGACAGAGTGGACGCGGGGGCAGAGTAGGTACGGCGTATAGAAGGCGTACAGAAATAGAGGGAAAATAATGAGCAAACGGATCTTCATCAGCATGTCGCTGCTGGCATTGTTAACTATCCTCCTTTCGGTTGTGGCTCTTACCTTCATCATGTTCCAGCAGCTTTCGGAGGACATGGAAAGAGAACTGAAAAACCAGGCTCTGTACCTCCGGGTGGGGGTATCGGAAAGCGGCGCGGACTACCTGGCGCAAATAAAAGGGGAGGACCGGGAATCCAGGATCACTCTCATTGACCCCCAGGGGAATGTGTTGTTTGATAATAGGGCGCCGGCGGAGACCATGGAAAACCACGGTGATCGCCCTGAAGTGAAAGATGCTCTCGCCGCGGGGGAGGGATACGATGTTCGCCTTTCCCAGACTGTTGGAAGGCACACCTATTATTATGCGCTGCGGTTGGATGACGGGAACATTCTGCGGGTGGCCAGCACCACGGACAGCGCCATTGCCGCATTGGCCAACAGCGCGCCGGTTATAGCTGCAATTGTTTTATTGATTCTTGGCGTAGCTTTGGTCTATGCGAAACATAGGACGAAGCGAATCGTAAGGCCAATCAACGATATCGATCTTGAAAATCCCATCGAAAACGATGTTTATGACGAGTTAGCTCCTCTTCTTACTCGCATCCACCAACAGAAGAATTCCATTGACAGGCAGATTCAGGAACTGAAGCGCCGGAGGCAGCAGTTTGATGAAATCACAGAGAACATGGCGGAAGGGCTTGTGGTGATGGATGACGCGGGGAATATTTTGTCTATAAATAAGAGCGCTCTGCGTTTTTTGGGGAGGGATTCAGAACAGCGGGAAATTGCCCGGCAAATCGAGGACGAAAACATTCATCTGTCGGTTCTGAATCGTAACCTTTCCCTGCAGAAGATGGTGAATACGGCGCTGACGGAAGGTCCGGTCAAAGAGATTTTCCAGGTGGAGGAGAAGCGTTATCAAGTGCGGGCAACTCCCATTATCGAAGAGGGCAGGACGAGGGGGGCCATTCTGCTGATTTTGGACGTTACGGAGCAAATCAGGAGCGAGCAGATCCGCAAGGAATTCACCGCCAATGTATCCCATGAATTAAAGACACCGCTAACGGCTATTTCCGGTTATGCGGAGCTGATGAGAGACGGGAAGGTGGAGCAGCAGGATGTTTCTCGCTTCGCCGGAAAGATCTACGACGAATCGGCCGGGTTGATAGCGTTGGTGGAGGATATCATCAGGCTGTCACAGCTGGACGAGAAGAACGTGCCCTCGGAAATGGAAAAAGTGGACCTTCTGGATTTGGCAATGAAGGTGAAGGAAAAGCTGGATCCTTTGGCGAAGCTCAAGAAGGTGCGAATGGAAGTCGTGGGCGACAGGGTGGAGATTTCCGGCGTTCCCAAGCTCATCGAGGAGATGCTGGCCAATCTCTGCGATAATGCGATCAAATACAACAAGGAAAACGGCTCGGTGCGGATTGTTGTTGCCGAGGAAGATGGGGCCGCCATCCTGTCCGTTGAGGATACGGGAATCGGCATTCCGGCGGAACATCACAGCAGGATTTTCGAACGTTTCTATCGGGTGGACAAAAGCCATTCCAAGCAGACGGGAGGTACGGGGCTGGGCCTTTCAATCGTAAAACACATTGCCGGATTTCATAACGCCCATATTGAAATGGACAGCGTTCCGGACAAGGGCACCCGCATCGCCGTCAAATTCCCAAACTTGTAAAAGGTGTCTGACACCAAATACAACTTTCGCCTCCGGTTCATAAAAAAACAGGGATTTACCCCTGTTTTTTGTTTTTGCACATAACCGATTTTGTTGCAATTGCAACACCGAAAAGCCGCTACCCCGCTATTTTCCAACGTTCCCAAACTTTGTATTTGGTGTCAGACACCAAATACAAGTTCCTTATAGGAATTTGAAGGAGGAGGGCTTATAAGGACAAAAATCGACAAATTTTGCTAAAAATCACCGCTCTTCGAGGTGGTTTTTATTGTAATGCTTTTGTCGATATGTTAAGATTATTCAAATAATATATCACTCGATTAGAGCCATCTATGAGAGGAAGGCATTAAAAAATGCCAAGAACAAGGCCGATAATAGAAAAGAAAACCGAAATAAATTTCTGGTCTATCGCGGTGGGGCTAATAGCATGGTTGGGATTCATTCTTTTAGCCTCTTTTTTGTCATTTTTTGCGTCTATTGACAGTCACGTTTCAGATCATGCGGTTATGACGCTTCGCGACGTTTCAAAAGGTATTTCCCAGCTCATGGAAACCAAGATTGAAGGGCAATGGACCACATTGGCTCCGGTTGCTAAATTCGCCGAGAGTGAGGAGGATTTGCTTCAATCCGAACCGCTTCGTCTCATAATGGGCAGCATGAAAACTACTTCGCAGTTTTCGACGGTTTTCGTCGCAAATGAGGAAGGAATAGCCGTAAACAATGAAGGCCTTGAATTGGATATTTCAGACCGCTACTATTTTAAAAAAGCCATGCAGGGCTATCAGAATATTTCCTCCCTATTGAAGAGCAGGGTTACGGAAGAAGAAGTGTTCATCTTTGCCCATCCCATTCGCGATGCTTCCGGCGTTCGAGGGGCTTTATGCGCGGCGATCCGAGTGGAGGATTTGCAAAACCTTATCGACCACTCCATCTTTGATGGGTTGGGTTATGTATACATCATTGCGGGGAATGGAGATATCGTTGTCAGGTCTGTGCCGGATGAGCACCCGATAAAGGATGTGAACATTATCACTTTCCTGACAAGGGAGGATACGGAAAGCAGCATCACAGCGCAGCAGTTGACTCACGATATGATAACCCGGCAGCAAGGATATTTTACTTTTGTCGGCAATGGGGACTTGCAGAATGCGTACTATGAGCCTCTGGACGTCAATGACTGGTACGTTCTTTGCGGTGTTCCCATGAAACATATCAGGGCGCAGTCAACGGAACTGTTCTGGATTGCGTTGAAACTCTGCCTCGGCATTCTCGTCGCATTGGCTCCCGGGGTTTTGGCTTTCTGGTTTAGAGAAAGAAACCGTAAGATAGATTTGATTAAGCGAAACAAGGAACTGAAATGGAACGAAGAACGTTTTCGCATTGTCACATCCCTCTCCAACAGTATAATTTTCGAAGCGGATTTCGAAAGGAACACAATCGTATATCCGAACGGATTCAAATCTCGGATGGGATATGAGCCCGTAACGGAAGGGTTCCCCTACTCCGTGGTGGAAGCCGGCCACGTTCATCCGGATGATGCGCAGGCCTTTATCGATTTACACACAAAAATTCCGCCCTTTACGGAAAAACTTGTGGGAGAGTTCCGGTTCCTGGGAAAAGGGAACGAATATATCTGGCATCGGATTGAGGAAGTTTTGCTGTTGGACGATAATGGTAAGGCCATCAAGAGCGTGGGCAGGGCCTTGGATATCGATGATGAGAAAAAGGCGATCCAGCTGCTTGAAGCCAGGACTCAGATCGACAGCGGCTCCGGTTTGTACAACAAGCTTGCAACGGAAGTCTATATCCGGAAATTCCTGGAGGAGTGCCGCCACGGCAGGCACGCGATGATAGTTTTGGATATTGACGATTTCAAGAAAATCAACGATACGAAGGGGCACGTTTACGGAGATCAGGTCATAGCCGATTTAGCCGCAATCCTGAAGAACCAGTTCCGTGCCACGGACATATTGGGAAGAATCGGCGGGGACGAATTTATGATTTTCATAAAGGATATACCCAACGAGCTGTTTGTGGCAGCGAAGGTGGCTAAAGTCCGCAATTTGTTTATGTCCCAGCACGAAATTGGGGTCAGTGCCGGCATCGCCATATTCCCTAAGGACGGAACCAATTATCTCGATCTGTACAAACATGCGGACATAGCCATGTATTCCGTAAAGAGAAGCGGGAAAAACAGGTACGAGTTTTACTCTGACATCAAAGAACAGGAATCAGGCGGTTCTGTGAAGGATCGGGTGTAGCTTACGAATCAGGAAGAAGGCAGCGGCGATTTTAAATATGTCTCCGGGGATAAACGGAATCACGCATAGAAGCAGGGCCGACTGCAGGTTGGCTCCGGATATGTACATAAACCATAAGGTTCCCAGGCTGTAGCAGGCGATCAAACCTGTGAGCATGCCGAGGATGAGCCCTTTTGACGTCAGTGCCAAAAGGGTTTTTTTCTGATAAAAGAAACCGACAAGGAAGGCGGCGGCGATGTAGCCGATTAAGAATCCTCCTGTTGGGCCCAGCAGGATGGAGAGCCCGCCGGTGAGATTATGAAAAAGAGGCAGGCCTATGGCTCCCAGCATGACGTAGACCAGCAGGCTTAAGGCGCCGTTTTTCGGTCCCAAAAGACCCCCTGCCATGTAGACGGATAACAGGGCCAGGTTTACGGGTACGGGTGAAAAAGGGAGAGGTATGGAAACGATAGATAGCACACCGGTCAGTGCTGCGAAAAAGGCGCAAAGTATCAGAGATTTTGTGAAGTTCTGTTCGGTCATCTTCGTAAGTTCCTTTCGAGAATTATAAAAATATTTCGAGTATGTTGGGCGGGCGGATTTATGCGGCTCCATGAATTTGTGGTTCGCACAGTTTAATGGCTTGTGTGGTTTGCCCGCTATTTTGTTCGAATTGTTACTTCACCGGATCGGAGAGTGTGAATCGAGCCGTCGGATTTTTGGATGACAAGCCCGCCTTGAGGGTCGATGTCCAGGGCTTTGGCATCGTAAATTTCGTTGCCGCAGTGAACGGTGATCTGTTTTCCAGGCACGAAGTTGCGTGCCCTGTATTCGTCCATTATGTCTTCTGAGTCGAGGCAGTCAACCAATTTGAAAAGCTCGTCCAGTATAGCTGCGGCCAGGCGGTTGCGTGAAACTGAGGCCTGAGTGGGCAACAGGGAGCCTGCAGTTTTTCGAATGTCGTCGGGAAAACTTTCCTTGCCGGTGGTGACGTTAACTCCGATACCTAAAATCAGGGATTCTATAGTTCCGGTCTGAAAATCCGACACAGCTTCCGTAAGAATGCCGCAGACTTTCTGATCGCCGACAAAGATGTCGTTGACCCATTTTATGCGGGTTTCAATTTCAAGTACCCGTGAAATAGCCCTGGATACGGCAACGGCGGCGGCGGTGGTGGTGAGCACCGCCTCTTCGGCGGTGCCCTGGGGCCGCAGGATCACGCTCATGTATATGCCTGTACCTTTGGGGGAGAAAAAACTGCGGCCCCGGCGGCCACGGCCCTCCGTCTGCTCCTCCGCCAAAATCACCGTGCCGTGGCCGGCCCCCGCCACCGCCATCTTCTTTGCCTCCTGATTGGTAGAGCCGATGCTTTTATATATATGTATGTTATCTTTCGCAATGGCTGGAGTGGTAAGCCAAAGTGAAATACCCTCCGCGGACAGAAGGTCGCTGCTCTCCGCAAGGCAATAACCCCTGTTAGTGGCGGCATGGATCTCATGACCTTCCTTGCGCAGTTCTTCTATCCCTTTCCAGACAGCAGATCTTGAAATATTGAGCTTTTTCGCTATATCCGAACCGGACAAAGTCTGTCCGCGGTTTTCTTCCAGCAACGTCAGTATTTTCGATTTCGTCGATGCCATTGCAAACCTCCGCTTCCGAACCTTCGCTTCCTAACCTCCGCTTCCGAACCTACGCTTTCGGCCCAAGTCCGAGAAAAATCCGTTTACTTTTTCCCGCTTATTTTTTTCTGTTTACTCTTTTCATTCAACGGGCTTCATACAACGGGGGAATTTTTATCCCGTCCCGGCCTGAATCCCCAATCCTTGTTCTTTTGTGTGACAATCCGAGAAAAAATCTTTTACTTTTCCCCGATTACTTTTTCTCTTTACTTTTTTCTTTACTTTGGCGAATTGTAAAATGAAGTTGAACTAATAAAGAATCCATAGTGACGATTTCTGTTGTAAAATAGTTTTTAACAGAAACAATTTCACAGAAAGGCGAATCACTATGGATCATTCACAGTTTACACCTAATCCGCGAAAGAATAAACATCTATCTTTTAAGGAGCGAGTAAAAATCGAGTTATTGGCTGATGAAGGCAAGACTGCATATGCCATCGCAAAGCTTCTAAATCGGCCCATAAACACCATTACCAACGAACTTAGGCGTGGCACAGTAGATCAGATAAAGCAAGGCAAATTGGTTAAAATCTACTATGCCGATGCCGGCCAGGCAAAATACGAGGCAAACCGCCGGAACACTGGTCGCAGGTACGAGCT
>FZPS01000035.1_pt428 | contig 12382 bp, 13 predicted proteins | sample 1817821 | NCBI WGS metagenome assembly FZPS01 (sample SAMEA104158645, study PRJEB21678) | metagenome | place: Germany | collected 2015-04-21 | reverse complement strand
TCCTCCGACGTTTTGGATTGCAGGACGATTTTTCCTGTAATATCGAAGCGAACCACGCCACATTGGCCGGCCACACGTTCGCCCACGATCTGCTTGTCTCTTCCAACGCGGGAATGCTCGGCAGCGTCGATGCGAACCAGGGTGATCCGCAGAATGGCTGGGACACGGACGAGTTCCCCACGAACCTCTATGAGATCACACTGGCGATGCTGATCATCTTGAGCCAGGGGGGCTTGGGCTTGGGCGGATTGAACTTCGATGCGAAGATCCGACGAAACTCCACCGATGCCGAAGACCTCTTCCTTGCCCACATCGGCGGGATGGACGCCTTCGCATTGGGGTTGAAGATCGCCCACAAGATCAAAGAAGAGGGCTTCTTCAGAGACTTCGTCGACAAGCGATACGCCTCCTTCGACAGTGGAGATGGAAAGCGCTTTGCCGAAGGGAAGATGGATCTCGTTGAACTGGCCAGGATCGGCCTGGATGCGAAGATCACGCAGAAGAGCGGAAAACAGGAGCTGCTCAACAACATGTTCAACTCCTATCTCTTTGATTATTAAGTTGTTTGTACCATCAAAGGAAGCCGCCTCGGACAGGGTTCCGTTCGGGGCGGCATTCTTTATGCGCCCAGCAGGAAGGTGGGCTGCTCTTCGGTCATGTACACCAGGGTGTTGATTTTCGCCGCGTTGCGGCGAAAATTTGAAAGCGCCCGGAAAGAAAGGAGAAGCATTACATGGCAAGCTTTGATATGATTTCAAAAGATTTGAGCTCACATGTTCAATATAGAAAAAGTGAAAATAGTGTTCAGGATTTAAAGGAAATTATCGATTCTGCACAGAGCTACGCTTTTAGTTCGGCAAATATTGCTTTGGTATTCCGGAATTGGCTAATCGGGAAACGAATATCAGAAGAAGAATTGCAAGGAGAGATGCGTGCCGAGTATGGTACATAATTGCTAAAAAGCCTTGCTAAGGAAATGGAAAAATCTTACGGAAAAGGACTTAATCAAAGAAATCTTTACTATTATGTTCGATTTTACGATTATTTCCCTCAAATTTTGAACGCAGTGAGTTCAAAATCTCCGATACTTTCCTGGACGCATTATCGCTGTTTGTTGCAAGTTCCGGATAAAGAAGCACGAGATTGGTATGAAAAGGAAGCTCTCAGCGAAACATGGAGTTCCAGAACACTGCAACGGAATATCTCTACGCAGTATTATTATTTATCGTCTTCTCAAATCGCAGGATAAGCGTCCGGTAAAGGAAGAAATGCTGTCTCTGCCCTCAACGTACCAACAGGATAAGTTGGAGTTCATCAAAAATCCCGTCATTGCTGAATTCTTAGGCATTTCTAAAGACACGAGTTATCTTGAATCCGATCTTGAACAGTTTATCATTGAAAATCTACAGAAGTTCATAATGGAACTCGGGAAAGGCTATGCGTTTGTCGGGTGGCAGCAACATAGTAAAACCGAGAAAGAGGATTACTTCATTGACTTGGTCTTTTACAATTACATCCTGACATGCTTTGTTTTATTTGATTTGAAAACAGGGAAAATCACACATCAGGATGTCGGTCAAATGGATATGTATGTACGAATGTATGACGAACTGAAACGAAGCGATGGTGATAATCCTACTATCGGTATCGTCCTCTGTTATGATACGGATGAAGATATTGCACGATACTCGGTAATGCATGGGAATGAACAGCTGTTTGCGGTGAAGTACAAGCTGTATCTCCCTACCGAAGAGGAACTCCGTGCAGAGATAGAAACACGGAAAACCTTGTTTTATCTTCAACAACAGGAAAAAAAGAGCGAAAACAGGAGCTGCTCAACTCCTATCTCTTCGACTATTGAGTCGATTCCCCCACCAGGAAGGCGAGTTGCTCTTCGGTGAGGGTGAGATTCGCTCCGTTGAGGGTGTCGGTGATCTGCTCGACCTTGGAGGAACCGGCGATCGCGATGCTCGGGTTCTTCTGACTGGTTATGTAGGCGACCACCACCGCTGCCGGGCTGACACCGAGTTCTTCGGCAAGAGCACGGACGCGGGGAATTCGACTGAGATTCAGATCGGTCGCAAAACGTCTTTTCGCCCGATCTGAGAGCGTCTCTCCGACCCCTGCGATCATCTTCGAAAAGAACCCCTTCGCTTGGGGGGAGAACGCCATAACGGGCATCTGTTGTTCCTCATACCAAAGACGCGCCTCCTCGGTCATGCATACCAGAGTGTCATCACCCCATTGCTCGGGGGTGCAATGGGCGAGCGACCACTGGATCTGACTGATGGAAAAAGGCGTTTTCTTCCGCTCTTTCGCCCATGCGTTCGCTTGTGCGATCCGCCGGTGGGTCCAGTTGGAGGCGCCGAGGTGCTTGGTCAACTTCTTGTCAATAAGATGTTGAGCCATGTCGATGATCTCGTCGGCCGGCACCGCCGGATCGTCCCGGTGGAAAAACCAGATGTCCAGATAATCCGTTTTCAGGTTCTCGAGGGTTCGGCTGACATCCTCGACCATCGCCCGATGATTAATCCGCGAGGCGTGCATATCCTCTTTTGGCGGGTGACACCCTTTGGAGACAAGCATCACGCACTTTCGATTCCGGTTGGCTTTCAAGTACTTGCCCAGCAGCTGTTCGCTGCTTGAAGGTCCGCCGACCGTATCCTGTCCGTAGACGTGGGCGGTGTCCAGGAGGTTCCCGCCGGAATTGAGGTAAATGTCGAGCTGCTCGTTCGCGACCGATTCGGGAATCGCCTCTCCGTAATGGTCACAGCCGAGGGCGATCCGGGCGAGTTTGGTGTCGTTCAGTTGGATATATTTCATCAGATATCAATTCCCAACCAGTTCTTCACCAGAATTCCAATGACAAACGAGATTCCCGATACTCCGATTGAGATGAAAGCCATCTCCCTGAACCGCGGTCCGAAGGGAAGATTCTTCGCTACCGAGGTATAATAGGTAAAGAGGACGATGATCAGGAGAACCACCGCCAGCATCGTGCCCAATGCCACTAAGTAATTTGATAAAAGCAGGTAGGGGAGAACCATCGCCGCTACGGCGATAAGGTACGCCACTCCCGTATACATAGCACTTTTACCGGCGTTTTCCTCGTTTCTGTTCTTTGAGGAGAGGTATTCACTTGAGGCCATCGACAAGGTCGCGCTGATCCCGGTGATCAAGCCGCTGAGGGCGATGAGCCGGGTGTTCTTGAGCGCGAAGGTTAGTCCGGCCAATGTTCCGGAGAGCTCAACAAGGGCGTCATTCAGCCCAAGAACCATCGAACCCACATATTGAAGGCGCTCTTCGTCGAGCATCGCTATCAGCGCTTCTTCGTGTTTCTGCTCATCCTCATAGATCTCTCGGGCTTGAGGCATCTCGTCAAGGATGTGCGAGTACCCTTCGATTGCCTTTTCTTCGCCCATCTCCATCTTCTTCAGGACGAAGGTATACCCCAGGATGCGGGCAAGAAAAGAGTAGAAACGAACCTTTCCCATTTGGGGCTTGAGTGTTTTTCCAGTCACTTTAGCCCAAGTGGCGGCATGCCGCCGTTCCTCTTCACCAATTCTTATCAAGATTTTTTTGTTATTTTCATCCTTAACGCGTTTAGCGATTCGAGTATATATTTCATATTCGGTGATCTCTTTCTGCTGCATTGCAAGAATTGCTTTCATCCGCTGGGGGGTAAGTGTTGTAGTCTTCATCAATTTCTCCTCTCAGTAGAGTATACGCACCATTGGCGGAGATGGCAAACGGTTTGCTTGACGGGGCGATATTTCTCTTTGTAGAATCAATCATTGGGAGGAGTTGTTATGGATGAGAGTTTTGAAGATCTGTTGAAATTGTTCGCAAAAACAACCGATCATGATGACATGAGACAATTACTCGAAGAGCTTTTGACTCCCAATGAATTGAAGGATCTGATCCTCCGATGGAATCTGATGAAGGACCTGTACCGCGGGAAGCCGCAACGGGAGATCGCAGCGGCGTATGGGATCAGTCTCTGCAAGATTACTCGGGGCTCAAAGATCCTCAAACAAAAGGATGCGTACACCAAAAGGATTCTTAGCGATCGGTATGATGACCATCTGAGGATTTAGGAGAGCACTACGAAGGGCGGAAGGAAGACCGATAGTGGACTGCGGGTGGTGGACTGTGAGTAACCGCCGACTGAAGCGAATATGCATGATTCTCATCGTCCTTGGCGTGTTCCTTGCTTCAATAGGAGCGGAAGGGACGATCCTTCTCACAAGAGATCAGGTGAACTTCTATGAAATTGTCGAGTATTCCTTCATCGTAGAGGGAAAAACCAAACCGGCCGCCCTGCGGGAACTCATCGTGCCTGCCGATGGCGATCCGATTTTTACCAGTGAAGAAAAGATGGTTGCCTCGCTTGATTCCAAACGGCAGGAACTGATAAACACCCGGCTTTTTACCACCGTCTTCTACGAATATGCCTTTATTGCCTACCATAATGGAATTGCTTCCTATGCGGTAACCTTCTTCATCGAAGATTCAAAGACCCTGCTCATCTTTCCATATCCGAAATTTTCCAATGACCGGCTGGGGCTCCTTCTTGGAACGAAAGTCTTGGAAAAAAACGTCCTTGGAATGTTGGGAACTCTTACATTGACAGCCAGCATCGCACAAAATGAAGGAGGAATTACCGGTTGGGATAAGCGAAAAGATACTATCGAACTGGATATTACCGGTTTGCCAATGATAAAAACAAAACTCGATTTGGGCTTTTCCTATGAGCGCATCAAGGGCAGCGAGGAAGGATTGGCCAAAGTGAATACGACCGTCTCGCAACTGAAAATCCTTGGCACCAATCTTGCGATCAATGCGCACGCCGATTTCGCTCCGGATTCGGATTTCACTGAATGGAATCCACAAACATGGGGATTGGGCTTCACCTATGGTCCGTTTATGCAAAATGGCGGACGCTACACCTTGAAATCCACCGTCGAGTTCGAAGGAGAGGAGTTGCGGGACATCTACCTCACCAATTCAATTACTCAAAATAACTTGCATTTCTTCAGCCTGCCGCTTTTATTCAACATTTTCATGGATTTGGAGATTCCGATCGACGAGAAGATCGTTCGTTCGGCCAACGTCAGCGCCACGTTGGGCGTTGAGTTGCCGTTCCTCTTCGGATTCCGTTTATCGGCTTCGACGAAACCGCTGGTGGAGTTTCGAAATACGATTGATTTCGGTGCGGGTGAACTGACACCGCTTTCCCTGATCACTGCCGCCTCGATCACTCGGAGCGAGATAGACTGGGTTGGAAACTTTCGCAAAGGCGGTTCGCTTTCCTTCTCGTATGTCCGCCAAGATTATATTCAGGCGAATACCGAACGGGACAACTGGCATGTTCAAGGGACGGCCAGCTGGTTTCCTTTCATCGCCTTCCGGGTGAACCCATCGATTCAGGTTGCCGGTTTCTACGCCGGTGGAGGAGTAAAGCGACCATTCTTGCCTTCAGAGCCGCAGAAGCTCGGAGATTATTTCCGCGGTTTTTTGTCTTCCTCGAAAGCCCTTGCACCCTTTGAAGATGCGGATCTTGAATGGGGTTTGATTACCAGCATCAACCTCTCCACCGATTTTATCGACTTCGGCTTTGCAGAATCGTACGCAAGCCCCTTCTTGGATATCGGCTTCTTTGGCGACAGCGCATCGGAATACGGGTATCACGTGGTCAGTACGATCGGCCTTGAAGGATGGGCTATTCTCGACCGGTATCCCGCCTATCCCGCTAGAGCGTCTTTAGGTTTGAACCTTGATGATCTGAGACAGGCGTTCACCAAAGCGATATCTTGGAAAGAGGTTGAATGGGAGCTCTTTATCGGTTTTGATTTACATTTTTGAGCAAAAGATCGACGAACGCCTCAGTGCTGAAGGTCAATGGAAGCTTGTCGAAATGGGAATCCATCTCCGCTCGAGCCTCTTCCGATCGTGCGTACGTCTTGATTATTTCAGATTGTTTCTTCGAAGAGCCCTCGACCCAACCAACACCTCTGAGCTTGAAGAACCGAGTGGTATCGCGCGCCGCATAGAGGACTTGGGAAAGAAGAAACGGTCTTCTGAGGGCGATCGATTCCATCAACGCGTTCGCTCCCGCTTTTCCCGCCTGAATGTCGCAGGCGAGCATATACATCCCGATGTTGGTGACAAAACCCGGAACGTGTACTCGAAGCTTGGAGTCTTTCGTGATTTCAAGAAAGTGTTTCTTCGTTTGCTCATCCGTTTTGCCGACGATGACGATCTGGTAATCCGCTTCCTCTTTTGCGAGGTATCTGATTAATTTGTCCGATCCTATTCCTTCTCCGCCGAGGTTATACAGGATTGTAAACCGGTCTTCCAACCCAAGCAGGGAGCGAGCCTCTTGTTTGGATACCCGTTCCATCTTCTCAATGGATTGTTGCAAAGGGAAAGGCGAACGAATGATCTGATCTTGGGAGTATCCCTGTCTCTCCAAATTTTCTTCTCCGACGAAAGAAGGGATAAAGATCTTGTCCACATTGATGTGAAAGCCGGCAACAGGGTTGTTGAACGCATCCGCTGCGTAGACATATACCTTCACATCAAGCTTGTAGTAGGCGGCCAGCTCCCCGACTATCACCCCGCCGAGGAAGTTCGTCGATAGGATCACGTCGGGTTTGCGTTCCTTGTACCAGGCGATGAATTTGGTTCGGATCGGCTTCGTTTTGGAGAGAGCCCGAAGAATGACATTGGTGAATCGATTGTCCGATACGCCGTGAACGATCCGTTCCAGAATGGGATGCTTCAGAAAGAAGCGCCACTCCGCTTTACAAAACCAATGCCAGAATGTCGAATCAAGAGCGACAAAAAGGTCTTCAACCGGGGCATCGTAGCCTCGAGCGGCAAGCACATCGCCCATCGCTTTGGCCGGAACATAATGTCCCTTGCCTGCATCGACATACAAGAGTGAGATGGTCATGAAAATCTCCTACGAAGTCCCCTTTCTTTTAGGATGCTGACCGCCCGGATCATCGAGGGCATGATGAAGAGGGTGGCAAGCATACAGTTCAACAATGCAGTCGACATAAGGATACCAAAAATTCGGACCGGAGCATAGGATGCGAAGAGGAACATCAACATTCCGGCAACGATTGAAAGGGTTGTGAGAATGATGGGCCTTCCGGTTTCACTGATCGTCTCTTTCAGCAGGATGGCGGTATCCTGCTTCTGTGTTTTGTCGATTTTGTTTCGATAGCGCAACAGAAAATGAATCGCATAATCGATTCCGACACCGACGGAAACCGCCCCAAAGCTGACGGTGATCAGATCAAAGGGGATGTTGAGGGCAAACATGATGACATAGTTTGCCATCACTCCGGTGAGAACGGGAATAAGGGCGTAACAAGAAAGGGAGAAGGACCTGAAAGCGATGAGGACGACGAGGAAGACGAAGATGAAGCTGAAATAGATCGACATCTGCTGATCATGGAGGAGGGCGTTGGAGAAATGGAGCGCCCGGTGGGGTTCGCCGTCCAAGGTTACGATCGTGCCACCGGGGAGCAGTTGGAGGTTGTCGAGGATCGTATCTTCAATTCGCTCGGCGCTGCCGATCGTTCCAAACTCTCCCTCGATGGAGTCGTAGTTTTGAAGAATGATCGTGAGGGTGTTCCCGTCGCTGCTGATCACCGATTCAAGATCCTGCTTGCCTTGCTTGCTCAACAGGAGCACCATGCGTGAAAGAAGGTTCAGCAATCCTTTCGAAGAGGGAATTGAGCGTTCATTGGAGTACACTTCATTGGCGAACGCGACGTAGGAAGCGAAGGAAAGGCTTTGACGGATATCGTTGTTTTCTTTCTTGACCTTTTCTTCAAACGCATAGACCTGCGCAAGATTCCCGGGTTCCAGGAAAAAGCTGGTCGCCCCGCTCGGCGCATCGATGGTGATATAGTAGGGGGTGTTTCCACTCATCGTGCGGGCGAAGTGACGGGAGCTGATCGTGAAGGGATCCCGTTTGGGCAGATAGGACATGTAGTTGGTGTTCACCGAGATTTTATCACGGGTGAGACCAAATCCGGCTATGATTATAAACCACAGCACCACAAAAACCATCCAGTAGCGTCCCACCAAAACGTTTATGCCGTTGACGATCGAAGCGAGGTAGCCTCTTCGGTACGTTTTGATATGGTGGACCTTGGGTTTGCGGACAAGGCTCAGAACGGCCGGAAGGTAGGTCGCGGCAAGGATCGCGCAGTAGGTGATTCCGATTGCAACAGAGATTCCGAACTCCTTCAACGCTCCCGTCTTGGAGGTAAGCAGGCTTAAAAACCCTATGACGGTGGTCAGGCAGGCAAAGAGAATCGTTCGAAGGATCTTCCGGGTCGAAGCAATCACTCCCCGACCGATCTCATGTCCGGCAAAATACTCGCTGATTACGTGAATTGCGTAGGAGGATCCAAGGTTGAGAACCATCGCCGGAGTGATGATATTGACGATCGTCAGACTGTAGCCGAGCAGCCTCATCGTTCCAAAGGTCCAAATGATCCCCATCGCCGACATCGAGAAGGGCAGGAGGACACTGCGTTTGGCTCGGAATGAGAGGTAGTACACGACAAGGATTGCCAAGAGACACAGGGTGAGGATGATAGCCAAATCTCGGGAGAGGTACCGCATCAGAACATTGGTCAGAATCGCTGCTCCGTTGATCGAAACGCTCATTCCCTGTTTGACGAGCGGTTCAAGGATTTCTTGCAACTCCGCTTCCATCTGCGGGGTGAGGTCAACCGATTCAAAGTTTATGAACAAGCCGTGCAAATCCTCGCTGACGAGGTAGTTTTTTACCATCGGATCGCTTTGCACCCGTTCCTTGAGCAGGGCCGCCTCTTCATCGGTCCATGACGAGGATGCAAAAGGAACGCTCATTAGCCGGGTTCCCCGCTTCTCAAGGGTAACAAAATCAAAGAGGCTGAACCGGGAGGCAAGATAGGGGGATTCGGAGAGAGCGTCGAGCACTTCATTGATCGAGGTCAGCGCCTCGGCGGTATAGAGGGTGGGGCTTTCAATCAGGAGCATGTACGAAGAAGGAAACTCCGTCGGTTCATCGAGCTCCTCCACCTCATCGATCGGAGGTTTTTCTATCGGAGTACGGGTGGCGACTCCTCCTTGGTAGGTGGAGTTCATTTCATCCTTGGCCAGCAGGGAGGTGTAGTCCGCATCAAGGGTGAGGAAGAGGGCATGATAGAGAAAAAATCCCGTGATGGCTACGACAAGGACGATCGTGATGACCGCATACTTGCTGACAAGGTGGAGGAAGGATCCTTTCATGACCTGCTCCTAACGCCGGTTCCTGTTTTTCCGGTAGGAACGTTGATTACGATTGCGTTCTCCTTTCCGGCGTGCAGAGAGGTTTTTCCCGTTTGGATTATCGGGCTTTGCCCGAGAGATGATTGCCGGCCCGCTCGTTTTGGCAAATGCCGTAAGGATTTGTTCGGCGATTTGATTCGGGGCACTGATATAGGAATGGTCATCCTGAATCGTAACCTCTTGGATATCTCGATATTCAGCTCCTACTCTCGATACAAGGTAATCAACCAGGTTGCGTTTGTCCAGTCCGTCCCGACGGCCTCGGGCGATAAAAAGACGGGTATACTCGTTTCTCGGCGGTTTCCCGAGTTCCTCGATCGTCCGGTAGCGCGTTGGATCCAAAATTTCCTTGTAAAGATTCGCCAACACCGAGGCGAGCACGGTTTCAGGCAGCTTGCTTCCCGCAACCTCAAGGGCAAGGTTGAGGAAGGAGTCATTCGGTTCTTCCAGATTTTTCAGCCGTTCGACGATCTGTTTGCGCTTTGTCGCGATGATCGCCTCGATCGGCGGGATCGCGGTTCGCTGGATGTCGCTTTGGATGGTGCGGCGAATGAATTGAAGACGCTTGAACTCCCGTTGGGCGACGAACGTGATCGCCACGCCCTGTTTTCCCGCCCTCCCGGTACGACCGATCCGGTGGACGTACGCCTCGGGATCTTCGGGAAGGTTGTAATTGATGACGTGGGTGAGGGCGCTGATGTCGATTCCCCGGGCGGCAACGTCCGTTGCCACGATAATCGCCAGCTGTCGGGTCCGCATTCGATTCAAGATTGATTCACGCTGCTTTTGTGAAAGATCGCCGTGAAGCGCTTCGGCATGATAGCCGCGGGCGATAAGTTTTTGACCGACTTCGTCACATTGGAGCTTCGTTCGACAAAAGACGATTCCGTAGAATTTCTCTTCAATGTCGATGAAGCGGGTGAGCGCCTCAAATTTATCGCTCTCGCGAACTTCGACGAAGAGTTGCCGGGTCAAGTCGGTGGTCAACGTCTCGTCGGCGATGCGAACCACCTGCGGCTTGTCCATATAGCGTTCGGCCAGGCGGCGGATCGGATCGGGCATCGTGGCGCTGAAGCAGAGGGTTCGCTTCTCTTTCGGTGTCCGGACCATGATCGCTTCGATCTCCTCGAGAAAACCCATATCCAGCATCTCATCCGCTTCGTCGAGGACGAGGAACTTGAGTTGGTCCAGCACGAGCGAGCCGCGCCTCAGATGATCGAGAATCCGCCCGGGAGTTCCCACGACGACATGAACGCCTTTCTTCAACTGGCGTAATTGATTGACGATCGCCGCACCTCCGTAGACCGCAGCAATCTCGAGGTTCCGCCCACCTTTGAGCGAAAGAATTTCTTCAGCGCTTTGAAGGGCAAGTTCCCGGGTCGGGGCAAGAATGAGAGCTTGAACCGCATTCAGTTGCTCTTCAACAAGCTCAAGGATCGGAAGGCCGAACGCAGCCGTTTTTCCGGTTCCCGTCTGCGCTTGGCCGATGACATCCACTCGGTCCTTCAAAAGAAGAGGGATGCATGTTGCTTGAATGCCGGTAGGGTGGATAAATCCTTTGTTTTCAATCGCCTGTATTGTTTGAGCGGACAGGCCGAGGTCAGCGAACGTTGGTGTGTTGGTCATGAAGCTCCCGTGTGTTTTGGCACCGGGAAGAGTGTATCGGAAGAGGATGACACTTGCAAGACGGCTACCACCGATTGGCGACCTCTTCGGCAAATCCGGCGATCTTGTCCACCACGATGGTGTTTCCGTTGTCCAATGTGCATCTGCCGCTGAAATGACCGAAGATCTGGTGTTGCTCGCTGGCGATCAAAAGCAGATTGAAGTGTGAAGAGCGGTCGGTGACCGGTTGGAAGACGAGATCGAGCCGTCCCTCGTCATCCCTAATCGTCCACTCTTCCAGATAAGAGCCATATTCGAACGTCACCTCACGAAGCTTGTGCACCACTGAATCGTAGATGATCACATTCTCGCTCGCCGGGCTCCGATCGGTGAACCCGTAGCCGAGATTCAGTCCGAAGGGGACTTGTTCGACAGTGCCGCTGCAGCTCGCCCAATACCAGGTGTTCCTGTACGTCCATTTGCCTCTTCCCCAATCCAATACTCCGAACGTCGAGCCCAGCGGAAGCCGTTGCAGGGCGGTTCCCCGACGAATCGTTCCCGTCGCCCCGAGGCAGTTCACTTTCTCATTGTGATAGAAGCAGGTGCGGTTCTTCTTCCAGCTTGTGGCGATCGTCATGGATTCAAGGGAGGAGGGCTGCTTCAGGGTGATGTCGACATCAAGACCGATGATGCCGTCGCCCAAATCCAGAGAGGGGCACGCATACATGATGTGCCGCTCCTCTCCCCGTTTGACGAGGGCGATGCGAATGTGCTTGTTTGCCCATGCGAGCTCGTGGTCTTCCGTTGACGTAGCCGGTATGCCCAACTTCCCAAGCGTGAGCGGGGCGATCGCATCGGTTTGACTGACTCGACCGGTTTTGAGGTCGATGTAGGCGATCGCAAACACTCCGGCGTATCCGAGATCGCTGAACGTTACGGCAGTAGCCCATTGTTCATCCTGATTGACGATTGCATAGTATTCCCATTCTTTGATTCGGAATGCAGTTCCCTTGACCATCGATCGGCCATACTTCCATACCGGGCGACGAGCCCAGCCTTCTTCGATGATCCTGCCGTTTTTTCCCAAAAGGGGCTGATTGTTCGTTACTTCGTGCTGCATGGCTCCATCGTACCATATCAAAAAGCGATGAGCCATGAAAAACCGGCCCGAAGGCCGGCCGGTATCCGCTTATTGACCCAAGACGACTCGCAGGAACGTCGTCAGGAAGTTGTCCTTGTGAAGGTCGGAAGCATAGAGCGTCTGGGCGAGGTTTTCCTGGCTCTGACTTCCGGCAAGGTAGTCGTAGAACATCATCGTGTAACTGCCCATCCCCTCGTCGGTTGAATCTTCACCGACTTCAATCAGGAGATACGCCCCTCCGGTTTTCATCGGCTCGAGGAGGGTGTGTTCGGCGGAGATGAAGAGCTCCGTTTGTAC
>FZPS01000046.1_pt12 | contig 12383 bp, 17 predicted proteins | sample 1817821 | NCBI WGS metagenome assembly FZPS01 (sample SAMEA104158645, study PRJEB21678) | metagenome | place: Germany | collected 2015-04-21 | reverse complement strand
AAGCAGCACTAGAGCGGGTTGAGTTTACGGTCGATCCCCGCGCATGCGGGGTAAACCTTTTGCCAGATGCTCTGGTGCCTTCTGGCCTCGGTCGATCCCCGCGCATGCGGGGTAAACGCGGGAAAGCCGAAGCGGGAACCGACCGGAAAAGGTCGATCCCCGCGCATGCGGGGTAAACTTCTGGCGTACTTCGGCAACCAGTTCTTCGTATGGTCGATCCCCGCGCATGCGGGGTAAACAACCTCTAGGGAGAGGTGACGGGGTTCCAGTAGGGTCGATCCCCGCGCATGCGGGGTAAACCCTGTTCGCGGCCTAGTGCATGATCTAAGTAAAGGTCGATCCCCGCGCATGCGGGGTAAACTCGTAGACGTACCAACACTCACCGTCTTTTAGCGGTCGATCCCCGCGCATGCGGGGTAAACTGAGGTTGCAAGCGTTTTTTGCAATTTTTATTGGGTCGATCCCCGCGCATGCGGGGTAAACGAGGCGACAGCCTCCGGTAATGCGGGAGCCGGCGGTCGATCCCCGCGCATGCGGGGTAAACGTTTACTCCTGGAGGTTAACACGATGAGCTATGGGTCGATCCCCGCGCATGCGGGGTAAACAGTCCGCAACCTGTCAGTGTAATCGTTTCCCACGGTCGATCCCCGCGCATGCGGGGTAAACTTTTGCGGGGTTGTGACCGCCTAACCGTGTAGGGGTCGATCCCCGCGCATGCGGGGTAAACCCGATCATTTTTATCATTATAGAGGAAGTGGGAGGTCGATCCCCGCGCATGCGGGGTAAACCACCTGGGTTTGGATCCCCAAACAAGGTAGCTCGGTCGATCCCCGCGCATGCGGGGTAAACAAGATCCTGTGGTGCAAGTCACAGTAATAACCGGGTCGATCCCCGCGCATGCGGGGTAAACGGTATGCCTGCTTTGGTTAGCTCTTCTTTGAGCGGTCGATCCCCGCGCATGCGGGGTAAACTCGCTCGATGCAATAATGTCCATCGCTGTCGGGGGTCGATCCCCGCGCATGCGGGGTAAACTGGTGATCAGGTGCAGGCGGTGAGCTAGGTCGAGGTCGATCCCCGCGCATGCGGGGTAAACCTGTAGCAAAGGTTAATCTTGACACCAGCAGACGGTCGATCCCCGCGCATGCGGGGTAAACTCAATTTCCGTCACCCAGTCGCCTTCGTCGCAGGGTCGATCCCCGCGCATGCGGGGTAAACACGGTCAAGGAACTTGACCTCGTTAGCTATCACGGTCGATCCCCGCGCATGCGGGGTAAACGTTTTTCCCTGTTTTATCGGCAGGAATGAATAAGGTCGATCCCCGCGCATGCGGGGTAAACCATGTATATCATCCTCCCTATATTTCTCGCTAGGGTCGATCCCCGCGCATGCGGGGTAAACAAAATCTCCAAAGCCGACCAGGCACAAATCGACGGTCGATCCCCGCGCATGCGGGGTAAACAGGCAAGCGCGCTCGGTTGCTGGCTGCGCTCGTGGTCGATCCCCGCGCATGCGGGGTAAACGAGAGTGAGAGGTTGAAGTTGTTGAAAAGTGTCGGTCGATCCCCGCGCATGCGGGGTAAACATACTCTCAGGGTGATTATTGCGAAGTGGTATAGGTCGATCCCCGCGCATGCGGGGTAAACGTGCTGGAGCTGACCTGGGCCAAGTCCAAAAAGGGTCGATCCCCGCGCATGCGGGGTAAACGTTTGAGGATATTTTTTTACCCTCTAGCTACGGGGTCGATCCCCGCGCATGCGGGGTAAACTCCGTATTCATGATAGCCAGTCATCACATTAGCGGTCGATCCCCGCGCATGCGGGGTAAACTCATCGAAGTGATTGACAGTCAACTAGAGCTGGGGTCGATCCCCGCGCATGCGGGGTAAACCGTATCCTTTGGCTATATAATAACATGATACGGGGTCGATCCCCGCGCATGCGGGGTAAACATTGTCGTTACCTTATGATCGGTGTCTTTCCAGGGTCGATCCCCGCGCATGCGGGGTAAACATGCTAGGTTTTTGTCAAACTATAACTTTTTAGGGTCGATCCCCGCGCATGCGGGGTAAACGGGTCAGATATTCCGCTATGCTGTCCGTGTCGCGGTCGATCCCCGCGCATGCGGGGTAAACCAGCTATCACTTGATATCCTGCATCCCTCGCAAGGTCGATCCCCGCGCATGCGGGGTAAACCTTCCTCCATGGAGCAATGATCAGTTTTAATGGGGTCGATCCCCGCGCATGCGGGGTAAACCAGTCATTATCGGCAACAGCAATGTAAAACAGCGGTCGATCCCCGCGCATGCGGGGTAAACCGCAGCCGGACGCACGGTCTTCGGGCTTGACGAGGTCGATCCCCGCGCATGCGGGGTAAACTCTTTCCGCAAGTTCCACAACGAGCCCATCCAAGGTCGATCCCCGCGCATGCGGGGTAAACCGCAGCCGGACGCACGGTCTTCGGGCTTGACGAGGTCGATCCCCGCGCATGCGGGGTAAACCAGGTATGGATCTGAGCTACGGAAAAATCATCAGGTCGATCCCCGCGCATGCGGGGTAAACAAGTTGTCTGAATGTTCTGAACACTTCGGCTAGGGTCGATCCCCGCGCATGCGGGGTAAACGTTAAACTTCCGTACAATAACTTCTTCTGGATAGGTCGATCCCCGCGCATGCGGGGTAAACTCTGCCGGAGTCCAACCGCGACGGACGGCCACGGGTCGATCCCCGCGCATGCGGGGTAAACCCGGAGCGTATAACGGAGATAGGGAGATTCTGGGGTCGATCCCCGCGCATGCGGGGTAAACGAATATAAACTCCGTGTCCACCGTGGACTAAAGGGTCGATCCCCGCGCATGCGGGGTAAACGTTTTGTAGTGTTTTGCCTGCAGGTTTTCGATAGGTCGATCCCCGCGCATGCGGGGTAAACCAGTCATTATCGGCAACAGCAATGTAAAACAGCGGTCGATCCCCGCGCATGCGGGGTAAACAGCCCGGGGCCGGAAAATGGCAAGAATAGTTTGGGTCGATCCCCGCGCATGCGGGGTAAACACACTTTCTTTTGAAGAGTGTGGCTGTAGTGTAGGTCGATCCCCGCGCATGCGGGGTAAACTTCTTCGTAGAAAAGACAATAGGAGCCGTCGTAGGTCGATCCCCGCGCATGCGGGGTAAACCCAAGCTAGGCGAGAGATAAAAGAAGGAGTTGCGGTCGATCCCCGCGCATGCGGGGTAAACCGACCAAAAAATAAGGAGGGAAAAAAATGGACAGGTCGATCCCCGCGCATGCGGGGTAAACTTCTTCGTAGAAAAGACAATAGGAGCCGTCGTAGGTCGATCCCCGCGCATGCGGGGTAAACCTCTATCCTCCTTTCTATTTGTATTATATCATGGGTCGATCCCCGCGCATGCGGGGTAAACGCGACCAAAAAATAAGGAGGAAAAAAATGGACAGGTCGATCCCCGCGCATGCGGGGTAAACCCAGGGTCCTCTCTTAGCCTCCAGGGTCCTCTCGGTCGATCCCCGCGCATGCGGGGTAAACCGAGTGCCTGGGCCTCCTGGACTAGGCTGTCGAGGTCGATCCCCGCGCATGCGGGGTAAACGGATTGAGGAAGGCACGCGGAAAGTTTTAGTGAGGTCGATCCCCGCGCATGCGGGGTAAACTACCATCGAAGAGAGTATCGATCACCAAGGTTCGGTCGATCCCCGCGCATGCGGGGTAAACACCACCTCCTAAATGCTGCCTGTCGTCTAATGTGGTCGATCCCCGCGCATGCGGGGTAAACCACAGTGCTGGAGGTGCGTGATGATGGAACTACGGTCGATCCCCGCGCATGCGGGGTAAACCTACCTTGAGTGCCTCTAGTGGTTGCGAAGGAAGGTCGATCCCCGCGCATGCGGGGTAAACAGATGATCCACGTCGTGCGCCCTAACCACTCTGGGTCGATCCCCGCGCATGCGGGGTAAACTCAAGATATTCTTATTCCCGGGCGACGACAGCAGGTCGATCCCCGCGCATGCGGGGTAAACTTGACTGCAATATCCAATCACTCCTGGCTGCGGGGTCGATCCCCGCGCATGCGGGGTAAACATCCACGGCCACTATATCCTCATCTGGCACTAAGGTCGATCCCCGCGCATGCGGGGTAAACCGAAGAGACAGTGACCAAGTATAAAAAAATGGAGGTCGATCCCCGCGCATGCGGGGTAAACTAGGATACCATGAGTGTGATGGATCCTACTGTCGGTCGATCCCCGCGCATGCGGGGTAAACCGGCACCATGAGCCGGGCTCTCATTAAGACGGAGGTCGATCCCCGCGCATGCGGGGTAAACCCTACGAAACGCCCCTCTATTCGTTGCGCTCATGGTCGATCCCCGCGCATGCGGGGTAAACGTTGAGCAGTTGTTGTCGACGCTCTTCCAGCAGGGTCGATCCCCGCGCATGCGGGGTAAACGTCTCGGAAATGATAGCGCGGGCACCCGTGTACGGTCGATCCCCGCGCATGCGGGGTAAACAAATGCGACTGTGGTAATGTTACTTCGCCTCAAGGTCGATCCCCGCGCATGCGGGGTAAACCTACGCAGATCCAACAAGCGCATCCCTACCGGAGGTCGATCCCCGCGCATGCGGGGTAAACCGCCACCGTAGCCACAAAGTCAAGTAGCTCGGCGGTCGATCCCCGCGCATGCGGGGTAAACTTAGCCGCAGCCGGTTATGATCGTCGCTATAAAGGTCGATCCCCGCGCATGCGGGGTAAACCCGCGAGCCCGACATCGAAGAAGTCTTACGCCAGGTCGATCCCCGCGCATGCGGGGTAAACTCTTGACGGCTGTCGCTGTCTTTGACATTCAGAGGTCGATCCCCGCGCATGCGGGGTAAACAAAAAATCCCCAAGATGCCTTCCCTGTCGTTGTGGTCGATCCCCGCGCATGCGGGGTAAACGGGAGGCCCTCCTTTTGGACAATCAGAAGCTAAGGTCGATCCCCGCGCATGCGGGGTAAACTGAATTCTGGTTGTCCCAGGGACAGTGTCCAAAGGTCGATCCCCGCGCATGCGGGGTAAACCACGTCTCTAGGAAAAGTAAACCTCTTTTTGAGGGTCGATCCCCGCGCATGCGGGGTAAACATAGCCGTTAGTACCAGCGCAGCCACGACCTGCGGTCGATCCCCGCGCATGCGGGGTAAACCGGATTCGGAACGGGGACAGCAACAGCGGTGAGGGTCGATCCCCGCGCATGCGGGGTAAACTTGGGCAGGGCCCTCTGGATTTCTGGGGCCATCGGTCGATCCCCGCGCATGCGGGGTAAACGGTATCAAGTAATCGATGATCTCTGCTACGTGGGGTCGATCCCCGCGCATGCGGGGTAAACCCTTTAGATACTATATAACCGTCGTCCTCGGTCGGTCGATCCCCGCGCATGCGGGGTAAACTTGAACTTGGCCACGCCGTAGGCCCCGATGAACGGTCGATCCCCGCGCATGCGGGGTAAACTAGGATACCATGAATGTGATGGATCCTACTGCCGGTCGATCCCCGCGCATGCGGGGTAAACTTGTTGGGCCCAGTAGTCTCTCTGCTCGATGAGGGTCGATCCCCGCGCATGCGGGGTAAACTTCTCTACTCCCTCCTTCGTCTTAGGCTTCAGTGGTCGATCCCCGCGCATGCGGGGTAAACCGGGCAATCCAGGAACCCGGGCCGGTAGTACCCGGTCGATCCCCGCGCATGCGGGGTAAACCTTGCCAAAGCCGACATCTACGAGAGTGAGAGGGGTCGATCCCCGCGCATGCGGGGTAAACGGACCGAGGAAGAGGTGCAGCTCATGTGCGATCGGTCGATCCCCGCGCATGCGGGGTAAACAGGTGCCAGACCTGGAAGACTACACGGAAGTGGGGTCGATCCCCGCGCATGCGGGGTAAACATTCTGGAGACTCTTGGAATCGATACAGAAGAAGGTCGATCCCCGCGCATGCGGGGTAAACCTTTGTGACACAAGTCAAGGGGGTTTACCGCATGGTCGATCCCCGCGCATGCGGGGTAAACTTTACATTACATTGCAAGCTTTTTCTGCAAATTGGTCGATCCCCGCGCATGCGGGGTAAACTGTTTCCGCGGCAACCAAAAAATGAAGGAGGAAGGTCGATCCCCGCGCATGCGGGGTAAACCCGAAAGAGATCAAGAAAAACGTGCAAGAATACGGTCGATCCCCGCGCATGCGGGGTAAACACAAAAACGATTGGCTCCTGCACTATCTTCATCGGTCGATCCCCGCGCATGCGGGGTAAACACAAAAACGATTGGCTCCTGCACTATCTTCATCGGTCGATCCCCGCGCATGCGGGGTAAACCCCTGCACAGCAACAGAAACGTCAACTGAATACGGTCGATCCCCGCGCATGCGGGGTAAACTCTGAGCCTGCTGGTGGTGAGCGCTCCGGTAAGGGTCGATCCCCGCGCATGCGGGGTAAACTAACGGCTATGTTCTTATCTGTATTATATCACGGGTCGATCCCCGCGCATGCGGGGTAAACCCATCGGACAGTCTTTGGAACCTGGTGCAAGTGGGTCGATCCCCGCGCATGCGGGGTAAACCGTTTCTGTCTTCGAGCGAGACCTACGCACTAAGGTCGATCCCCGCGCATGCGGGGTAAACAGGAATCCGATACAGGACGTAGAGGAAACAACGGGTCGATCCCCGCGCATGCGGGGTAAACTCAGGATGTCGGGCACACCGGGCTTGACTCCCAGGTCGATCCCCGCGCATGCGGGGTAAACCTGGAAGGTCGCCGAGACCGTCGAGGCTCTTGGGGTCGATCCCCGCGCATGCGGGGTAAACGATCACCAAGACTCTTCGCTTTTCTTCATCTTCGGTCGATCCCCGCGCATGCGGGGTAAACCGTTAGAGCTTTTGCAGGTGTAGGATTTAGGATGGTCGATCCCCGCGCATGCGGGGTAAACCTCATAGCCTTTCAGCCCGGCCAAGATCCCCATGGTCGATCCCCGCGCATGCGGGGTAAACTGTGCCTTTTCCTCACGAAGCTGCTGCGCATAGGGTCGATCCCCGCGCATGCGGGGTAAACTTGCATCGAGCGAAGTAGCCATGGAGGCAGTGGGGTCGATCCCCGCGCATGCGGGGTAAACACACCCGAAAACAAAGGCATGGGTTATTTCGCAGGTCGATCCCCGCGCATGCGGGGTAAACACTATGATGAGAATGGGAAGCCAATATATAACAGGTCGATCCCCGCGCATGCGGGGTAAACTTCCGCGAAAACGCTGCGGAGGCCCTTATCGCCGGTCGATCCCCGCGCATGCGGGGTAAACATAAGGGAGGGTATGGAGAATTTCCTGCCGGGGGGTCGATCCCCGCGCATGCGGGGTAAACTGTTTCTGAGTCGTCCAGCATTTTATATAGTACGGTCGATCCCCGCGCATGCGGGGTAAACATGAACGCCAAGCAGTATTTGAGGCGAATTCGGGGTCGATCCCCGCGCATGCGGGGTAAACTGGACGCTAACTACACAAGCGCTCTCCAAGTGCGGTCGATCCCCGCGCATGCGGGGTAAACTCGCCTGGATAAGGGTTTCTGCTGCCATTGGGCGGTCGATCCCCGCGCATGCGGGGTAAACCTACGTGGGATATCACCAAGCCGACGGATCGTAGGTCGATCCCCGCGCATGCGGGGTAAACTGAGGAACACCGGGAACTGGCGGAAGTACTGAAGGTCGATCCCCGCGCATGCGGGGTAAACTCCCACTGGCCCGGCCTGTAATGGGAGATGAATGGTCGATCCCCGCGCATGCGGGGTAAACCGGCGTAACCCGCCCACCCTTCTGCCGCTTGAGGGTCGATCCCCGCGCATGCGGGGTAAACAATTGCCAAAGAAGTCAGTCCCGCTCATGTAGAGGTCGATCCCCGCGCATGCGGGGTAAACGCTGCTTCAATACTTTCAAAGGCGCCGCTTATCGGTCGATCCCCGCGCATGCGGGGTAAACTATCATCTACTTGTAGTAGAGTACACTCAGCCAGGTCGATCCCCGCGCATGCGGGGTAAACTATGGCTTTTTGCGGGGTTGTGACCGCAGCCAGGGTCGATCCCGGCGCATGCGGGGTAAACGGTATCGTCTAGCAGGAGCCAGTGTAGGTGATCGGTCGATCCCCGCGCATGCGGGGTAAACTCAAGTGCCCTCGATGCAAGAAAATCGTGAAGGGGTCGATCCCCGCGCATGCGGGGTAAACTGATTTGCAAATACTCTGTCCTATTCCACTGATGGTCGATCCCCGCGCATGCGGGGTAAACTTGCTTCATTTCCTTTACCGCCTGGTTAGCGGTGGTCGATCCCCGCGCATGCGGGGTAAACGTTAGCAATTTCCACCTTCTGCCACTCATAACAGGTCGATCCCCGCGCATGCGGGGTAAACCCACTGTATCGGAAATTATGGGAGAAAGTGTAGGGTCGATCCCCGCGCATGCGGGGTAAACCCTTTCCCGCTTATGCGGTTTTGTTTGATTCCAGGTCGATCCCCGCGCATGCGGGGTAAACCATCTTCCAGGCACTCGGAACAGTAGTGGTAGAGGTCGATCCCCGCGCATGCGGGGTAAACATTACCACGGGCGAAGAATGGGCGGTAAAAGCAGGTCGATCCCCGCGCATGCGGGGTAAACTCCTCTGGCGGGTACAGAGTACCAATCGTCCGCGGTCGATCCCCGCGCATGCGGGGTAAACCTTGACAATGGTAAGTGGGTGTTCGGGGATTTAGGTCGATCCCCGCGCATGCGGGGTAAACCTGCGATAAATGAGCGCAGCACTTCTAACTGCAGGTCGATCCCCGCGCATGCGGGGTAAACCCTCCTGCTTTTTCTCGGCGGCCTCCTTCTCTTGGTCGATCCCCGCGCATGCGGGGTAAACATTACCACGGGCGAAGAATGGGCGGTAAAAGCAGGTCGATCCCCGCGCATGCGGGGTAAACCAAAACGGGGCTGATGCTCTCTACATAGTCATCGGTCGATCCCCGCGCATGCGGGGTAAACGAATATAAGCTCCACATGCGCCATGGATTAGAGGGTCGATCCCCGCGCATGCGGGGTAAACGCGTCTTGCTGTGTCTCTCAACCATCCCATCTAGGTCGATCCCCGCGCATGCGGGGTAAACTGGTGTAAGCAAGGAAGTGTCAATACAGGTCACGGTCGATCCCCGCGCATGCGGGGTAAACATGAGCGTGTTCAGCGAGTCCATCCTGTCACTGGGTCGATCCCCGCGCATGCGGGGTAAACCCAGCAATCGACGAAGAAGGCAACGAATGCAGGGGTCGATCCCCGCGCATGCGGGGTAAACTGTTGTTGCGCGTTAGTGCCGGCGGTTGTGGTGGGTCGATCCCCGCGCATGCGGGGTAAACTCGCTCGGCCAGCTTGTTCCGCTTAGGCTCCATGGTCGATCCCCGCGCATGCGGGGTAAACCCGTTCTTCCAATCCACGAAGCCGCCTGCCCAAGGTCGATCCCCGCGCATGCGGGGTAAACGCGTGTCGGCGCGGTAGGGGGTAGAATAATGAAGGTCGATCCCCGCGCATGCGGGGTAAACTTCAAGCCTAACCCCATTATGACGACGAGTGAGGGTCGATCCCCGCGCATGCGGGGTAAACGCTGGAGTGTAGCGCACCTCAAAGATGACTTTGGGTCGATCCCCGCGCATGCGGGGTAAACCGGCACCTTGTTGGGCTCGTGGTTCACGTTGTAGGTCGATCCCCGCGCATGCGGGGTAAACATGTCATGATCGGCCACGATGGCTATGGAACGCGGTCGATCCCCGCGCATGCGGGGTAAACTATTGAAAATGGGCAGAACCAAGCTGGAGGACGGGTCGATCCCCGCGCATGCGGGGTAAACCTCCACCGTTCTCCTTCGATAAGTTCCGTGTACGGTCGATCCCCGCGCATGCGGGGTAAACGAGCCTGAATCGTGGGTTTTTTTGGAAGATATGGGTCGATCCCCGCGCATGCGGGGTAAACTATCCACGCCATCCCATACGCATTACGGGCCAGGGTCGATCCCCGCGCATGCGGGGTAAACTCAATATTCCCCGAATCCCGCAAGTCCGCAAGGGGTCGATCCCCGCGCATGCGGGGTAAACCCACTCATGCCTCGGGAGATCACCTTTTTCGCCGGTCGATCCCCGCGCATGCGGGGTAAACAACTCTCGGAGCTTCGACAATCCGGCATAAAACGGTCGATCCCCGCGCATGCGGGGTAAACTGGAGGTGGAGGTGGAGGTGCTGGGGGATGAGAGGTCGATCCCCGCGCATGCGGGGTAAACGTCGTATCCACGCTTCGGCTCTTGCGATGATGTGGTCGATCCCCGCGCATGCGGGGTAAACAGACAAGCTCTTGAACGACCTGTGGCGGCATGGGGTCGATCCCCGCGCATGCGGGGTAAACGTTAGGTTGTGGGACGGAATTTTGTATTGACGGGGTCGATCCCCGCGCATGCGGGGTAAATCGAGATGGTTTCACACCCCAGCTTGGGCTTGAGGGTCGATCCCCGCGCATGCGGGGTAAACTATGTCACAGCTGTCATAGGGCAGCACCTCGGCGGTCGATCCCCGCGCATGCGGGGTAAACTATAAGGGGTGACAAGGATGGAGCGAACCATGAGGTCGATCCCCGCGCATGCGGGGTAAACAAACGCCCTTCCTAAATCCTTCAAGAAACTTTCGGTCGATCCCCGCGCATGCGGGGTAAACCGCCATATTCCTTCCACCTATTTTTGATAGCGGGGTCGATCCCCGCGCATGCGGGGTAAACGTTCGGCCAACAGGGATTTGGTTTCCTTGACCGGGTCGATCCCCGCGCATGCGGGGTAAACGCTTTTTGCTTCTTTGTGGTGCGGGTTCTGATGGGTCGATCCCCGCGCATGCGGGGTAAACTCATACCAAATCTGGTAGTCTTCCCCGGTGAAGGGTCGATCCCCGCGCATGCGGGGTAAACGCGCTGGCCGCCTTCGGTTAAATCAAGGACTATGGTCGATCCCCGCGCATGCGGGGTAAACTTCATCCAGGAACGCTCGTCCTGCCAAATTTCGGGTCGATCCCCGCGCATGCGGGGTAAACGCCCACTTGCTCACGTTAAACATTGGCTTGTAAGGTCGATCCCCGCGCATGCGGGGTAAACTCTCGGTCATGTCTTACCACCTTAAAAAGGGACGGTCGATCCCCGCGCATGCGGGGTAAACGGCGAGTTTACGCCACGCCACTATGTCGATAAAGGTCGATCCCCGCGCATGCGGGGTAAACCACCCCACCGCGGCGGCCATAGTGTACGCCGTGGGTCGATCCCCGCGCATGCGGGGTAAACTTCCTGGCGCTTCCTGTCCAGCTCTTCCAGCTGGGTCGATCCCCGCGCATGCGGGGTAAACGAATACACCGGGTACATTGACAAGTGGATCGAAGGTCGATCCCCGCGCATGCGGGGTAAACACCGCAATGTCGTAAGCAGGGTAAATAAAGCAGGGTCGATCCCCGCGCATGCGGGGTAAACCCATAAAGTCATCGCTCCTCGTGGTGTGGATGCGGTCGATCCCCGCGCATGCGGGGTAAACCCCAGTAGCCTTCTGGCCTTAGCAAGCGTGGCGGGTCGATCCCCGCGCATGCGGGGTAAACCAATAAGCACTATTGTAAGACAGAGAAACGATGGGTCGATCCCCGCGCATGCGGGGTAAACCTGGCAAGTATCAGCATCTTCGGGTGGAGGCCAGGTCGATCCCCGCGCATGCGGGGTAAACCAAGTTGGGCAAGGAGAGAAGATGTTGAAGAAAGGTCGATCCCCGCGCATGCGGGGTAAACTCAGGCTGGTAGAGGGGCGGGCCGAACTCATTGGGTCGATCCCCGCGCATGCGGGGTAAACTTGAAACTCATGTCCGGCCTCAAAATTGTTACAGGTCGATCCCCGCGCATGCGGGGTAAACAGCCCCTTCCGTCGATATGAACGGGTGACAGGGGGTCGATCCCCGCGCATGCGGGGTAAACCTGCTGGTGGACCTGCTGTCGCCACTCGCTCACGGTCGATCCCCGCGCATGCGGGGTAAACCCGCCCCCATCGGGCAGGATATGATGGGGAGTGGGTCGATCCCCGCGCATGCGGGGTAAACCTAGCTTGGGACGTATCAAGAAGCGGAAGTACAGGTCGATCCCCGCGCATGCGGGGTAAACGAGCAGGTGGATACAACGGAGATTTTTGCTCAGGGTCGATCCCCGCGCATGCGGGGTAAACGAATAAGGTACGAAAGGCTTCAAGATCGCCATAGGTCGATCCCCGCGCATGCGGGGTAAACACGTACCACGGACTTTCTAAGTCTTCGAGCAGGGGTCGATCCCCGCGCATGCGGGGTAAACACCGC
>FZPS01000059.1_pt577 | contig 12386 bp, 10 predicted proteins | sample 1817821 | NCBI WGS metagenome assembly FZPS01 (sample SAMEA104158645, study PRJEB21678) | metagenome | place: Germany | collected 2015-04-21 | reverse complement strand
TTCGCAATTGGAGTTCCTTGTGATATCTATGCATTTCACCGCTACACCACAAATTCCGCCCACCTCATGTGTACTCAAGAAAAAGAGTTTCAACTGCAAGTTTATGGTTGAGCCATAAAATTTCACAGCTGACTTCCTTTCCCGCCTGCGCACCCTTTAAACCCAATAAATCCGGATAACGCTCGGATCCTCCGTATTACCGCGGCTGCTGGCACGGAGTTAGCCGATCCTTATTCATAAGGTACATGCAAGTGGCAACACGTTGCCACTGTTATTCCCTTATAAAAGAAGTTTACAACCCAAAGGGCAGTCTTCCTTCACGCTAATTGGCTGGTTCAGGCATTGCGCCCATTGACCAAGATTCCTCACTGCTGCCTCCCGTAGGAGTTTGGACCGTGTCTCAGTTCCAATGTGGGGGACCTTCCTCTCAGAACCCCTATCCATCGCTGACTTGGTAGGCCGTTACCCTACCAACTATCTAATGGAACGCATCCCCATCGCATACCGATAAATCTTTAATAATTTCAACAGGTGTTGAGATTATGCCATCGGGTATTAATCTTTCTTTCGAAAGGCTATCCCCGTGTATGCGGCAGGTTGGATACGTGTTACTCACCCATCCGCCGGTCGTCAGCAATCAAAGCAAGCTTTGATTCTGTTACCCCTCGACTTGCATGTGTTAAGCCTATAGCTAGCGTTCATCCTGAGCCAGGATCAAACTCTTCATTGTAAAAAGTTAGTTCCGATTCCCTTTGCAGGGAGATCTATTTGCTCTTTTGTTGGATATGCCTGTTCTTTGCGAACTCGGCTGGTTTTATTGTACGGTTTTATCAATTATTAAACTTAATTGACGGTCGGTTTTTTTAATTACCTTTTTGTTTTCCAAGATATGAATATCATTGATACACATACCTCTCTTGTACTACTTAATTGTTTATCATTCTGTCAAAGATCATTATGCCTTGCCTTAACAAAGCGGGTGCAAAGATAAAGGCTATTTTTTACAACACCAAATAAATGGCAATTCTTTTTTCAAAAAAGATTCCGTTCATCGAAAAAGACCGGCAGGGTGGCAACCCCTCCCCCTTTTTCCGGGTAAAAAACAAGACCTCTAAAGAGCACGCTGCCGCATAGCTAATTAAGCAAGCGGCAAGGACAAAGATACACACTTTTCAAAATACATACCAACTATTTTGCTGTTTTTATTTTAAAAGAGGGCCGATTTACGCACTTCCAGATGAGATAAAGAAAGGAATTCACCTCTAAATCAACAAAAAACTCCTTCCTTAAAACCAAATCATCCCAGCCAAATATGAAACGGCAGATTATGACATAAAGAAGAAGACAAAATGCTTTTATTCAAAGGTTTCAACTCTTAATTGTTCTCGATCAACATATTTAGGAAAGCGAAACTTAGGCAGACCTATAGCCATCCCTGCTTGTATCCTTCCTTCTATTCCCAATTGTTTTTCGAGTTTCCCTTTATTTAAGTTTGATGCAGTCCACACAAATCCCAGATAAAACTGATTCACTCCTAAACATTCAGCCATTAGAGAACCATTTTGATAAGCCAGATTGGAATCTGCCAAACCAAACCGATAAGAAGAGGGGGTATGATAAAGAATCACCCCGGTAGCATTTCTCAAAATCAAATCTTCGCCTTGATCATAGGCTGCTTTCAAAGATTCAAACATAGGAATATAGTGATAAGCTTCTTTAAAGAAACAGCGAATTAAAGGTTTGACTAAAGGAAAAGTCAACTTCTTCCTCATTGAGTCAAAGGTTGATAGTGTAAACTCTGTTATCAATCTAAGCTTCTCCGGATCTGTTATCACAGTATAAGAAATTTGCCTACTATTACTTGCAGCCGGTGCAGTATATGAGGCTTCAACTATTTTATGAATAGTTTCTTCAGGCACTCGTTTTTTTGAAAAAGCTCTATTAGATCTTCTTGCCTTGCAAAGTAGTAAAAATTGTTCTTCTGTGGGAAAATCCTCGTAATTAAAAGCATGTATCTTATGCTCCGGAAAAGAACTATGATTAATGGAATTCGTAGGACAAACCGCAACACAATGCCCACAACTAATACAAGTCTCCACGTTTACTAAGGACAAATCTCCTCCTTTTATTTCTTGCGTAATGATTTTTGAAGGACACAGTTCAACACATTTTCCGCATTTAATGCAGGTAGATAAATCTATGGTTAAGTCTACACTCATAACTATTCTTTTTTATATGAAAGTAAAAATAGGAAAAATAAATGGAACCTGAAGTTAAAAAAACTCACTTATCAATCGTCCCTAAAACTGGAAATAAATAAAAGGCTGTATATCCGCACTTTTTACTTGAATAATCAAATAGATCAAACCCAGTAGCAATAAAGCTTTCCCGATGAAAGGCATTCGAATGACACCTTGACACGCCCAATTCTCCCATTTCTTAGGGACAAAATGGAGAATGAATCCAATTCCCATTAATGTAAAGACTAAAGGATAACCTTCTAATAGTTGTCCAAAAATTTGGGGATGAAAAGCTGTTGCTATTTGAGTAATCATAGTCATTGAGTTCTCAAAACTGACATTTCTAAAGAAAATCCAGCAAAAACACACAAAATGGAACGTAACGATCACTCCTAAGACACGCCGGATACCCGTAGGTTTATCTCCTCGCTCCCGTTTAGAAACTTTTTCCATCCATAATTTATGAAAAACCAAACCAGCACCATGAAAAAGCCCCCATACAATGAAATTCCAAGAGGCACCATGCCATAGTCCTCCCAAGAACATAGTAATCAGCAAATTGACATACTGCCTAAATTTACCTTTCCTATTGCCTCCTAAAGAGATATATAAGTAATCCCTGAGCCAACTCGATAAAGAGATATGCCATCTTCTCCAAAACTCCGTAATAGAAGCTGATTGATAGGGAGAGTCAAAATTTATATTAAAATGAAAACCCAACAACAAAGCTATGCCTATAGCCATATCACTATACCCAGAAAAATCACAATAAATTTGCAGAGCATAGCCATATACACCCATTAAATTTTCCAATCCGGAGTATAATGCAGGGTTTTCAAAGATTCGTTCAACAAAATTTACGCTGATATAGTCAGACAATACCGCTTTTTTAAAGAGACCACAAATAATAAAATAAACTCCTCTCCCAAACATCTCTTGAGAAACAAAGAGCGGTTTCCTGATTTGGGGAATAAAATCACGTGCACGGACTATTGGACCGGCAACTAATTGTGGAAAGAAAGAAACATAAAAGGCATAATCCAACAATCGATTCAGCGGAGTAATATTCTTCCTATAGACATCTATGGTATAACTCATTGACTGAAAGGTAAAGAAAGAGATACCTACAGGAAGGAATAAATCAAAAGGGGTGAAGTCTACATTTCTTATTGAGGCGATAATCTCTCCAAAAAAATTGGTGTATTTAAAGTAACAAAGCAGACCCAGGTTTATGGTTACGCTCAAGGCAACTAAAGCTTTCCTAACCCCTTTACGGGTAGCCTTCCCCATTCCTTGGGCTATAAAAAAATCGGATATGGTAACGATAGCCAGCAAAAAGAAATAAATGCCACTACTCTTATAATAGAAATAATAAGAAAACAAGGTAACAAAGAGAATCCGGGGAGTATCTTTGCTCTTAAGCAGAACATAGACTACCAGAAATCCAGCGAAAAGCCACAAGAAGAAACCACTATTAAATATCATAGGTCCCTCTGGCCTGTACAAAAACTGTTCTGCCAGCCGAGTAAAGTCTATATCAGCGAATAACATATTGATTGTATTGTTTCATTAAAGCTTGGTATAACAATTCCCCTTGTAGTTCATATCCTTCTTGATAGAAATGCACATGATCAGGCCGCATCAAATTAGCACTCATCCAATTCTTACAGGCTCCCTTTTCACCTCCAACCGTTGAAAACAAATCCCACAGAGGATAACCATGATTTTGAGCATATTCTTTAATTGCATTCGTCACCTCAATGGTTTTTGTATTCTTATTATAGACTCTACGCCTATTCCGGGTTCTATAATTTGTATATGACCCCGGAGGGGTAGTAAACAAAATAGGAAGTGGTCCATACTCTTTTTTCAATAGTTGAATCAACTCATCTAACTGCTGTAGATGAACTACTTTTTGATATCTTTTATTATGGCTTTCATTAGTACCGAAAGACAGAATTAGAAAATCAGGGTTCAGTTGCTTTACTTTTTTTATCCAACGCGGATTGGTAAAAGTAAAACTAGTGGCTCCATTAATCCCAAAACTCTCATATTCAACAGATTCCCCAAATTCCATTTGCAGCCTGTCTCTTACTTTATTTGGAAACATCTTTCCCCTTACATGACTATCACCAATATGTACAATACGGATTTTATCATCTGACGTTTTTTCTTTGATATTTCTTAAGCGATCTAAAATCGGTTCCAGCATCTTATTTTCATCAATAATGATATTCATACTATCAATAATGAATGAGGGAAAGATGCCTGAATGAATATCAATGGTATCTGGCGATAAATGCATAGAACGCAAATGCAGAGTCGCATCCAAAGGTATTTCATTTCTTGCGACCATTGGAAGCTTGTCTTGTCCAATCAATGGAGGAAAAGCAATTAGGAGGATTAAAAATAATAAACTAATCTTCCTCATAGGCCTTTCTCTTATCATATTGTTCTTTACCATACAACAAAGATTCATAAAATAATTCGGCCAAGTATCTGCCTCCTTTAAAATTTATATGTGTATAATCATAGTTAGCTTTTGGAGGATTTGTATGAACCAGATCCGCCATACTTCCATCTCCTCCCATAGCTTCAAATAAGTTCCAAAAGGCAATGTGACTCTCTGCGGCAATTTTTTGCTGGTAACGGACCAAACTCTTTACTCCGGGCATCGTTAAAATATCACCCGTTTCCGTTTTATAGTTTCTATCGCTTACACTTATTATCAACAAACTTGCTTGAGGAAAACAGTTCTTCAGATGTTCTATATTTGGTAGCATCGCCTTATAATAATAGTCATAATTCAAGTTGTTTTTCGCAGCTACATTCAAGCCATACTGCAATATAATTAAATCATAAGGGCGAAGCGTGTTGAACTCTTTCAACATCTTAGAGGGGATAGACCGAAGAGTAGTTCCCGAACTACCCCTCAGAGAAAAATTATCTAATATTATGCCTGTTTTATCCTCTAAAGCCACCCCATAAAAATAAGCCAAGGAATCGCTTTCCTTAACTGTCCATTTAATCCTTCCTATTTCATCCTCCACTTTGGCCTGCCAAAGTTTACTATTACCCTGAAAATCAAAAGTGATAGGTTTTTTCCCGTTAACCTGTACATCTAAGGAAAGAGGTGCCTCATTTTTAAAATAAATTGTAGAAACCTCCACTGTATCTAAACGGGAAGCATATTTCTTTTGCCCCCTCAATTCTATATAAGCATTGGCATTGGGATTATAATAATGCCCCGAAACACCTTGTTTAGCATAGTCAAAATAGACACTATCAGTCACTGTGTGTGTATCCCATCCATTAAAACGATGATATACTGTAGGACGGAAGCCATAAACCAAAGAGGTAATGGGAACAAAGCCAACCCCCCGACCTCCAAATTTCTTCTGCAATAGTTCTCGGAGATCTGCAGTAAAGATATCAGCCTCAATAAATGAATCTCCAAATACGGCAATGCGAATAGGTTCTTTCCTTTCTGTATTCAGGGTCAATGCTTCGTAAAAATGAGCCATCCCCTTTCTTGTGGAATCACTATAATCTTCAATGCAAGTCATCCCCTGTTTACAACTATCAACAAAAGCGGGTTTAGCAACAACAGGTAAAGGAATGGTATCCATTAACAAAGTGGAATCAATTTTGACTTCTACTTTACGCACGTCTCCTAATAAATCCACTACACGCATTGCACTTCCCCCAATTTTTATTGTAGGGAGATTATTCATCAATAGCAAAGCCAAAAGAATAAGTAATACCAGAGCCAGCGTATAATTCAAATAATTTTTCATTGATTAAGCTTCAGTTCACAAGAGTACAAAGATAAATAAATTAGGATAAAAAAAGGGAGAGCTATACATATTAGGTAAAGACTCTCCCCTTTTTATTCGTTGTTCTCTGTTTTTAGATACTATTTTCAATACTCCACACAAAAGCTCTTAAACCGAGCATTTCATATGACTTATCTAAACGATTAAGTGCTTCTAAAAGACTATCCACAATTCTATCTTCAACTATAGAAATAATGGCAGAACTCATCGCGGGCCACGCATGACTCCCATAATGAGGGTCACCTGTTTTAGAACCACGTCCTTGAACCCTTTCAACCCGAGTAAAACCTCTACAGTTTAAGCGGTCTAATATAGCCAATACATTCTCATAATGCGCTTGGTCGAATGTAATTAATACTGCTTTCATCTTATATATTCTTTTTATTCAACACTTAATTTTCTACTCTCTTTTGCCCGTGCAATTCTTAAAGCTCTCCGCTTACGAACAATACCTGTTCCTGCAAAGACACAGAATAAAGTAGGAATTAATATCAAGGTCAATACCGTTGATATAAGTAGTCCACCGATAACCGCAACGGCTAACGGACGCCACATTTCTGCTCCTTGACCGGTATCAACAGCCATAGGCACCATACCTAGAATTGTTGTACAAGTGGTCATCAACACCGGACGCAACCTACTTTTCCCGGCTGTAATCACAGAGTTAATAATCGCCAAACCTCTTTCTCTACAGAGCAAGATATAGTCAATTAACACAATACCATTCTTCACCACAATACCAATTAACATAATACCTCCCAACAAACTCATCACACTCAACGTGCTCTTCGTCATAAAGAGAGCTAATAATACACCACTGAAGGCAAAAGGGATGGAGAACATAATGATAAAAGGATAACTCATCGATTCAAACTGAGCTGCCATAACAATAAACACCAGAATGATAATCAATAGCCCTAACTGCCCTAAGTCACTAAATGAATCTTGTTGGTCTTCAAAAGAACCTGCAATTTGAATATCTACTCCCATAGGTAATACCATTTCATCAATAATGGCATTTCCTTTGGCTACAATATCACCTAACGCAGCGCCTGAAATTACTGCAGCAACGGTTACAATACGTTCACGGTCCTTTCTCTCAATGGTGGGAGGAGTAAATCGCTCTACTACGGTACCCACATCTTTAATACGGACACCTTCACCGGCCATATTATAGACTAATATATTTTCAATAGCCTCAATACTCGTTCTAAACTCCGGTGCATAACGAACCCTGATATCATATTCATCTCCATCTTCACGATAAATAGAAGCTACAGAACCATGAATACTGTTTCTTAAATAATTTCCGGCAGTAGCTAAATTCAATCCGTGAAGAGCTAATTTTTCTCTATCAAAATCCACCTGATATTCCGGTTGATAATCACTCCTACTGATATTCACCTCAGCTACACCGGGAACCTCAAGTAATTTGGCTTTCAACTCTTCGGAGACATCGTTGGTTACATCAAAGTCGTAACCATACACCTCAAATTCAGCTGTAGGCTGCCCTGACATACCACTACTTGATCCTCCGAATATAACTTTGGCTTTCACGAGTTCAGGATAAGCCTCTAAATCTTTACGCATATCATCACAAATCTCTTCCATATGACGGGTACGATCTCCCGGCTCCTCTAAACGAATATTGAAGGTCATAATATGGGTACCATTCTCTTGCATAGAGGCAAAAGTGTTATCAGAACTGGCTTGACCTACTGTATAGTTAATTGTAATGATTTCATCTTTATATTTTTCCATCCATAATTTGGTTACCTCTTGCGATAACTCTTGAGCTACCTCAATCCGAGAACCAATAGGTAATTCCAGTTCAACTCCAATACGTGAGTTATCCTGTGCCGGAAAGAACTCCGTACTAATTCCTTTCATTAAAAACATACTAGCAACGAAAAGAATCAAACAAGACAGGACGACAACCGTACGATGACGCACAGCCCAATTCAACGCTTTCGCATAAACTACATCCAATCCATTTAAGGTCTTTTCTATTGGACCGAAAAATTTGCGATACAATTTGGAGTCCTTATTCTGACGTCCCAACATCTTAGCACACATCACCGGAGTTAATGACAAAGAGGCAAACATTGAGATGATCATAATGATACACATCATCCAACCTAATTGCTTAAACATCACTCCCGTCATACCGGTTACCATAGTCAAAGGGAAGAACACGGCCAACATCGTTAATGTAGAGGCAATAATTGAAATCGCCACCTCATTAGTTCCATGGATTGCAGCTTGCTTAGCATCAGATCCACGCTCAATGTGTGTAGTTACGTTCTCCAAGACCACAATCGCATCATCCACCACCATACCAACAGCAATAGACAAGGACGACAATGATATGATATTAATCGTGTTTCCACTAACAGCCAAGTAAATGAACGAAGCAATAAGTGAAAGAGGAATGGTTACACAAACAATAATGGTAGCTCTCCATCTTCCTAAGAACACAAAGACTACAATAATCACAAACAAGAGCGCATACATCACCGTTTCGGCCAGGTTGTTAATGGTATTCAGAATATTATCTGAAGTATCCACAATCACACCCAACTTAACATCTGAAGGTAAATTCTCCTGCAAGCGAGGCAATGCTTCTGCCACTTTCTTAGAAATATCAACCGAATTGGCTCCCGTTTGTTTCTGTACAATAATCATAGCCCCCTGGTTACCATTATTATACGTTTCTTGAGCACGCTCTTCAACAGTATCAACGATGCGAGCAACATCCGTTAAATAAATATTTGCTCCGTGATGAGAACCCACAACAATCTTACGCATCTCTGTAGGATCCTTGAACTCTCCTTCAACACGTAATGCATAGGTTTCGTTACCTATATCAATGTTTCCTCCCGGAATGTTCATGTTTTCCGCACGGATGACAGCACTGATTCCTTCAATAGTCAACCCATAAGCCTCCAGCTTATTGGGGTCACAATACACTTGCACCTCACGCTTTGGAGCTCCGGAAATAGAAACCGATCCCACTCCCGGAATTCTGGCTAATGGATTTACCACCATATCATCCAGAATCTTATAGAGCGCATTTTGACTCTCTTTTGCCTCTATTGAAAGAAGGACAATAGGAATCATATCCGTACTAAATTTAAAAAGCACCGGTGTTTCCGCATCATCCGGCAGATATGAACTAATCATATCCAACTTATCACGAACATCATTGGTCAGCACATCGATATCTTCACCAAACTCAAATTCCAGTGTGATGATTGATATGTTTTCTGCTGATCTGGATGAAATATGTTTTAGGTTACTTACTGAATTCAGAGTATTCTCAAGTGGTCGAGTTACGTTATTTTCAATATCAGAAGCACTGGCACCTTCATAGGATGTCATCACCATAATGGTGTTTGTATCAATATCCGGATATAAGTCGACAGGCAGTTTTGATAAAGAAAATAATCCTAATATGACTAATGCTGCAAAACACAGCGAAGTCATAATCGGCCTATTTACCGAACCTTCATATAAACTCATAATATTCTATTTCTTTATTTTTATTCTTCAACTTCAACCTCTACCCCATTTGTGAGTCGTGCCTGACCGGCAACAACCACTAAAGCTTGATCTGCCACACCTGAAAGAAGTTCGTATTGATCTCCCATACGACGTCCCAGTTCTACCTTAGTATAGGTTACTTTCCCATTCTCATAAACATAAACATAGCGATCTCCTGCACCAATTTGCTTGATTATGGCTATATCAGGTACCACAACGTGGTCTTCAGTCCCGAAGTTTAATGTTGCACGGGCAAACATACCGGGACGTACTTTTTGTTTAATATTAGGTAATTGAATTTCAACAGGGAAAGTACGGGTTGTTGGATCAACAGTAGGATATATCAAACTAACCTTACCTTCAAAGACCTCGTCTTTATAAACATCTAGGCGAACATCTACAGAAGCTCCCTTTTTAATTAAAGGGAAGTAAGATTCTGAAACATTAATAACAATTTTCACCGGTGTAATCTGCTCAATGGTCAACACAGGAGTTACTCCATCATACAAATCACCATCGTCATAATTCCTAACGGTTACTACACCACCAATAGGACTCAACAGCGTAGTATTTTCAAGCAGATTATTATAGGAAGACTCTTGTACTTCCATTGTCATTCTGGATGCTTCCCATTCCGACTCAGACACACCTCCTATTTTAAATAACTCATTAATACGGTTATATTCAGCTCTTTGGTTTTCCAGTTGAAGCTTGGATTGTACTAATCTGGTTTGATCCATCTTAACCAACATCTGCCCTTTAGTTACATAATCTCCAACCTCAACCAATATATGGTCAATACGAACAGGAGAAGAAGGTGCGATATTATTCTTTATTTCAGCTTCAACAGTAGCTGTATATTCATAAATTTGATCGACAGGACGAGCTGAAACCTTTGCTAATTTAACTTTTGGCTTTTCTTCAACCGTAACTGAGGCTTCATCTTTTTTACCTCCGCAAGCAACCAATAATAATAGCGCTAAAACAGAAAGTAATTGAAGGTTTGTTTTCATTGTACTCATTCTAAAATTTATTCCTTGTTTACATTTATTCTTCATATCCTAAAACTTTCTCTAAGTCGGCTTTTGCCACTAAATAATCATAGATAGATTGATTATAAGTAAGTTGTGATTGAGTCAAAGCCACTTCAGAGTCATTTAACTCCAAAATTGTACCTTTACCTACGTCATATCGTTTTGCAGCAATTTCACGTCCCTTTTCGGCTTGACGCACACTTTCGCGATTACTAACCACCTGTTCAGCACTGGCATCCATATTGTCTTGATAACTTCTGGCTTGCATATTCAGTTGTCTTTCAATGTCTGTACGCGTGTAATTCAGTTGCTGCATCTGAATTTTAGTTTGTTTGACTTTCTTGAAATTACTAGCCTTAAAAATGGGTATTGATAAAGTCAAACCAACCGTAGAATAAGGAAACCAATCATAAGAGGAAAACCGAAAGGATTCACTCAACGTTGTATATAGATAATTATAATGAGCGACTAAGGTAGGCATAAAATTAGTGCGCTCTAACTGTAAGTTCTTTTTCAACAATCCTACATTTAAGTCTAATTGTTTCAAATCTGAGTTTTCAGATAGATTAATGGAATCTTTTATCAACTGTTCTGAAAATAAGGTTTCTTCATAATCTTTTAAATTACCTAAAACCCCTATGGGAACATTAGAACTCATTCCCATCAAAACCTTCAACTGTAAAGAAGCTAAGTTTACCCCATTACGGGCCGAAACGACAGAAGGCTTTAAACTTCTCATCTGTACCTCTGCCCTTATTTTATCATACTCACTCACCAATCCTTGCTCATACTTAGCATTAATCAGGTTAAAATTTGCCTCCGCTTGATCGTAGCTTTTCAACAAAACATAGTAACTGTCTTGTGACAATAACAGCTGATAATAGGCTTTGGTTACCTGATTAATCAAATCTAACTTAGAAGCACGGGCCTTTTCAACAGCCAACTCTACATCTGCTTTAGTCAGATTTATACTACTATACAAAGCTGGTGCAAAAATAGGTAGACTAACATTTACACCTCCACTATACGAGTTATTCTGTCCAACCTCAATAACAGTAGATTGACCCTCAAAATCCATTGCCATAGTTTGCTTTTTTATCGTTCGCGTATACGAACCATCTAAAGAAACCTCCGGTAGCAATCCAAAAATGGATTCAAGACGTGCTTCTTTTTTTAACTCAATCTCTTTTCCTGCAACTTTCATAGTGGGATTATCACTTAAAGCCACTTCTAGAGATTCCTCTAAAGTCAGAAAAAGAGTATCCTGTTGAGCAAAAGTTGGAGTCAAAACTCCTATCATTAAAAATATTAAAGAAATTCTTTTCCTTAAAAACTCCATTTTTCCCATTTTATTTGATTTATCTATTTTCTTTTAATATTGAAAGTTTCTGAGTTCCAATTACTCTCAGTAATTGGATTTTCATTAAGAAGATCATCTAACATTTGATTTCCTTTAGGGGTGGAAATGCCTCGTATGTATGTTAAAACAAACGATTCATACACTTGCAGTATAGTAAACTTATAACTATTTTCTTCTTTTAGATATATCTGTAATAGGTCTCTAAAAAGTGTATTGACTACTTCATAATCTATTTCACTTCTAAACAAGCCTTGCTTTACTCCTATCTCAAAAAATTTCAACTCATCATCTGCCTCTTTTTCATTATGCTCAGATAAAATAGCATAAACTTCCGGATATTTTTTCACATCATCCCAAAAACGATTATTAATAC
>FZPS01000039.1_pt72 | contig 12388 bp, 8 predicted proteins | sample 1817821 | NCBI WGS metagenome assembly FZPS01 (sample SAMEA104158645, study PRJEB21678) | metagenome | place: Germany | collected 2015-04-21 | reverse complement strand
CCACCATACAGTGGGAAGGCTACCGCGAAGGCTATGACGACTTGCGCTATCTGGCCACCCTGGAGAATCTGGCGAACAAGCACCAGCGCACTCCCGGCAAGACCGGTGAATTGGCTCGCGCCACGCAGCTTTGGATGCGGCGCCTGGACCCGGCCGTCACCCCCCTAGATGAAATCCGCGCCGGAATTATCGAACGCATCTTAGCCCTGCGCGAGGCCATCGTAGCGCCGTAAGGCTCGTCCGAAAAGCATAGTTGAATTTTGCGAGGGGAGGAAAAGGACTGCGGAGCCTTTCCTCCCCTTTCGCATTTCCTCGCCTATAAGGTCACAGTGGACGTGGTGGACATGGTGGACGGTGTGGACGGTGTAGCCCAAGCCCGCCCCTCGCCCCTAACGAATTATGAATTATGAATTATGAATTATGAAATGCGCCTCATCATTCATCATTCATCATTCATCATTAGTTGCTTCCGTGGGCTTTTTTGGCGGGCGCGTGCATCTGCGTGCGGTATTGCAGGGGCGACACACCCACATTCCGCTTGAAAAATGTACTGAAGACATAGATATTTGCGAAGCCGCTTTTTTGGGCTATTTCGCCTATGGTCAAATCTGAATTTTTCAGTTGATACTGGGCGTAATCGGCTCTTTTTTGGGCGATGTATTTGCCGATGGGGACTCCGAAGTGTTGCCGAAAAAGCGCCCGCAGATGGCTGGGAGAAAGCCCGACTTTAAAAGCCAGCTGCTTGACGTCACCCAGAATTGCCAGATCACACTCTATGTGATCAATGGCTTGCAGCAGCGCTTCCGGCAGGGGCTCGCCGGCTTTGATTACCAGATGTGCGCTGCTTAGTTGCGCCAAAAGCTGCATCAGCGCCCAGGCAAGCTCCTCCTCGCTGTGAGTGAAAAAATTCCGCAGGAAATTTTGCAAGCTGCGCAAGACATCGGGTGTCAATTCAAAAAGCCCGCTGCGTGGAAGATAACGCTGCAATCCGTTCACTTCAAAGGTGATGAATAGCCGCCTGTAGCCAGGGGAGCCAGGATGCAGGAAACGTAAAGCAAAGGGCGGCACGTAAAGCAGCTCTCCCAGATGCATCTCCACTTGTTGACGTTCAACATAGTAGACCATCTCATCCAGGGGAATGACCAGCGTATGCCGGCTGTGAGAATTCGGGGCGGAAGCCGTAAAATCGTGGAAGAAAACCAGGATATTATCCGGCAAGGAAAAACCATGGGGGAGCCGTCGGCCCGAAAAAAGGTCTTCAGGCTCTGTCATGCTTTCCGCATAAGAAAATAAGAAATTAAAATCGTCAGTTTTCATAATGCTTTTTTGTTTCTATTCTAAAAATTAGCATTGTTTTCTGTTTCTTCAATCGTTTTTCATAAAAAAATAGTCACAATCAAAAAAGACAAGCAGACAATCAACAGTATTGTAAGTGGAGAGCAGCGAGCTTGAAATCGAAATGCTGCAATATTTGCCTGGAGCATGACATTGCGCCGCTTGCCTTAAGAAATATAACCCTTTAATCAAGAGCCTGTAATATGTGTAAGAAATTGAACGCATCGCTGGAAACCTTACGTGACAAGTATGGCTGCCCGGCCGGAGCGATCGTAACCGGAAGCGAAGGTTTTGAGCTTGCCTTGCCCGACGGCAAAAAAGTCGCGCTGCTTCCCTGGCGGGTCGAACGTCGTTTTGTCGAATTGAAAAAAATCGTGGACGGCAAAACATTGGAAGATGTTTCCACCTTTCGTTTTGCCCATTTCACCGCTGGCGGAGACTCTGTAAAGCTGGCAGCGAAAGAATTGGACCTGGCGGTGTTTCTTGCTGATAGTCCAGTCAGGCAGATTTTTGCGGTCAGAAACGGCAATGCGGCGTGCAATATCCTGGCAAGCCTTGAAAACGGCATGAGTGCCTCCGTGGAATGTGGGACAATGCTTCCGGCGGGCGCCGAAGCGATGGACCGCCATGAGATTATCGCCCGCCGCGGCGTGGCCTCTGACCGCGTCGTGGATACGCAAGTGCCGCAAAGTTCGATTTATACGTGGACTGATAGCGGTCTCGACACCTATACAGACGTAGATACAGAATTGTTCGGACTCACCAATGAGCAGGTCTGGGTCGTTCGCGCTGCCTTTGCGGTTTTGATGAAGCCTGAGCTTGTCGAAAAATGGAATGATGCAGCCGCCGCCGTAAGAAAATATGCAGATGCCATTGTTGAGTCTGCTGCGGATAACAAACCTGTGGTCTTTTGAATGGAGTCAATCATGAAGCCAGTGAAAATCGCGATGATGGGCATGACCCACGGACATACTCGCAAATACTATCAGACACTGCTGGAAAATCAAAAGCTTGACTGGGTTGCTTCCTGCGCTGAGGATGAGGAGGCAAAAAAGGTCTATGAGATTTACAAGACCGGCGTTCCCTGCTATCTTGACCCGGAAAAAATGCTGGCGGAACATCCTGATATCGAGGCCATTGTCCTTGCTTCGGCCAATGACCGTCATTTTGAACAGATGAAGTTCTGCGCTGAGCGTGGCATTCATATTCTATCCATGAAGATTCCTACCTTCGATATGGAGGAATATGATAAAATGATTGAGATGGTAGATAAAGCCGGCATTGTCTGCCAGATTGAGTTGGAAATGCACTACAATCCAGTTGTAAAACGCTTGCAACAGGAAATTGCTTCCGGCAAGCTTGGCAAGCTGCTTTCCATCCAGGCAACGAATATTACGCTTTCGCCGGTCTGGGCATTCCCCTGGCAGGGCAATCCAGAGGCAAGCTATGGCAAGCGGGTTCCGCTTGGCGATGGGAGCGGGCGTTTTCGCGGCGGCGCCTTGTGCGATCATCCGCATATCTTTGACCTCATCCGCTGGCTGACCGGGTCTGACTATGCCTCGGTATTTACGCAGGTGGCTCCGAATCTGCGCAAGGAACTGGAAGTGGAAGACATGCTGATGGTGGTTGGAAAACTGCAAGACGGCACTGCCTTTCTTTTTGATCCGTCCTGGTCCCGCCTGGAAGAACGCCTGAAGGTGCCGACGCCCGGCTGGGAAATCTTTCCGAAACGCATGGAAGTCAACTTGACCATTACCGGCGAAAAAGGGATGCTGATGTGCGATTGCTTCGGCCCCAATGTCTATCACAATGGCGCGCCCAACGACCGCTATACGGTGCAATATACCTACTTCGATGAATGGATTGGATTGATTGACGAATTCGTGGATTGCATCCGTAATCGCAAACAACCGAAAATTAACCTGAAGTGGCATCGCCAGACGATTGCCTGCATGAATGCCTGCTACGACAGCGTCGCCAAAGGAAAAGCAATCGCGCTTTGAATCATTTAGGGCGGCCGTACACAACCTGTTTTTAACCACGAAAAACACGAAAGGACACGAAATTTTTGTTTTGGGGTTGCTGGTATAACCACTGAACACACGGAATACACGGAAATTTTTTTATTGCGCAAAGTTTCGTGATGAGCGTTTGCGGTACTGACTTCTGGTTGCCGCATGTAAGCTAGGCGGCCTGAAGGGCAAGCAACATAAAAGCCCAGGGTGAGCGCAGCGAAGCCCTGGGTGAGCAGATTTGGAAAATCTTTCCCCCAAAAACAAGATTTCGGCAGATAGTCGCACAAGGAGGTTAACGACGATGAGCAACCAGGAAAAGTTTGTAGTGTCACGCGTCATTCCCGCGCCCAGTCGGATTGAATGTGTATCCGGAGGGATGTTCAAGCTGGCCGATGGCTGTCCCATCACCGTCATTTCCCCGCTGGCGGAAGCGGAATTGTCAGCCCTTCTGTATGACATCTGCAATGTGTATTGGAAGATAAAGCCGACATTCTCTTTTCAGGCCGGTGGGGAGGGACTTGCGGAAGATGGCTATCAGCTGCGGGTGACTGCCGAGCGTTGTGAGATTGTCGCGTCGGGGCTGAACGGCGTCCGCAATGCGTTCAAAACCATGCGTCAACTTGCAGAGTCTGAACGCGGCGTGCTTAAATCCACCTGCTCGCTGCTGCCGCTTGTGACTGTCGACGATGAACCGGCTCTGGCTTTCCGCGGCATCCATCTGTGCTGGTTCCCGGAAACACCGATTTGGGAAATTGAAAAGAATATACGCATGGCGGCATACTACAAGTTCAATTACGCTGTCATTGAGTCTTGGGGCATGATTCGCCTGGAATCGCATCCGGAATATTGCTGGGATGAATTCGCGGTCGATAAGGCGGAGGTCTCACGCCTGGTCAAATTGGCGGCAAGCCTGGGGCTGACGCTGATTCCGCAGTTGAATTTATTCGGGCACGCCACTTCCTCCCGTTGCGGTTCCGGCAAACACATGCTGTTGGACCGACACCCTGAATACGCCTCGCTTTTTGAGCCGGATGGATGGACATGGTGCATTGCCAATCCTTGCGCACGGCAGTATTTGACGGAGCTGGTGACAGAATTGCATGACCTTTTTGACAGACCGCCATTTTTTCATATTGGCTGCGATGAAGCCTACAATGCCGGGAGTTGCTCGCTTTGTCGGGAAAATTACCCGGAGAAGCTGAAAGCGCACCTGATGTATTTTTATTCTTTGTTTGCGAAGCGTGGGACGCGCGTGATGATGTGGCATGACATGCTGCTGAACCGAGAGGACCCCCGCTGGGAGGGCTATACTGTTTATGGACATTCCTCACGTGGCCTGGGCGAACTCTATAAGGAATTGCCGAAAGATATCATCATTTGCGACTGGCAGTATTACTATCCGGAAAAGGACGGCAATGAGCCGGATTGGCCAACCTCGCATTTCTTCAAGCAGGCGGGCTTTGATGTGCTGGTCTGCCCGTGGCTGGAAAGACGGGGCATCAAAAGCCTCGGAAGTCTCGCCAAAAAGGAAAAGCTTTTCGGCATGCTGGAGACGACGTGGCACTGGTATCGCGGGTCTTTCCGCAAGGAAACGCTCTTTGCCATCGCTGCCAATGCTGCATGGCATCCAAACTGGGCGCCCGAAAGCAATGTCGTTTACCGCGAGTATCTTAACCGGCATTTAAGGGAGATGGACCAGGACATGAAGTCGAAAAAATATATCCAATTCGGCAGCGTCCAGTATCAGATCAATCCCACGCCATATCAGGATTGACGAGGGGCTTTTTTAGGGGCGAGGGGCGAGGGGCGAGGGGCGAGATGAGCTTGGGCAACGCTGTCCGCCATGGCCATCGCGTTTGCCGACGCGTAGGGGCGAGGGGCGAATTCCGGCACTAAAGTGCCGGCACTGGACGGAGGCGAGGCCAGTGCCTCGGAGAGGCGGCGCCATGAGTAACCCCAGGTGCAGCGGAGCGGAACCTGGGGCTCGGCGCTTTTTTCACCAGTCATCAAAATATCTGCTTTCTTCGTATGCTGACATAGGAACAACGATCCAGAGACTGGAGTAGGGCGAACGTGAGTTGCGAGCGTTGTTAGGAACTTTGTTTCTGGACAGAGCTTCGGCGTGAAAGTCCATGAAGAGGAACGTGCTGTGCCCCGGCCCATCCGGCATATAGGTGGTTTCGTCTATATCGCTATTATAGCCATGCGGATAAACGACGCGGTTGCCGGTATCGCAATAAACATAAGCAGACGTATACCTTGATTCTCCAATATATGCGCTGCGGGAGGGTTGCTTGACCTCGCTAAGTTTACGGTTACGGCAAATAACGCCGAGCCGCATGCTTAGTCCTATCCCAAAGGCTCTCGCATTACCGGTAGGTGTGGTCTCCTGTATGTAGGCATGTCCATTACGCGATGGACAGGCAAACGGACTTGTGTAAAAGGTGCTGTTCCAGGTACGATACCAGCCGCCCAAAGGGGCGGGCATATCATGTCCGACATAGTCCGCCAAAATGCCATTGCTTGGACTGCCGCTAAACCAGCAGGGCGCTCCGCTGGACCACTGTCCGCTTGCCGTAGCCCAATAGGGCACCAGGACGTCTTCATTGTCATCACTGTAGAACATGAAGGCCGGTCCTAATTGCTTAAAATTGCTGATGCAGTTGATCTGCCTGGCCTTGTCCCGCGCCTTGCTTAAAGCAGGCAAAAGCATACTGGCCAGGATGGCGATGATCGCGATGACGACAAGCAGCTCAATTAAGGTAAAACGCCATACCCTATTCATAGCAAAAATCCCCCTTGTGTTGATAAAAATGGCGTTGCCTTTTCGATGTATTATTAACGACATTTCATGCATTATTCTGCGGTTACTTCCATTTCATAGCGGGCGCTATCACCGGCTTTGGGCAGGTTCACCAATTTGAAGCATGGTTCGAAGGTGCTGGTGAGCTGGCTGCCACCGTCCCAGAGGGCGTAGCCGACAAAGTCCGCCGCCGGTGCAGGCCGGTAAACATTATTGATGTTGCTGCTCTTGAAGACGGCCGTAGCGCCGCTGATTTTATGGGCAGGGTCGGTTACCCCAAACGTCTTGCGGATGATGGACTCGTAGAAGTCGTCTCCAATCGAAAAGATCGTACGTCCGAAGTTCCTGGTGAAGTTCAGCGTTCCTTCCGGGGTGTTGAGTTGCAAAACGCCGTCTTTTTCCGCCAGTGCCTTGGGGAAGCAATGGTAGCGCAGCCCTGCTTGGAATGCGCACGGCAGTTCATCGCTGCTGGCGTTGACCAGCTCCGTCTTGAAGCGTATCTTGCGGCACGAGTCCAGGATTTCGACGTGTTGCCGTATCAGGAGTCCATCCATTTCGGTTGCGTTGTGACCAGTGAGCTGCTGTTCGGCGCTTACCAGGAGTCCGCCATCAATCTTGGTCTGGCCGGTCACCAGGTATGGGGTATTGATTTGCAATGAAGGCGTCCAGAAGGCTACGGTTCCCAGGGCGGTATCTTGTTCGCCGGCCAGCTGAGCCTTGCCGTTATATTGCCAATCGACGACGCTCATGGTTTTGCAATTCAGCAAAACCTGATTGTTGCCGGAGCTGAAATGCAAGAATTCATTGTTCTTTTGCGGCCGACAGACAATGCCGGCATGGTCGATCTCAGTCAACACTGATTTTTTGACGCCGTATTTTTCTTCGTATTCCTGGTCTTCCTGGGCTGCGACCGTCAACTCCGGCCGGAGCTGTTGCCGCAACTTATTGATATCATTGGCATTATAGCCAACCGGCTCGGATTTTGCCGTGCCCGGGCTGATCTCAAAGACCTGACAGCGGGAAGCACCGACAAAAAGCTGCACGCCTTGCGCTAATTCCGCAGAACTGAAATAATTTTTCTTTTTGAAAAAGCCGGGCTTTGGCGCAAATAGCACATTTTTAGCCGAAAGCTGATAGTCGCCCGGCGGCAATCCTGCTATCTTCATGGTGAAAAACGCGCTGCCTTTTTCCCAGAAATTGAACACCGGCACAATAATCTTGCCATCCTTTTCGTAGGCAGCATGCTGCAACATGGAGACAGGGCCGAGATTGGGCAAATATGACGTCACCTTGCTGGCCGGCAATGCGTAAGGCGCGGAAGGCTCTAGCACAATGCGTTGGTCAATGCGTTTGCCGTCAAAGACGAAGTCTTCATAATCGGCGGCATTTTCGGCTGCTCTGGCAAAGGCGGCCCAATAGCGGTTGTCGTAGCCGCGCGGGAAAATATATAGGGTTGCTGCCTCATACCCATTGAAAAAGAAGCTGTTAAGGTCTAATTCCATGGCTTCCGGCTGGGTCACCCAGGCGACGCCTTGTATGCCGTGCGGGAAAGCCAGCAGCTTGGGGCGTTTTTCCGGTGGATAGTCCAGGTTTACTTGATTGCGCACGTCGCGGGCGGCAACGAAAGTAGACAAATTATTGGCCTTATAGTAAATATATGGATTCAGTGTCTGCCAGCAGGGATATGGTCCCCAGGGGTCTATCCAGCGCAAGTCGGCGGCATAGTCAGACTGATGCACTTCTTTGCCGTTGGTTATTTCACGCCAGCAGCTGGCCATTTCAATCCAGGCAATGCCGGGTATGAAGCCCAGGGATTTATCGCCGCCGGTAACTTTGCAGACCTCTTCATGTATGGTGCGCACCAGCTTGGCATGCTCCAGGCTGCGGAAACGCACTGCCTGCTCATAGTATTTTCTGCCGCGCGTTAATTCCTGCGGCCATTCCTGCTTCATCTGCTCCAGGGGCACATTGACATATTCAGCAAATTTGGCGCAGCAATTATCGCAGAAGCATCCCTTGCCGGTAAACATATAGGGTTCCCAGTTGGCCCACAGGCCATCAGTCCCCTTTAAGTTGTCAGCCAGGTATTTGCGTATGTTTTCCTGAAAATATGGACGGCGCTCATAAATGGCTATAGGGCAGCTGGCTATATTCAAGTCCGAATGTGACGCATTGCCTATATATTTGAATTTATCTGATTCCGGCCTGTCCTTGGGGTTGCCCACCCGAAAGCCATTGGCGATATAGTACAATTCCGGGGTAATGACCTTGACGCCGTGCTTGCGCAAGGCCGCCAAGGTATCCTCGTCAGTTGAGCCGATGAACCAGCGCACTCCGACTTGACCGAAGAACTCAGCCAGCTGCGCACGCTCTTCCTGCCCAAAGTCCAGGTAGCGCCCACCAACATAAAAGCCCGGCAGGTATTTTTGCGCCTTGGCCTTGACGCTGATGGCAGGAATCACCTTGAAAATAAAGGTTTCCAGGTTGGATACAGCCTGGCCATTTTCCTCGATAATGCAACTGCCGGCGCCCGCAATCTCGCCGGGTTCCGCCGTGCTGCTAAGCAGGGTGGACAAGACCAAGTAGCTGTCAAAACCATCTATCCTGGCTGGACGAATTGCATAGTTATGACTTATTTCGATGTCAAACTCCTGCATGCCGGCCTTTTCTTCTCGACCGGCGATTTTGCCGAAAGTGATGTCTTTGAGCTTGACTTGGCTGGGAAGGCGCAGGCGCATCCGGGGATTGTCCAGTTTGGCTTCAGCTACGGCGCCATTACGCTTCCAGATAAAGGTCATGATGGCCGGCTGGTTCTGCGAGAGGGCGAAAACGCTGTCCAAGAAGCCTTGCGGCGAAAGACGGATGGTCAACTTCTCGCTTTTCTGCACCGGCGCCAGAACCGGGTCCTTGAACTTCAGCTCGCCGACATCATCGGTGCGGAAAATGATGTACAAGTACTTGGTGTCGGCCGGTACGACAATTTCCTGGGAGAAGAGCCCCCATTCGCCCCAGACATCAGCGAAAGGGAATGTACGCGCGCTGGCTGTCTCTTTGCCGCGCAAGGGGTTTTCGTGTTCGCCGCGGAATACGGCCAGCATATAGTTATTGCCGCTTGCCTCGTGTCTGGCCTGATATTTGAAAGTGAGCTGGTAAGTGCCGCCGTCAGTATTGGGCAGTTCCACGACTTTGCTCCAGGCAGCCGAGGCATCCTTGACCATCGGGCCGCAGACCTCGCGCAACTGCACAGGTTTAATGATGCTGGCAACGCCGTCATTGATTTCCCAGCGGATTATCTCACGCATGCGTGCGCGCTTGCGTTCGCGCTCCTCCGGATTGCGGTGCGCCTCCGGATTGTGGATGTAATAGTAGGTATTCCGCCAATGGAATGGATCGCTTTCCGCGCCCGGGCTGTTGTCAGCAAAATTGGCATTGCTGATCAGGTTTTCGGTTTCAAGCCCATCAGCTATGCCTTGAAATCTTTGTTTTGACAAAGCCTCGAAATCGTAAGTTACCCCACCGCGCACATCGAGTTGTGGCTGGTCAGCAACAACGACAGCGGTCATTGCCAAAGTGACCATCAACACGAAGAGCTTGCTTACATTTTTCATTTTGCACCTCTGATTAAGTTATTGAAAAAAATTGCCATTTGCCATTTGTCGATGGTTGGTGATTGATGGACAGCGTTGGGGTTCACGCTTTCTTTCCGGCTGTACTTTGTCGCTGCACTAATTGATGCGGAGTGCATATAGTTAATGGGTTGGCGCAGCCCTTTTGCCAAGTTTCCGGATTTAGCATCAGTTCAGCGGCCATTTTGCCTATTTGTTCGTATTCCAGGTCGATGGTAGATAAGGACGGTTCCAGAAATCTGCCGCCCGGATAGCCGCAAAATCCCATTACTGCGACATCATCGGGAATTCTGAGCTGTCGCTCTTTCAGTGCTTGATAGGCATGTATGGCTATGAAGTCTGAATAGCACATGATGGCCTCAGGTGGCGTCCGGCTGGCAAACACCTCAGCGATAATAAGTTTGATTGAGGCATAGTCGTAAGGTGCTTGCCTTAGTAACTCTTGCTCGCGAGCCAGTCCTTTGGACTCAAGCAGTTGCAGATACTCCTGGCGATTATAGCCGCGGCAATCCCTAGGCTGGTTTTGTTCACCGGCCAGGTTCAGAGTGAGCACGCGCTTATAACCTAAGTCAGCTAAGTGCTCAAGCCCTTCGGCAAAAGCCCCCCGCATGTCACTGTGCAACATGGGATAATCAAAGAATTCACGGTCGTCAGGCAGGCAATGGGTGACTACCACAGGCAGGCCGCTGTCCTTAAGAATCTGTAATTCCTTCTCATTTCCCCTGAATAAGCCCGCCAAAAGAAAAATCCCGCGTATGTGTTTCTTGTTGAAAATGGCGGTAGCCGAACCCCTGTCTAGGCTGCGGACAAAGGGGAGGGAAAGAAACTCCAAGTTATGGCCGGCGTCAAGAATCGCTTTTTCGATCCCCGGCCGGATGTAGCTGACCGGCAGAGCTAAATCATTTTCATACCTGGAAGAAAGCAAAAGATAAACGCCACTGTCAAGGTCGTGGGTGACAAAGGTGCCTTTGCGTGGGACGCGCTCAATCAAGTTGTCCGCAGCCAATAATGCGAAAGTTTCACGCAAGGTGACGCGGGAGACGCCCAGCTGCGAAGCCAAGACCGACTCGCCGGCGAGCTTTTCACCGGGAACTAAGTGACCTTGGCGAATTTGTTCGCGCAAGTGCAGATAGACTTGAGTTTTCTTCAGATTGGGATTCATGGCAGCAATCTGGTATGGTCTGGTATTGTTTTTACTTTATGCCAGTATTGCTTGATTGTAAACATATTTTAAACATATTTTTACTGCAGGCGTAAAAGGCAAACGCTATCCGCAAAAAAGAGAGCAGTTCAACTGCCGCAAAATAAAAAACCAGGGCGGCGCGTCCTGCACTGACGCGCCGCCCTGGGGAAGGTGGAATAAACTTAGGGTGGGCTAACGCCCACAATCTTTTTTAACCACGAAAAACCTAGGGTGGACTATCCGTTCACAGCCTTATTTTTTAACCACGGATGGACACAGATGAACACTGATTTTTTTTTGTAGGGTTGTCTTTTGTAACCACTGAACACGCGGAATATACGGAAATTTTGTTTAATGTGTAAAGTTTTGCATTGAGCGCCTGAAGTACAGAATCCACGTTGACGTATGTCGTACTGGCGGCCCGAAGGGCTACAACATAAAAGCCCAGGGTAAGCGAAGCCCGCCAAGGGCGAGCGCAGCCCTGGGTGGACGGATTATAATTTTGAGCCCCGCCAGGGGTGACACATAAACGCCGTTTTCCAGAAAATCTTTCAAGAAAAACAAGAAGTTGGCTGATAGTTAGGTTATACCTATTTTTTAGGCCGTAGTTTTTTGCGCAGTTCGGTTGGAGACATGCCCTTGACCTGCTTGAAATAGCGATAGAACTGTGAAATGGAGCCAAATCCGCAGCGGATGGAGATGTCCATAATCCCCAGGGAGTGGTTGTGCAGAAGCTCTTCGGCCTTTTGAATCCGGTATATGTTCAGATATTCGACAAAAGTGACTCCGGTGCTTTTTTTGAAATAGCGGCAGAAATAGTTGGGAGACAAAAAGAAACGCGCAGCGACCTTTTCTATGTTTAGGTCTTTCATATAGTGTTGGTGAATATAGTCGCGGATAAGCTGGATTCTGTCAGCGGCATTGCCCCGCTCCCAAAATAGAATTTTGCTGCGTGCGTCATGGATCATTTCACCGATATAATATAAAAAGTCGATGAGTCCTTCTATCTGCCGCAGGCTCAGGACTGGACTTTCCATGTACAGCTCATACAGCGTCTTATCGCCGGTTTCGACATTTTCGCGCCGGCCCAGGTCGTTAATGAATTCCTCGGAGCAGGGCGTTTCACCTTCGACGAAAAACTGCCCGGCAGTCAACGCGCCGATGTATTTTTTCTCTTCATCGTACAAGGGCAGGATGAGGTCGGTCAGCCCGGCGTAGCAGCGATAGAGCAGTACTTGCTGAAGATTACGCGCCTTGACGATGAAATTTCTGGTGTGCTCCTGGCATGGTTCATTTGGCGAGCGATGCAAGGCAGCGCAATATTTAGTGGCGTCCCAAAGTTGAGACCTGATCCCAAAAAGTCGTTAATGGCTTGAAAAAAACACAAGAGCTTGTCTTTTATTTGATATCACCCAAAATACAAGAA
>FZPS01000009.1_pt104 | contig 12388 bp, 12 predicted proteins | sample 1817821 | NCBI WGS metagenome assembly FZPS01 (sample SAMEA104158645, study PRJEB21678) | metagenome | place: Germany | collected 2015-04-21 | reverse complement strand
CTACCGCATACCCAAAGGCAAATCAATCGTTTTTCCCCGGTCTCAATGTCCTGACTGCGGGCATACTTTGACTGCTTGGGAATTGATCCCGGTATTCAGCTATTTAATACAGCGGGGAAAATGCCGCAGCTGCGGTGAAAAAATTAGCTGGGAGTATCCGGTTGTGGAGCTCACCACAGCAGTGGGGTTCGCTGTGTGCGCTTATACAGCTGGTTCGCTCAATCAGTTGGCGGTAAGACTGGTATTTTTTTCTCTGCTTTTGATCGCTTCCGTGATTGATTTCAAGCATAAGATCCTGCCTAATGTGATCACTATTCCCGGGATTATCTTGGGGGTTTTGGCTGCGGTTATTGGCTGGACCATTCCCTTAACTGAAAGTTTGATTGGCATTTTTGTTGGTGGCGGGATTCTTTTTGTCATTGCCGCTATAACACGGGGAATGGGCATGGGTGATGTGAAGTTTCTAGCCATGATAGGGGCGTTTATCGGTCCGCTGCCGACTTTGGGAACATTGTTTTTAGGAAGTTTATTTGGTTCCGTGTCTGGCATTATCTATCTTGCCATTACCAAGCAGGGTCGGAAAACACCGATCCCCTTCGGGCCGTTTCTGGCCTTAGGGGCAGTGGTGTCAGCACTATATTTCTTCTAACCAGCGCAGGCTGGTTTTTTTATTTCACACTTTAAAATCCCCCTGAATACAATACAGGAGAAATTGACTAATCCTGAAGGGGGATTCTCATGTCAAAGCAGGGGTGGATTGCGATCATCTGTTTAGCGGTAGCGGTAGCGCTGCTATTAGGAGGTATCGCTGATGCCAAGGAGTTAGAAAGGGTGACCTTATCTGAGGTTGTCCGCTCGGTATTTTACTCACCGCAGTACGTTGCCCTGGAACTTGGTTTCTTTGAGGATGAGGGCTTGGATGTGCAGCTGGAAACCGCGTGGGGCGCTGATAAAGGAGCCGCAGCTCTGATTTCCGGCTCGGTGGATATTGGGTTCTTTGGTCCAGAGGCAGCCCTGTATATCTACCAGCAGGGATCACCGGAGATCATTGTTGGTTTTGCGCAGCTGACAGCCCGCGATGGTTCATTTTTTATGACTCGGGATCTTGAGGAAGCTTTTGTCTGGGATAATGTGCGGGGAAAAACCATTATTGGGGCCAGACCCGGCGGCGTGCCGCAAATGGTTTTAGAATGGGTACTGAAACAGCACGGAATTGAGCCTTTTGTTGATGTGGAGATTCTAACGCACTTTGCCTTTGAAGCTGCCTTAGGAGCGTTCCAGGCGGGGGTAGGAGATTATATAGCTCAGTTTGAACCGGCCATGAGCCAGCTGGAGCTGATCGGTGGCGGCAAAGTTGTGGCATCTTTAGGAGCGGAAGCAGGACCAATTGCTTACACTGTCTACCATGCCCGCCGAAGCATGCTTGAGGAGCGGCCGGAGATGCTGATCAAGTTTACTAAAGCCCTCTACCGCGGCCAGATTTGGGCCCATGAGCATACACCAGAAGAAATAGCAGTGGTTGTGGCTTCGTTTTTCCCAGAAATTGATCATGATGTTTTGGTGAGCACCATCAACAACTACAAGAGCATCAATGCTTGGCAGACCTCTCCCATTATTTCCGAAGCAGCATTCAGACATCTGCAGGAAGTAATGTATGAGGCGGGAGAGCTCTTCGAGTTTGTGCCTTTTGAAGAACTGATGGATAATACCATCGCTGAGGCAGCGGTTAGCAGCTAGTTAATGCCCCTTCTTGGGGCATTGCTTGTAAAGGGGTGAAATCTATGCCGAAACTGGAGATAAAGGATGTATCGCTCCGCTACCATACGATTGATGGTGAAATTGAGGCCTTAAAAGACTTTAATCTCTCTGTAAATGCGAAAGAGTTTATCAGCATTGTGGGACCGAGCGGCTGCGGCAAATCGACGCTTTTGTCGTTAGTTGCCGGGCTGATCAAGCCCACAGCGGGTGAGGTGCGCCTGGACGGCAGTCCGGTCGTGGGAACTACGCAGAAAATCGGCTATATGCTGCAGCAGGATTATCTATTTGAATGGCGCACCATTTTGGATAACGCTCTTTTAGGCCTCGAAGTAATGCGTAAGAAAACACCGGAGAACACTGCCAGGGTGAAGCAGATGCTGGTGGATTACGGTTTATCCGGCTTTGAGCACAACTACCCGCAGCAATTAAGCGGGGGAATGCGGCAGCGAGTAGCCTTGATCCGCACCTTGGCTGTAGAGCCAGAGGTACTGCTGCTTGATGAACCTTTTTCTGCTTTAGATTACCAGACTCGCTTAGCGGTGGCAGAAGATGTGAGCCGAATTCTGTGCGAGTATGAGAAAACGATTATCATGGTCACGCATGATATTTCTGAAGCCATCAGCATGGCCGATCGAGTAATCGTGATGACACCGCGGCCTGGATCAGTGCAGAGTGAGCATCTCATTGATTTCGGCCCGGACTGTCTCGAACGCTCGCCGCTTAAGCGACGGGAGTCACCGCGGTTTAGGGAGTACTTCAGTGCTATTTGGAAGGAGCTGAACAGAAATGACCGGTGAAAACTCCTATTCATCCGAGCACAAGCAGTATTTGAAGCGGATCCGCCGCCGCAGGCAGGTAATAGTGGTCTCGCAGATCCTTTTCCTCGCCGCTTTACTTGCTCTGTGGGAGCTGGCATCGTCCTCCGGGTGGATCAACGAGTTTATTGCCTCTAAGCCATCGCGGGCTTGGACAGCAGCGGTAAATTTGTTTAATCGCGGAGAATTATGGCGTCATCTTGGTTACACTATAGGGGAGACAGTTCTCGGTTTTACAGTCGGGACTTTGGCAGGCATTATCATTGCGGCGCTGCTGTGGTGGTCTGATTTCCTCTCCAAAGTGCTGGATCCCTATATTGTCATTCTCAACAGCATCCCCAAAGTAGCGCTTGGACCCGTCTTTATCGTCTGGCTGGGAACCGGGTTAAAGCCAGTTATCGCCATGGCTATAGCTACATCAATTATCGTTACCATCATGATGGTTCACAATGGCTTTAAAACAATCGATCCCAATAAGATTAAGCTGATGCGCACATTTGGAGCTACGCGACTGCAGATCTTCACCAAAGTGGTTGTCCCAGCCAGTGTGCCCACGATGATTGCGGCATTAAAGGTCAGCGTCGGCCTTTCGCTGGTGGGCACCATTGTTGGGGAGTTTCTCGGCTCGAAGGCCGGTTTAGGCTATCTGATTGTCTACGGCGGCCAAATCTTCAACATGTCGCTGGTGATGGCAGCGGTGATCATGCTTTCAATTGTATCGGCCCTGCTCTATTATCTGGTGACGCTGCTGGAGCGGAAGGTAGTCAAATTTCATGAGTAAAAGCACAGCTTAACGGCTGTGCTCATTTTTTAAATATATTTTAAAACCTGGCAGGAAATGATAATATTTTCGCCAAAATACTAATCAGGAGGTGTTGACATTGAATGTCATGTATCAATTAGAAGATTTCTTTGTGAGAATTAGGGAAGATAAGACTGGTAGATTGAAACTGACAGTGTGGAACAGCAGCGGGGACAAGATTGTGAGTGATTATATCAGTGCAGCATCGTCGGATCATGTGTGGACAAGCATTGCGAGCCACAGTTCGGAATCACTGGTTGAGGATGTAAAGAGTAAATTAATGGGAAATAGTTGAGGTTGAGAACTGCTGTTAACTAGGGACAGTTTAGATAGATATAGGGAACAGGGAGGTTCATCAGTGCTTAATTTTCGTTTTCTCAGTTCTACCCAGATTATCTTTGGCAGAGACACCGAGAATTTAGTCGGAGCGGAAGTCAAAAAATACGCGGACAAGGTGCTGCTCCACTACGGGGGAGGCAGCGTCAAGAAAACCGGGTTATATGATCGGGTTACTGCGTCGCTGAAAGCTGCCGGTGTTGAGGTGTTTGAGCTGGGGGGAGTCAAACCGAATCCCCATCTCAGCCTAGTTAAGGAAGGTATTGAGCTGTGCCGCAGGCACGATATCCCCTTCATCCTAGCGGTAGGGGGCGGAAGCGCTATCGATTCAGCGAAAGCCATCGGTGTGGGCGTTCCTTATGAGGGAGATGTGTGGGATTTTTACTCGGGTAAAGCGGTTCCAGAACAGACGCTGCCGGTAGGTGTTATTTTGACAATCGCTGCGGCCGGAAGCGAAGCCAGCAAGAGCAGTGTAATTACCAACGAGGACGGCTGGTTCAAGCGGGGTCTCAATGTGGAATTGATCCGTCCCAAGTTTGCCATAATGAACCCGGAACTGACCTTTACTGTACCTCCGTATCAGACAGCCAGCGGTATCGCTGATATTATGGCCCATATCATGGAGCGGTACTTCACCACGACTCCTGATGTGGAGTTAACCGACCGCCTCTGTGAAGCGGTACTGAAGACGATTATCAGCTGCGCTTACCGTGTTATGGAAAATCCCGAGGATTACAATGCCCGGGCCCAAATTATGCGGGCCAGCACTATTGCTCACGATGATTCGCTGAGTACGGGAAGGACCGGTGATTGGGCGTCGCATCAAATTGAGCATGAAATCAGCGGCATTTACGATGTAGCCCATGGTGCCGGCTTAGCGATCGTGTTCCCAGCCTGGATGAAGTATGTCTACAAGCACAATATCCCCAGATTTGCCCAATTCGCTCACCGGGTATGGGATGTGGACATTAAGTTTGAGAACTTGGAATCAACAGCACTGGAAGGAATTAGGCGCCTTGAGCGGTTCTTCACTGACATCGGCCTGCCAACCAGATTAAGCCATCTTGACATTGGTGATGACCGCTTGGAAGAAATGGCCGATAAATGCAAGATGTCTAGTGATAATACGGTAGGCCAATTTGTGAAGCTGACCCGCGATGATGTGCTTGAAATCTACAAACTCGCATTATAGACGAATACAGGCCTCAGCCGGATTTTTATCCGGATGGGGCTTTTTTTGTACTGCATATATTGGTTATAATTGGTACAAACTGGTAATGGAGGGATCGGTATGTCTCAGTCATTACCAGGATTAAATCGCTATGTGATCAAATCTAAACTGGGTGAAGGGGGATTTGGGCAGGTTTACTACAGCTGGGACCGGCAGTTGAATCGGGAAACAGCGGTTAAAGTGCTGGAGAATAATCGGCTCGCCCTGACCGAAGCTCAGATTTTGGCCGGTTTTGATCATCCCAATATCGTGAAACTATACGATGTGGTTTCTAGCGGCAGCGCCCTTTATTTAGTGATGGAATTTGTACCCGGTCCGACTCTGCTCGAGCAGAAGCTGGACTTAGATCAGATTCTCGATGTCGGCATCCAGTGCTGCGAAGCCTTGGATGCGGTGCATCAGCGGGGGTTGGTGCACCTTGATGTTAAACCGCACAATCTGCTCTATGATCCGAAGACAAATACCTGCAAATTAACGGACTTTGGCGCGGCAGCCCGCCGGCAGCTGAAAGATAAACAAATTGTGGGAACACCGAAATATATTGCTCCCGAGCAGCGCCAGGGACAGGCTGTTGATGCTCGGGCTGATCTCTATGCTTTAGCCAAGGTGCTTGGAGAGCTGATCGAAGTTAATCAGATCTCACAAGTGCCCGGAAGCTTAAAAAAGCTTTTAAATGAAGCGGGAAGTGCAGATATTAATCAGCGTCCGCGCACCGCTTCCGAACTGCAGCGCAAGCTGATTAGTGTTAAAGCAGGTTGGCTTGCCGATTTAAGGGCGGAGCGGGAGCGCTTGCGGCGGGTGAAGGAGTTAGTGATCGATAATTATCCGCTTCTGACAGCCTGTTTTAATGCCCTGCTTGCCGGAGCAGTGCTGTGGACTTTATGGCAGCAGCCGGTGTTAAGAGCTTTGGATTTTTATGATCCGGTATTTAAGCAGTTTATGGGTCCCGCTGCAGCGGTACTGGTGGGGTTTATTTCACCAGCGTTAGCCTGTTTGTTGATTGCAGTGCTGGTACTGCTGCCGTTATGGCAGGTCTGGCCGGGATTGGCTTTAGTGTGCGGGCTGATTCTGCTGATTCTGGCCGGGAAGATTTACCGCTATCCGGGGCTCAGCCTGATGATCGCGCTGACGGCAGTGTGGATGCCGGGATTTCCTTGGCTGCTGCCGGTTTTAGTTGGCTATTTTAGAAGCGCTGGGGCAGCAGTGGGTGGAGGTTTGGCTTTAGGTTTTGCAGCCTATTTTATCAATTGCATTCAGCATACCCAAGCTTATCAGAGCCTTAAGTTTATTCCGCTTGGTTTTGACAGCGCTTTGATTGCTGCTGAGATTTATGAAGTGCTGGGACTTGGAGTTGATTGGCTTTTCGATCCTAGCTTCGGACTAACACTCCAGGGAGTGCTGATGGGCCTTGGCGCAAGGTGGATCGGCAGCCGGGGAACACTGGGCATGGTGTTATATCTGCTCTCCACCGCTGCCGCAGTATTTATTATCGATCCTGATTTAATCTGGCAGTGGGGAGGAATAATGCTGATTTTGTGCGGCGCAATCTGGGTTCATGATCTCTTTCTGGAAGATGAGCCAACGCAGCAGCTGCAAACCAGAGAAACTGAAATTGTACCGAACAAATTTTAAATATCTGCAGGGAATAAACGGGATGGGGCGAATGATAAATATATAACACGAAAAAATATATGGGAAAAGTAAGGATCGGCTTTTGACCGACCCTCTTTTAGTTCGCATCAGCTTTTTCGAAAGTCACCTTTAAGACATTGCCCCATTTATCTAGGGTGGTTTTCATCTGCTGTTTAAAATCACCCAAACTCATGATTTGGGAAATGCTCGCCATATTTGTAAACATATCATAAATGCCTAAGGCGTCATGATAAGCCTGCTGGAGTTTAGCCAGGTTTTCTCTCAGCGCTTGGTTTTCAGCCTGAAGCCTAGTGATGCTGTCCTGATGTTTGCTGTTTTCCAGCGCCTCTATAAGTGCGCTGATTACGGCCTCCGGGCTGGGCTGGGCAATTTTTTGCTCGAGCTGATCGATGCGCTTATGCAGGTTGGCGATGTATTCCGGCAGACCTTGAAATGCTTCGATTAGTTCCGCATCAATTTTTAACTCCCGTTTAGTTTCCCTAGGCGGGGCTTTAACAGGTGCTTTGGGGATTTCTGATTCATCTCTTTCCTTGCGGAGCACATTGTAATAAAGCATGCCGATGGCGGCTTCGCTGCGGTGGGGCAGCAGCCGGGAAATGCGGCGGAAACACTCGGTGAGGGGAAGACCTTCGGCTTTGCCCTTAATCACTTCTTCCCACACCAGATCTTTTTCCTCATCTGTCCAGCTGCGGGGGTTTTTAGTCTGTTCCGCAGCAGTGGTTAGATTTTCTGGCATGATGCGGACCTCCTTATGTTTATAGATATTTATCAATAATAGTATATCCATAATTTTATAAGCTATGCTTATTTATAAACTTAAGTATAAAAACTGGGGGTAATAAAAATGAAGTCGGCGTTGTTGAGCGTCTATGACAAGACGGGAATTGTTGATCTAGCTAAAAGGCTGGTAGAACTTGATTACCGGCTGATCAGCACAGGTGGGACTTATAAACTGCTGGAAGAGAATAATGTGCCGGTAACTTACATCTCGGAAATCACAGACTTTCCGGAGATTCTTGACGGCAGAGTGAAAACTCTCCATCCCCGCATTCATGGCGGCATTTTAGCCCGTGATGAGGAGAAGCATCTCCAAGAGCTGAAAAGCATTGGCGCAGATTTAATCGATGTGGTGGTTGTAAATTTATACCCTTTTGAACAAGTTTCGCAGGATCCAAACGCGAGTTTTGCTGATGTAATAGAAAACATCGATATCGGCGGACCAACGCTGTTAAGGGCGGCAGCCAAAAACCATGCTCGGGTCACAGTCGTCTGCGATCCAGCGGATTATGCAGAGGTAGTTAAAGGATTGGAAGCTGGAGCATTACCTGAAGCTGAGCGGAAGCGGCTGGCAGCTAAGGCTTTCAACCACACCGCTTATTACGACACACTTATTGCCGATTATTTGGGGCAGCCGCAGCTGCCGGAGAAAATGACAGTAGCTTTGGCTAAGGTTGCAGATCTGCGCTACGGTGAAAATCCCCATCAAAAAGCGGCCTTTTATCGGGAGATGCCAAAACAGGCGGTGAGCATTGCTGATGCGAAGCAGCTTCACGGGAAGGCGTTATCCTACAACAATATCTACGATGCCCAGGCAGCCTGGCAGTTAGTATCTGAATTTACTGAGCCCTGCACGGTTGCGGTTAAGCACAGCAACCCCTGCGGCTTAGCCGTCGGGGAAGATCTTTATCAAGCTTATCTGCGGACCTATGCAGGGGATCCGGTCTCGATTTTTGGCGGCATTGTTGCCTGCAACAGGGCAGTTGATGCGAAAACCGCAGCAGAGATGAATAAGATCTTCTTAGAAGTGATTATCGCTCCGGATTTTACCGATGAAGCTTTGGCGATTCTTACTAAGAAAGCGAATTTGCGCCTCTTAAAATTGGCTCCAGCTCGGGACGAGGGCTATGATTGGAAGAAGGTCTCCGGTGGTTTCCTGATTCAAGAAGCGGATACAGTAGATTTAGATCAGAATCAGCTGCGAGTCGTTACGAAGAGAACACCAACTGATCAGGAATGGGAAGACCTGTTCTTTGGTTGGAAGGTTGTAAAATACGTGAAATCCAATGCGATCGTATTCTGCAAGAATAAGCAGCTGATTGGTGTCGGGGCTGGACAGATGAATCGGGTCCAGTCGGTTAGGCTGGCGGCCGGTCAGGCAGGGGAAAAGGCACAGGAGGCAGTGCTCTGCTCCGATGCGTTTTTCCCATTTGCGGATAATATTGAAGAAGCTGCAGCAAGCGGAATTAAAGCCATCATTCAGCCAGGTGGTTCCATCCGAGACGAAGAAGTAATTGCCGCCTGCGACCGCTTTGGAATTGCCATGGTCTTTACGGGCATCCGCCATTTTAAACATTAATTTATGAAAAAAGAGGAATTTACAGTCACACAGCGAATAGACTGTACTAAATAACTTTGAATATAAAATCTGCCGGGAATCCCGGCAGAGCTAACAGCACAACAGAGGGCAGGCGCAGATGACCGTGGGAAGGTGAACTCGCTTGCTTTCTGTTTTTATTTTGCAGTTTTAATTAACTTTTTTAGGCAGGTTTTGCAGTTTGGTTGGATCAGCGGTAATTGTTTTAAAATGGTTGTAAGTTACAAAACCCGGTTTTGCCCCCTTCGGTTTGTGGACATGCTTTCGTTCGGTGTAGTCCACCGGCACTTTGGGGCTGTTCCTGTGCTTCGAATAATAAGCGGCCAGCGCTGCAGCTTCTGATAAAGCTTCCTCCGACACTCCCTGATCAGCCCGAAGAATGACGTGGCTTCCCGGTATATTTTGAGCGTGGAGCCAGATATCGTCTGGTTTAGCAACTCTAAAGGTAAGCAGATCGTTTTGGCGGTTATTGCGGCCCAGCAAAATCACAGTGCCGTCGGAGGCAGCGTATTCCTGATAGGGTTTGGCTTTCCGATGAAAATCCCCGTTCTGCTTTTTCGACCGCTTCGTTCTGATAAATCCTTCTTTGATCAGCTCATTTTCTATTTCCCCTAAAACCTCGAGATCATCAGCCTGCTCCAGCTGCACCATCACTTCCTCTAAATATTGGCGTTCCATGACTGTTAGGTTCAGCAGTTTTTTCGTGATCTCCCTGCTGTTTTTGGCTTTATTGTACCGCTTGAAATAGCGCTGGGCATTTTCACTGGGACCTAGCGACGGATCCAGTTCAATGGTGATCTCATGTTGATTTGGATCGTAATAATCCACAGCGGTAACGCTGTGGTCACCTTTAGTGATTTTATACAGGTTGGCTAGAATCAGCTCGCCCATTTTCTGCCACTGGTCCGCATCTTCAGCTGCTTTAAGGGTATTTCGCTGGATCTGTTCTTTTTTGCGCAGACGTTTAAGATGAGTATTGATCTGGGTTTGAAGCGCCCCTGCTTTCTGCCGTACCTGATGAGTATGGATGCGGTAGTGGTAGAAGTCATCTACCAGCTCATCAAGGCTGGTAAACTCTAACTGATCGGGTACATCTGTCAGCCGATAGGCAAAGAAATCTGGTTTAGCGCTTTGAACCAGTACCGGCGGTTCTTTAACAGTAATAAACTTATGGAGGTTCTTCCATAAGGCTTCCATTTCTTGTAAAGATAAGTCCTGTTTTAAGGTTTGGGGATCGATACCGGCGCGGCGGCAGACCTCGGCGGCGCCCTGTGGGCTTAAGCCTTGAAAGATATTAACCAGTCCTTTGAAAATCGGTGTCTGGGCGGGAAACAGCCTGATTTCTGCAATAGCCTCAGGTTCAGACACGCCTAAAGGGTTGAGTTTGGTGTTCACCGGCGGCAGCTTGTAAGAAAGACCGGGCATAATCGGTCGGGGATGGTTTTCGTCGCTGTTGCGGTGAATGGCGTCCAGAATCACCCAATCCTGATCGATTAATATTATATTGCTGTTTCGTCCCATTAGTTCAAAAACTAAACTTTTAATGGTGGTGCCGAGATTCGGATCAAAAGTTTCAAACTTAATTACAATAATCCGCTCTAATTCGTGCTGCTTAATCTCCATTACTCGGCTCGGTTCTAAGTATTTTCGCAAAAGCATGCAGAAAGCCGGAGGATTCTGCGGGTTTTCTGCTGAATGCTGTGTAGTATGGATGCGGGCATTGACCGGATCGGCAGAAATTACCAGTTTATGGGTTTGACCGAGACTCCGGAGATGGAGAATTACCGTGTGCCGGTCTGGCTGATAAATTTTAACCATTCTGGAGTTAATCAGTTTTTGGTTCAGTTCAGCGACAATTCTTACTGCAGCGATGCCATCAAAGGCCATTTTAATCACACTCCCTCTCAAAGTATATCAGAGGAAAAAAGCAGGGACAAGCATAGTCAATGTCTAATATAAGTAAAATGATGTAGAAGCAAGCTTTGACTTAGATAAGGGCGTGATCTGATGTCGAGAAAATTAAGTGCAGCATTACTGGTAGTTATTCTGCTGTTAGGGACGGCAGTTGTGGGAGCACAGCAGCGGTCACTGCGGTTTGAAAATGCCCTCCAGTACCTGCAGTACTATTCCGCAGGGATGGATCGGATTATTCCGGCGCTGCAGCCGCTGAGACAGGCTGCCGGAAGCCTGAAAGCCGCGGTAGACCAGGATGAAATGACCGATGAATCGCTGCTGCTCTTGGGACTGATCTATTTGGAACAGGATGATTATTCCGAAGCTCGACAGGTTTTCAGTGAGTATCTTAAGCGCAACCCAGATGATGGCTGGGTGCATGTTATGCTTGGGGATATTGATTACTACAGCGGTGATTATGCCTCAGCGCTGCAGCGGTATGTGAAGGCAATTATGCTTGGCGATTATGCCCGGGCATATTACGGCATCGGTTTGATCAATATGGACCAGGGCATCACCAACGATGTGATAGCCGCGTTTGCTAAAGCAGTGGAGCTTGCTCCAGAGTTTGTGGAAGCCCGGATTATTCTCGCCAAAGCCTATTTTGCTGTGGAGAATTATGAGTCCGCGATTGAGGAATTCGAAACAGCGTATCTATATAAACCACGGGATGGAGAGATCCATTATTATCTCTGGCAGCTGTACACTATCCAAGGCGAACTTGATAAGGCCAATCACTCCCGCGATCTAGCGATTCAGTACAATCCTGATTATGCCGAGATCATTGGAAAATAATCTGTCAATGTAAATGCCGGTTAAGCCGGCATTTTTTTTTGCCCCACTGAATAGGTATTTATGGACTAAAAGCGGGGTGAGCAGAGATGAAAGAGCAGTTCTATAACAAGGATGCGCACTTTTTGGCTGAGTTTTTGGGCACTGACTTGGAACAGGGTTTATCGGCGCGGAAATCTAAGGAACTCTTGGAAAAGCATGGGTATAATAAGCTTGCCGAAGCAGAGAAGGATTCGGCTCTGACCATTTTTTTTCGGCAGTTTAACGACTTTATCACGATTGTGCTGATGATTTCCACGCTGGTTTCCGCCTTGCTCGGTGAGGTTGTGGATTCAATTGCAATTTTGGTAATCATTGTGATGAATGCGGTGATGGGCTTTATCCAAGAATACCGGGCCGAAAAATCCCTGGAAGCTCTCAAACAGCTGACTGCGCCTACAGCTAAAGTGATTCGAGGCGGCCGGCAGATTCAGATCAGTGCTGAGGAGCTGGTTCCTGGTGATCTGATTGTTCTCGAAGCAGGAGATCGGGTGCCTGCCGATGCGCGTCTGGTTAATGTCAATACCCTGTACATCAACGAAGCGATGTTGACGGGAGAATCAGTCCCCGTGAGAAAGAAAACTGAAGCGCTGGACCGGGAAAACGTTCCCATCGGTGATCAGACCAATATGGTC
>FZPS01000198.1_pt25 | contig 12391 bp, 14 predicted proteins | sample 1817821 | NCBI WGS metagenome assembly FZPS01 (sample SAMEA104158645, study PRJEB21678) | metagenome | place: Germany | collected 2015-04-21 | reverse complement strand
TTCCTTCATATAAAGCGAATTATTTTTGTTTTTTCCAAATAAAAACAGCCACTTTTCAGTGACTGTTTCTGTTGAACTCAATTTTCTGCAGCAGCTTCACCAGCGGGATTCCCAGTACAATTACAACTGCCGCCTGGCTGATCCCGATACTGCCTGCAACCAGCCAATAGGGCTGAGCTGACATAATACTGAGATAGATGCTAATAAATACCGCATTAAACACAACCGGCGAGGCATAAGCAATCCAGGAATGGCGGTAACGGTAAGTAACATAAGCAGCTAAAAGTGACACCAGACTTCCACCGATAATGTCCACAGGTCCCAGTACGCTAAACAGGAGATTGGACAACAGTACCCCTAAAAAGACTCCAGGAACAGCTTCTGCATAAACGATCGGAAGAACAGTTAAAGCTTCAGCAGCTCGAAACTGAACCCATCCAAAACTAAACGGCTGCAGGATATAAACTAAAACTACATATATTGCTGCGATTAAAGCAGCCCGCACGTATTTCTGCAATACTAATCAACCTCCGTTAATCACTGCCAAATTTCTAGTTCGCGCAGATCATCTAATCTATCTGTCATAAATTTGAAGGCGTCCCCAATACCTCGGTTATAATATAGAGGACCCAGCTGCTCGATCATAAAATCGATAATCAAAATCGCTGCCAATTCACCAATTCTTGATCCCGCTCAGTAAGGAAAAAGCCCTGCACTGACTTTATCAGCTGCTTCCGCTCTTCCATTGTTAGTTCAAGCCTTTTATCCATCTGTCTCAGCTCCTTCTACACCCAGGTTAAGATTCGGCTTTGAGCCGCCAAACCCTGCCAAACTCAGGCAAAAATCCCGCCAAACAAGGCAATTGAGCAGAATCAGCAGGTTATTATCGAAGAGTGGTGAATCTATCCTAAGATTCCACTGCTTGGATCGGCAAACTTGATGGGAGGGTTTATAATGCACAAGTGCGGCCATTCCAATAATCATATAACTTGTATCGAAACAGTACCGATTTTCAGCAGCATTACCTACGAAGAAATGCTGGAAATCGCTGCAATTACTGAAGCCCGCAGCTATGAAAAGGGTGAAATGGTGTATACAGCCGGCGATCCGGGAGGAAAGCTGTACGTGATTCACGCAGGCAGGGTGAGAATCACCAGAATCAGCGCTAGTGGTAAGGAGCAGGTAATCCGTATTCTTGGGCCGGGTGAATTTATGGGTGAACTGTCACTATTCAGCGCTCTGCCATTAACCGATAATGCCCAAGTTTTAGAAGGCTGCACCATGTGTGTCATCGAAGGCAGCAAACTAAAGGAGTTAATGCTGAAAAACCCAGTTATTTCCCTCAAAGTGCTGGATGAACTCAGCAAGAGATTGGAAAAGGCCGAAAACCAAATTGAAGCCATCAGTCTCAGCTCAGTGGAAGAGCGCATCGCCCAAGCACTGCTGGAGTTATCTGAACAGGATAACGTCATCATACTGCCAATGACTAAAGGTGACTTAGCCTCTCAACTGGGTATGAGCCAAGAAACACTCAGCCGCAAACTAACTGCTTTTCAGGAGCAGGGGTTGATTAAACTTGAAGGCCACCGCAAAATCATCATCCTCGATAGGGCTGGATTAGATGCGATTCTATTAGGTTAGCTGTAAAATGCAGCAGCCTTAATGCTTGGGCTGTTCACAAGCACTAAGGCTGCTTCTATTAAAGTTCATCTTTTTTCTGCTCGATACTCATCCTCCTATTCTCATTTTTTTCTTCTAGTTCCCTTCTTCTTTCAGGCGACATCGGTTCATTTTCCATAGCAATCTCAGCATCGCGGATCCGATCTTCAGTATGGCGGATCTGCTGCAGTAGATTCTTACGACTCTTTTCCTGCTCATCTAATTTCCTTTTCGGCATAATCACGCTCCTTTCTGAGCATTGTACTATTAACATTCTCTTAATAAATCCAGTTTATGCATAAAAAAGATCAGGCAGACTGTACCTACCTGATCGTCTTTGCTATGCTGATGTTTCACTGCGATCTGTTGCCGGCGGGGGAGTTGGAGATAAATTGGAAATCTCTGCTCTCCACTCTGGTGTCATCTTCAGCTCAGACGCAGCAAGAGCTGGCTCCAGCTGTTCTAGGTTTCGCGCCCCGATAATCGGTGCAGTAACATTGGGATGCGACATAACCCAAGCCACAGCCAAGGATACCGGATGCACACCCTGCTCTCTCGCGTATTCGCTGAAGCGCTCAGCAACCTCGTAATAAACCTCATCACCATAACGCTTCATATACATCTGATTCTCCAATAATCTGCCGCTTTCTGGCCGTTTTTTCAAACCATATTTGCCGGTGAGCAGTCCACCGCCCAACGGACTATATGTAACAACACCCAGATTTTCCGAAGCAGCTAAGGGCAGAATCTCCACCTCTGCCTGCCGTTTAGCTAAATTGTACATTGGCTGAATGCAGGCAAACCGGTCCCAACCATTGAGATCCGCAACTCCCAATGCTTTAGCAATCTGCCACGCAGCCCAGTTGCTCACTGCCGGATAGAGAATCTTTCCCTGCCGCTGCAGATCATCGAAAGCCCGGAGCGTTTCCTCCATTGGTGTATCCGGATCTAAATTGTGGATGTAGTAAATATCAATCCGGTCTGTTTTTAATCTCCTTAAGCTGGCTTCCACCGCCCGAATAATATGGCGCCGTGATAAGCCGCCATCATTAATATCCGGACCAGTCTTGCCATGCACCTTGGTTGCCAGAACAATTTCATCACGGCATTCCTGCATAAATTCACCCAGCCAGTCTTCGGCAATCCCCTGACTGTAAATATCTGCGGTATCGAAAAAATTAATCCCCGCCTCGCGGCAGCGCTCAAACATAGCCCGCGATGTTTCTTTGTCAGCATCTCCGCCAAAAGACATCGTACCGAAGCATAAGGCAGATACTTTCACACCGGTCGTGCCCAGAATTCTATACTCCATGCTATCGCCTCCAATTAAAAAATACCGGCTTTATCTCTTCTTAATAATACCATAACTATAAGTTTTTATCAGAGGATAGAGACGCTGCTTATGCATATTCTAACTGTAAAACTAACCAGAGGGAGCAATATGAATTTTTGGCAGGGACAGCATACGACTCTCAGCGTGTGGGCTTGGATTTTACGGGCAGTGGTCATGTTTTTCTGGCTGCTGCTAATCAGCAAACTGATGGGGCAGCGATTAGTGGGGCGTTTGACGCTGATGGATTTTGTTATTTCCATCACTATCGGAAGCATCGCAGCTAATCCCCTCGCGAATAAGACTGACAATCTAATCGGGCCCATGACCACCATTGCAGTTTTAGGATTGATGCATATCATAATCACCTATATCGGATTGCTTAATCCTCACTTGCGGAGGGTGGTACAAGATGAACCCATAATCCTAGTAAAAGATGGACAAATTCTCTACGAAATGCTGCGAAAGACCAGATTCAACATTGATGATCTAATGTTTGAGCTGAGGATAAAAAACTACCCCAACCCCCATGACATTGAGTTTGCTATCCTAGAACCGAACGGTCAAATCAGCATTATACCAAAATCCCAATTCAGGCCGATAACTCCAAGTGATCTGGGAATAGCTACCGAGTATGAAGGCATGCCCACCGTCTTAGTTGAGGACGGAAACATTGTGGAAGACAACCTCAGGGAAAACCACCTAACAGAAACATGGGTCCTCGAGCAGCTGAAGACCAATCAGATTCAAGACCTTAGAGACGTAACCCTGATGGCGCTGGATACTAAAGGCCGCATCTATATCAGCCAGAAGAATCAATCAGCCAAAACTTAAAAGACCCTCTCCTTTCCCCATGGCAAGAATTGCTTAAATCTATAGACTGGGACTGGATATGCTAACTGTGTAAACAAATACCGCCCAAAGGAGGGAGCACAGTGGAGTTTAAAAGGTTCATCCCAGTCTTAATCATCATACCGCTGCTTGTCGGACTGGTAGTTTACGGTCAAAGCCGGCTGGAATCCCAACAGCTTAAGACTCAGATTCCGGGTGGAGCAAACTCATTAGAGCAGCTAGAGCGATTTCAGTTAGCTCTTGAACTGGAAGATGATGCTCAAATTGAAATGGACTATGAGAAACTATCCGATAAAGAGACATTTGCCTTAGTACGGAGAGCAAATCCGGATGGTAACATTGAAAGACTTGAAGGAGATTCGGCTCAGCAGCAAATCCAGGCCCTGATCCAAAATCTCCCTGCCTTATCTGAAACAGAACCTCTCGCTCTAATCGAGTCTATCCTAGAACAAGAAGGAATCAGTGCCAATAAGGTGCGCAGCATCGATCTGCGCTATAAATTGAAAGACGGTAGTGAAAAAATGGTTAGTCTGCAGCATGAAGAGGAACAGCCCGAACCGGAACAACCAGCCCAACAGCAGACCAGTCAAAGAGCGCCGGCTCCCCAACAGCCGGCTTTACCTTCTCCTTCCCAAACTCCTTCTGAACAGCCGCAGGTACCGGAACCGGAGCCTGGACCTGAACCGGCACCTGAGACCGAACAGCAGCCTGCTGAAGAAATGACGCCGGAAGCAGAACCACCCGCGCCCGGCAGCGATAACGAAAGTAACGATACCGCCGACAACAATATCAACGGCAATAACAACAATAATGACGATAATAACAATACCTAAGTAAAAAAATAAGCCTAGTGCCTGTAAAATCATGCCACTGGGCTTGTATTATATCCATTAACTGCTATAATTAAGTCACAAAAATGGCCTTTAGGAGGGTTTACCATGCGTGAGATCATTGACCTGACTACTCCGGCTCTGCTGTTTCCGGCGATATCGCTGTTAATGCTTGCCTATACAAACCGCTTTATTACTCTAGCAGGACTTGTCCGCGAACTCCACTCCGAGTACCAAAAAACTCCCAGCGACATCCTTTCCGGGCAGATTCACAACCTGCAGCAGCGAATTGCGATCATTAAGTATATGCAGATCTTTGGAGCTATGAGCTTTTTCTTCTGTGTGGTCAGCATGTTCTTAATCTTCGCCGGTATGGGTATACCGGCTAACTACATTTTTGGCTTAAGCCTCCTGCTGCTCCTGCTATCTCTAGCCCTGCTGATTAGAGAGCTGCAGCTATCGATCAATGCCTTAAACATCCAACTTAAAGATTTTGATAAAAAATAAGCGAGGAGCTGTTTCCTCGCTTTTCTTTATAAATGCCGGAGAAACGCTGCCGGCGTATTGAGAAAATCCCGCGTTAACCGCACATGGTCAAGATCTTCATATTCCCTAATGCAGATTGGTTCTTCATCAAAGCTGTAAATCACTGCTCCCGGCAGAGCTAAAAGTATGGGAGAATGAGTCGCGATAATAAACTGGCAGTTTCCTGTTTCCGCCATCTGCTTGATCAGTGACAGCAAAGACAGCAGCCTTTGAGGGGAAAATGGTGTTTCCGGCTCATCCAAAAGATAAATACCGCCAGGCACAATTCGCTCCAACAGCACATGCAGAATGCTCTCACCATGAGATTTTGTCTGCAGATCTTCTCCGTACTTATTAACCAACGCCTGCCGCTGACCGCGGATCGTACCCTGAGCTAACTGCAGTCCATATCCGGTAAGAATATCCTCCATGGCTTCCGCTTCCGCGTCCAGCTCTTTAATCAGCTGGGCCATTACCCGGGTGAAATTAAAGAAATCCTCACTGCGCATAAAGAAACCGCGGTGCGATTGGCGGTTCCAAATAAGCTGCATATGCTGATTCAGCTGCCGGACCGAATCCAGCGTTTGATCATAAGCAACAGCTTCACCGCCAATCGCAGGCAGATTAATCTTAGCGGCAATCGCTTCTAGAATCGTTGATTTACCTGAGCCATTCTCACCGACAAAGAATGTCACCGGCGTTGGAAACTCTAAAACCTCAGGTACCAACCGACTGGTTAAATCAAATGGAAAGCGGTTTTGCTCTTCATTCGGAATGCGAAAGCGCACCGAACGCAAAAACACCACGGCAATCAGCTCCAGTATTTAAACGCAGCTAGTCTAACTGCTTCTCTTTTATTTCCCGGGAAATCTCCTCGATAAACTGCTCGACATCCTTCTTGCCTAAATCGCCTCTGCGGCGGTGGCGCACGGAAATGTTTCCTTCAGCAATCTCGTTATTGCCTAACACAAGCATGTACGGGACCTGCTGCAGCTGGGCTTCGCGAATCCGCTTGCCGATCTTCTCATCGCGATCATCAATCTCATAGCGAATTCCCTGCTCCCTCAGCTTCCGGGCGATTTCTTCAGCGTAAGCCGCATGATCTTCCGCAACCGGAATCAGCTTTACCTGCACTGGTGCCAGCCAAGTTGGGAAAGCACCGGCAAAATGCTCGGTCAAAATCGCGATGAAACGTTCAATACTGCCGAACACAACCCGATGAAGCATAACAGGACGATGTTTATGCCCATCCTCACCAACATAGCTGAGATCAAAGCGCTCCGGCAGCATGAAGTCTAACTGAATAGTACCGCACTGCCAAGTTCTGCCGATGGAGTCTTCCAGGTGGAAGTCAATCTTAGGTCCGTAGAATGCACCATCACCTTCGTTGATGATGTAATCTAAGCCTTTAGACTCTAATGCCCGTTTGAGAGCGTTAGTAGCAACTTCCCAAATCTCATCATCGCCCATGGCGTTTTCCGGCTTAGTGGATAATTCCACATGATAGGGGAACCCAAATATTTTATAAACATAATCGATCAGATCGATTACTCCGATAATCTCCGCTTCGATCTGCTCTGGTGTCATAAAGATATGGGCATCATCTTGAGTAAAGCAGCGCACCCGCATCAGTCCGTGCAGTGTTCCCGACAGCTCATGACGGTGCACTAAGCCTAATTCGCCCATGCGGATCGGCAGATCGCGATAGGAATGGAGCTTGCGCTGGTACATTAGAATTCCGCCGGGACAGTTCATTGGTTTGATCGCAAATTTACTGCTGTCTATCTCCGAGAAGTACATATTATCCTGGTAGTGATCCCAATGTCCAGAGCGGTGCCACAGCTCTTCCCGCAGCATAATCGGGGTCTTAATCTCACTGTAGCCGCGGCGGACATGCTCTTCGCGCCAAAAATCTTCCAGCAAATTCCGGAGCACCATGCCTTTTGGATGGAAGAACGGGAACCCGGGACCTTCATCGCTTAGGCTGAACAGATCCAGCTCGCGGCCAAGTTTGCGGTGATCACGCTTGGCAGCTTCTTCTAGGCGTTTCAGGTATTCATCAAGTTCAGATTTCTTAAAGAATGCTGTTCCATAGATGCGCTGCAGCATTTTATTCTTCGAATCGCCGCGCCAATACGCTCCGGCCACGCTAAGCAGCTTAAAGGCCTTTACCTTACCGGTGCTGGGAAGATGCGGACCACGGCACAAATCCATGAATTCAGCCTGACGGTAAATACTGATATTTTCATCCAGTCCTTCGATTAACTCCAGCTTGTAGGCTGCGTTCTGCTCTGTAAATAACCTAACTGCTTCTTCAGGTTCTAACTCTTCACGAGTAATCTCATAGTCCGCTGCAATAATTTTCGCCATCTCTGCTTCGATTTTCTCTAAATCATCTGTACTTAAAGTGCGATCGATATCAAAATCATAATAAAAGCCATCCTGAATGGTTGGTCCGATCGCCAGCTGAGTACCGGGCCATAACCGCTGCACCGCTTGTGCCATAATATGGGCGGCTGTGTGGCGCATGACATCCACACCATCCGGTGATTCGGTAGTGATAATCTCTAACGCCCCGTCTTCAGTCAGGGCAGTATGCAAATCTTTAAGTTCGCCGTTAAACCGGCCGCAGACAGCTGCTTTAGCCAAGCGGCTGCCGATGGAAGCAGCAACATCTGCTATTGTGGTACCTGCTTCTACTTCTTTAATGTCACCATTTGGTAATGTCAGTTTAATCAGTTCCACTGTTTTCACTCCTTGCCTTTCAATTAAATTTACTTCTGTAGACAAAACAAAAACTCGTCCCAATAATAGGGACGAGTATACCGCGGTTCCACCCTGATTAACCAAGAAAAATTATCCTTGGTTCACCTTAATTAGCGAGATAACGGCTCAACCGATTTGGCTTACTGGGAATTCGGCCAAACAGCTCCGGGGTGGTTTTCCAATAAACATTGCCTTAAAGAAGCTTCCAGCCGCCGGCTTCTTCTCTCTGGAAGGATATTTATCGTACTCTTCCCCATCACAGCTTTTTGAAATGTTTCTTTTAAAATACCACATTAAAATTATTTGTCAAGAGGTTTAGATTAAATATGAGCACTCCAGTTTGATTGTTTCATCTTCAGTAACATAGCGGTCGGAATAAGCAAACTTGTAATGTCCAGCGTCGATTACACCACTGCCTTTTTTAATCCGGATATTCTCAGCATTCCCGGGAAGCGCGAGATAAAGGCCGGATTTGGCATGATCATCAAGAGTATTGCTCAATTCTCCGATCATCAGATTCGGAGCTTCCAGAGTGCTTCTGACCCAACTTCGATTCTCCAGAAACACTGAGGCCATGGTATGGAGCGGATAAACCTTTTTCATGCACTTGTAGACCACTCTTGTGCTGCTGGGATTGTGGGGGTAAGGATAACTTTCATATTCGATCTTATTGCCCTCATTATCGAATTCACCAAGCAGTTCCATGTTTGAGTCATATCCCCAGCTGAACCAGTTTTCTCCTTCTGGAATCCTGCCTGCTGTTTGCGTCAAAATCGAGTTTGCTTGTTCGTAAAAACCATGCATCGGCACACGGAACTCTGAATAGGTCAGGGTCTGCCCATTCTGAAGTGGTATTGAAATCAAGATATGCCGCTTTTCATCCTCCTGCGCAGGAGCAATATGGGGAATCAAGCTTGCTAACGAACTAACAATCCTTTTGCAGTCATCGCACACAGCAATGTGGCGCTCCACCTTCACCCGATCTTCAATCGCAATCTTTCCTTTAGCATATTGATAATAAAATGGATAACTCTCTCTGCAGCTCATAATATAATCTCCTTCCACAAGGTATTGGGCAATTCGGTTTTTTACCTTTGCTAAACCGTAATAACTTTTTGATTTCACTGAACCTACCGGCTGATTCGTAATTTTGGCTGTCATATTAACACTGAAATCCTGTATGTAGCGGTAATAAACAACCTGACGCTGGTGATCAGGCAGTTCATTAATCGCTGCTAATATCTGCTGCAGCAGCTCCCTGTCAAAAGCATCCCGTTCAGGGGATTCAGCACCTGCTAAAGTGTCCAGTATGTACAAATCATCGTCAGCAGAGCCTAAATCCGCGTAAATCGATACCATCTGGCGATCCTCTGCCTGCAGGTGGCGAACAGCCATATTGCGGGCGATAATCCGCAGCCAATTCCTAAGCTTTCCCCGTTCCTCATAGCAGTCCCAGCTGCGATAAGCACTGATAAATACTTCTTGAACCAGATCTTCTGCAGTCTGCTTGTTCTTGACCATGCTGAGAATGTATCTGTACAGCCAATCTTGGTTGGCAGTTACTATTTGTTCAAATTCTGCTTTTAAATCCAACTGTTCACCCCCTGCTCCCCGCCTTGGGCTGTTTAATATTAATAATACTTGGGATAGGATTTAGGTTCAAACTAAACGAAAACATTTTTAGCGAACCGCATCAAGGTAACACCCCACTATATGGGTGAAGCTGCACCTGTCCGGACAAAATGTGTCAGCTGAATAAATGCGTTGAGGAGTCTGACAATGGAACTCAATCACGATTATATCGAAAAAGTATATATCTTTGCCCGCGCAAGGACCGGATCAATTTATGATGGGGAGGATCTGGCTCAGGAGATTCTGCTTGAAGTGGTAAAAGCGCTCAAAAAAGGCACACAACCACATCATTTTAACGCCTGGTTTTGGACAATTGCCCGGAGAAAATACGCCCAATATGTCCAAAAACAAAAGCTACACCGCCTTTCCGGTGTGCTGGCACCTCACCATCAGGCAGTGAACCAAATCGAACAGCTCGATGAGCAGCTGGCCGATGGTGACGACGTACGGGCAATCTACCGTGAGCTCTCCAGACTGGCAAAGATCTACCGCAGCATAATGATTAAACACTACCTTGAAGATAAATCTACCGGCGAAATTGCCGAGGAACTTGGCATTCCCACCGGTACTGTCAAGCGCAGACTCCATCACGCACGCCAATTATTGAAAAGGGGTGTAACCAAGGTGACACATTTAACTGGGAAAAGAAGCTGTATGCCTGATACAATCACATTCTGGACAAATGGACCTGCAGAGAATATTCAAGGATATCTGCGCAGGCAGCTGGCTAAAAACATCCTATCTGCATCTGCACAGAAGTCTGTTACCATCGATGAGCTGTGTGGAGAAATCGGACTCGCCCGTCCCTACATGGAAGAAGAGGTTGAGCTTTTGGAGGAAGCCACTCTGCTGAGGACAGTAAATCAGAGTACCTATGCTGCTGATCTAATTATCCTTGATCGCAGCCTGATTGATGAACTCCTTGACGAAATAACGGCTTTGGGAGATTCGCTGGCACCACAAGCATATGAAGTTCTCATAAGTGTTAAAGAAGACATTCTGAACCTAGATTTCTACGGTAATACTTTTGACTGGAAATTCTTAAGCTGGATATTTATCGACAGCATTGTTGATGCAGTTCTCGAACGCGCAGCGGCCAGCGCATTCAAAAACATGCCCGGAACGCTGCCTGCTTATAACAAACCGTGGTACATCGGCGGAATTCGGGAGAATACAGAAGAACAGAGATTCATCTCCATTTACCGCAACCAGCAGTCCTACCGCCTTCCGGAACGAGATTTAGTGGTGGGATTTTACGGCTATCAGGATGACTATCATTTTCCATCACGCATTAACGAGCTTGACAGCCACTCCGCCAGTCTTATATTAGGCTTACTGCTTGCTAATCAGTCTAACAGTGAATTCTCCTATGACGAAAAAGAAATTTTGGCTGGTTTAATCGCCAAAGGCATTCTAAAAAAAGAAGGCAGCAGCCTGCTTCCAGCTGTTCCCATCTTCAAAGCTGGCCACACGGGAGCTCTTTATTCGATCATTACGCCAAAAGTACGGTCACTCGCCGAGCCTGTTGGACCTGTGGATCAAGATCCACAATAAGATGGAAGCTGTGCTTGATAAGGAGCTGCATAATCAGATTAACACCTATGTTCTAAACCTGATGCTGGAACTGCGCCAGTCAATGGTAAGCTATGGGCTAGAGCAGGGACTGCTGAGTTATCCTGCTGAGAATACCCTGCCGCTGGAAGCTATGTATCTCATTTATGGCGATACCTTCTTCAACAGTAAAGTGCAGCCCGTATTCGAGCGCTGTATTAAAGAGATTTACCAGCTTGAATATACGCCCAACAGCCGGGAGGAGCTTGTCAATCGGTTCAAAGCAAGTATCAAGGCTCTAACAGGTGAGTCTAACGGGATCATTATTCAGAATTCAGACCATTCCCGTGCAGGTGGAAAAACCATCCACTTAAAAAATCATCTGTCCAACACCCAGTTAGCCGCAGCAGATATTGATATTAGGATCACCGAGTATGAGACCGCTGAGCAAATCCTTACAGGATTTCAAGTTAACAATACCTACTCCGGCAGACCAAGATACCAGGATTCTAAACGAATAATCTGGGTGGTTTGGTGCAATGTAAACCAAGGCATTAACAGCTGTTTTGCCCTCTTCAATTTGGATCAATTTATGATCAGCATCAATGCAGATACAAACATAGATTCTAGTATCTTTAACAGCGGCGACTGGGATTCGATTCTCGTGCAGCCCGGCATCAAGCAAAAGCTGCTGGACAGCGCAGAAAGGCTGGATGCAGTGATAAAACACTTCGTCAATGCAGTATAGCAAGCCTTTTAAAACACACTATAATGTGATAAGGTAGAGGCGAGGGAGGGATCTGCGGATGAAAAACGATGAAAAGATTCTAACACTTTTGGACAAAATATTTTCCGAACTCCACAGCTTCAGAGTGGAAGCGAACAGCCGTTTTGATTCCGTAGAGCAGCGGCTCGATACCATGGAACAGCGGCTTGATTCGGTTGAGCAGAGGCTTGATTCAGTTGAACAGCGACTCGACAACATGGAACAAAGGCTGAACTGCGTCGAACAAAACATGGTTACTAAAGAGGAACTGCTAAATGTTAATGAAGAATTCCAGGAAGATATTAAAACAATGCTCGCTCTTGTTTCGAATAAGATCGATGAGCATGCCGAAAAAGTAACTGCCAAGTTCGAAGTTATCAATGAGCGTCTGTTCGAGCAAGAGTCTGAACTTAAAATACTCAAGAAAAAGGCAGCTGGCCAGTAAAAATAATTGTAACTTTGATTGTTAGCTCTCAGATT
>FZPS01000063.1_pt812 | contig 12395 bp, 14 predicted proteins | sample 1817821 | NCBI WGS metagenome assembly FZPS01 (sample SAMEA104158645, study PRJEB21678) | metagenome | place: Germany | collected 2015-04-21 | reverse complement strand
CATTATAGCTTACTTGATAAAAAGATGGTACATATACTCCTTCTAATTTACTTATTTCCTTAAGAAAATCTCGTTTCTCTTTCCCTGATTTTTTAAAATCCTTATATATATTTAATATTTCTAGTATAACTTCTTCTCCCTCTCCAATTACAAAAAAATCAATTATATCAGCCAATGGTTCAGGATTATATACACAAGGACCACCAGCTATTACAAAAGGATCCTCTAAACCTCTTTCCTTTGACAATATAGGAATGCCGCCTAAATGTAACATGTTAATTACATTTGTGTAACTCATTTCATATTGTAAAGTGAAGCCTAAAAAATCAAAATTTTTTACAGGTTCTTTACTTTCTAAAGTAAACAGAGGAATCTCCTCTCGAATCATTTCCTCTTCCATATCTATCCAAGGAGCAAACACTCTTTCACAAACAACTCCTTCTTCTTCATTTATCAAATTATATAATATATGAAGTCCTAAATGAGACATGCCTACTTCATATATATCTGGAAATGCAAAAGCAAACTTTACTTCCACATCTTTTAAATCTTTCTTTATTGAATTTTTTTCTAAACCTATGTATCTAGCAGGTTTTTCTACTCTTTTTAGTATTCTGTTGAATTTTTCCATATCTATCATAAATATCACCTTTCACTTTTTACTATATATCTATATTACCACTTTTTAAAGAATTTTAATAGAAAAAATAAAACTGTCCAAGACAGTTTAAATACTTTTGCTAAATTTTACATATTCCATTGGGTTTACAGGAACACCATCCATCCATATTTCAAAATGTAGATACTTATTTCCATCCTTATTAGTTCCAAGGCTTCCTATTTTATCTCCTGGATTTACCTTTTCTCCCTCACTTAAATATACTTCTATTAAATATCCATAAACTGTTGTCATATTTTCGTGTTGTATTGTTACAAAATAACCTTTAGTATTTTTGTCTTCTATTTTAGATACTACACCTTTTTCAATAACTGTTGGTTCCTTTTCATCTTTAGGTATAATATCTACTCCATTATTAAAACTTATACTACCATCTAAATGTTTAACTTCTCCAAAAGGGCTATATATGGCTCCCTCTATGGGAGGAGAATACATTGGCTTGTTTTTTATATTTAATGTTTCTAAGGTTTTCTCTGATAATTCCAATAGCCTTTTACTATAGTTTAGTACCCTTTTACCATCTTCTTTTATACTAAACTCATAATTTATTCCCTTATTGATAATCTGTATTACATTAGAAGTTAGCTTATTATTTATCATTTTCAATATTAATATAAGAGATAATATTATTAATATACATATAAATCTTTTTAACTGTCTTTTATAATGAAATCTTTTTCTGAAAAAATTTTTAATTCCTTTATTCCTATTACTATATATTTTTTTATTCATAATTTCACCCACCTTAATCTACTATTATGATATTTATATAAGGTGGGTTTTATTCCTTATCAATAAGGGTTGTATATTAATTTTAATTTTTCATCTGTTAAAGTAAATTTATCTTTTATTTTTTCTTGAATATAGACTTCTTTTTGTTTAGTTATAAATATTACATTTGTATCTTCCAGCTGGTTTACTAATTTTGTTCCTTCCTCAATTCCTAGTACAAATAATGCTGTAGATAAAGCATCACCATCTATGGATTTATCTGATACTATACTTACTCCAACTAATTCATTCTTTGAAGGATAGCCAGTTTTAGCATCTATAATATGATGATACCTTTCTCCTTTATACATAAAATATCTTTCATAATCTCCAGAAGTAACTATAGACTTATTTCTTACATTCAATATGCCTATATAATTACTAGCAACACTAAAAGGATCTTGAATTCCTATTCGCCAAGGTTCTCCACTAGTCTTTTCTCCCATAGCATAAATATTTCCTCCTAAATCTATAATAGCTGATTTAACTCCTTTTTCCTCAAATATCCTTTTAATCTCATCTGCTGCATAACCTTTTACTATACCTCCTAAATCCAGCTTCATACCCTTTCTTTTTAAATATACTTGGTTATCTTCCATTAAAACCAAATCATTGTAATCAACTAAACTCATTTTTTCTTTTATTTCTTCTTCTGTAGGTATAGAATCCCTTTCCTCTCCATACATATCAGTTACTTTCCATAATTCTACTAAAGGCCCAATAGTAGGCTCATAAGCACCTTTAGACAATTCTGCAAAATATTTTGCTTTCTCTATTACATAGTATACATCTTCATGAACTTGTACTGGTTTTATACCTGCATTTTCATTAATTTTACTTACATCACTAGTAGCAATAGTAACACTCATTCTATCCTCAATTTCTCTTAACCTGTCCACAGCCATATCCATTGCTTTTTTGTTTTGTTTACCATACACCTTTATATTTACTACTGTATCCATTAAAAATTCTGTCCTAGTAAAAGGTTGGGGTTGATTTTTTGTACAACTAACAACAAATAAAACTATTAATAAGATAAATACTGTATAGAAAATGTTTTTTCTAGAACCCATCTCAAAGTACCTCTCCCTAATTTTACATACTTTCTATCCTATATTATCTTTTATCTTTATTATTGGAATATTAGCTACTAAAGCTGACATAGGCATATTATCCGTCTCTCTTTTCATTCTAGTAAGTTTAATATCTAGTCCTTCTTCATCAATTTCCGCATATTCTTTAATAACCCTTATAATATCCCCTTCTATCATCTCTAAAAACTTTGGAGATAAATCAGATCTATCATGAACCAATACTAATTTTAATCTTTCTTTAGCTATATCTTTACTCTGCTCATTACCCTTCCCAAACTTTTTAAAAAAATCCAAGTTTACTCCCCCTTTACTTACTAAAAAGTAGTTTTATTAATTTGCTAAATTTACCTTCACTATTTTCCAAATTAAGTAACTCTACTTCTTCTCCTATAATTCGTCTACAGATATTTTTAAAAGCCTTTGCAGACAATGGGCCATCTTCAACAACTACAGGCTCTCCTTTATTAGTAGAGACAACAATAGATTCATCATCAGGTACTACTCCTAATAAATCTATAGCTAAAATATCTACAATGTCTTCTACATTCATCATATCTCCTCTTTTAACCATATCTTGTCTTATTCTATTAATTATCAATTTTGGATGACTTATTCCCTTAGCTTCCAATAAGCCAATAACTCTATCAGCATCTCTTACAGCAGCAATTTCAGGGGTAGTTACTATATAGGCCTCATCTGCGCCAGCAATAGAGTTTTGAAAACCTTGTTCAATTCCCGCTGGAGAATCAATAATTATATAATCAAATTCTTCTTTTAATTCATTTATTAACTCCAACATTTGCTCTGGTTTTATAGCAGTTTTGTCCTTCGTTTGAGCTGCTGGCAATAAAAACAATCCTTCATATCTTTTATCTCTTATTAATCCTTGCTTTAATCTACAAGTTTTCTCTACTACATCTACTATATCATATACTATTCTATTTTCTAATCCCATAACAACATCTAAATTCCTAAGACCAATATCTGTATCTACTACTACAACCTTATTACCTAATATGGCTAATCCAGTACCTATATTAGCTGTTGCAGTAGTCTTACCTACTCCGCCTTTACCTGATGTTATTACAATAGCTTTTCCCATATTATACTTCCTCCTTCTCTTATTTATTCGGTAAATATGGTTCTATATAAACTTCTCCATTCTTTATTTTAGCAACTTCAGGTATACCTGAAGTTGATATTTCTTCATCTGGCTTTCTGCTAATTATATTTGCAATTCTTAATTGGGTTGGTCTTAAATCATATGCAGCAATTATCGCATTTTTATTTCCATCCATTCCAGCATGAGCTACTCCTCTAAGTATTCCTAGTATTATAATATTACCTTTCGCTTTAACTAGAGCCCCTGGATTTACATCTCCAATAATTACTACATTTCCATTATACTCTATAACCTGACCTGATCTTATAGTTGAATGTATAAATTTAGTCATTCCTTCATCTGTACCAATATAATGCTTAGAATCTTCTAGATAATCAGGCAATCCTTTCTCGTCTATATTTAAATTATACCTATACTTCATCAAAAATAGTAATTCAAGAACTTGGCTTTGATTTAATTTTTCTGCTTTAATACCTAAAAAATTTGCTTCTTTATAAAATTCCAAACCATTTTTCAATTTTCTTTCAAGTTCTTCTAATATATCTTGAAACTCTCCATCTTTTACACATATGTATATTCCTTCTTTAATACCTTTGAAACTAATTAGCCCTTCTTTCACTTAAGTGACCTCCATCTTTCCTTATATATATTTCTCCATATTTTTTTAAAATCCTTCTTATTTTAAAAATTGAATTGGAAGGTATCTACCTAGCCAATTCAATTTCAAAAGGAAGTGTGCTTTTTTCATCCATATTATTAAATCCAAGATATTCTGCTATAACCTCTCTAGCAATAGGTCCAGCATATCCACCACTACCTCCTTGGAATAGTACTACAGCTACTGCTATTTCTGGATCTTCATAAGGCGCAAAAGCAACAAACCATGCATAATCATCATAAGTGTCACCTGTGGCAGGATTTATTCCACTTTTTTGAGCAGTTCCAGTTTTAGAACCTACAGTGACAGGAAAATTGCTAAACAAACTTCTAGCTGTTCCCTCTGTTGAAACCTTTTTCATACCTAGTTTTACATGCTCTAAGTTTTCATAATTATTTAATTTAATTCTTTCTGCTTCCCTATTATTTTCCATAATTACTTTGGAATTATCGAAATTCTTAATATTATCTATAGCTGTAACCTTATGTCTATATCCTCCATTAGAAATAGTAGCAATAAAATTAGCCATTTGAATTGGTGTATATGAATTTTGACCTTGTCCAATAACTACATTTAATGTATCGGTAATATTCCAACTAGCTTGGTTTATATAATCAAATTTTATTTTATCAGCCAACCCACTCCTATCTCCAGGAAGCACCTTTTCTGGATATATACCCATTTCATCAAGTCTTCTAATCACTTCATTTCTAGTCATTAGTTCTGGCTCTTCAATCCAACTTACTATTTCATCAATTCTCTCTGCTATCTCTTCATCTTTTAACTTTACATCCTCTTTGATATAATACCTAATATTGTTATTTAAATAGCGCTTTAACATGGCCTTTGTAGTAATCATTTTCCTTTGAGGATCTGGCACACCTCCAGCAACTTCATTAGGAATATCTATTTCTATGCCTGTTTTATCATTTAATCCTAGTTTTTTTGACATATTAGCAATATCCTCTATATCTACTCTTACACCTAAAGATTCCCCTGTTCTTGGATTCCTACCAAAAGCCAAAGAATAAAAATAATAGTTACAAGAATCTCTAAGGGCATCATATATATTTACTGAACCATGAGTACCTCTATAAGAATGCCAAATCCAACATCCAAATCTCTTGGTTCCTATATCTATATAACCCATATCTCTAATAGTTTTATTGGGACTAAGTCCCTTTTCCAATGCAGCTAGGGCAGGTACCATTTTAAATGTTGAACCTGGCTGAATCGCAGTTTGTATTGCAATATTATAAAGTGGTCTTGGGGCTAATGGATCGTCTTCATTTTCTGGAAATAAAGAAACCCAATCAGAATCAGAAATCCCCGTAGCAAATAAATTAGGATCATATGCAGGATAATTAGCTAATGCTAGTAATTCTCCAGTCTTAACATCTATAGCTACAACCGATCCAGAAGTTGCATTGATATATGGTCTTCCTTTACTTCTATTAATTCCAAATTTATAATCTCCCCACTTGCTTTTAAATGTACCACCTTTTTGAATTTCTTCTAATGCATGTTTTAAAGAGTCTTCTGCTACTTTTTGCAATTTCCCATCTATTGTTAAATATATATTATTTCCTGGTACAGCTTGTTTCTCATCAATTACTTTAGTGGTATTCCCTTGCACATCTACTTCTACTCTTTTTACTCCAGGTTCTCCTCTAAGCTCAGATTCGAATTTTTCTTCTATACCAGTTTTTCCTATAATATCATTAGGAGAATATTTATTTTCATTTACATACTTTTCAATTTCTGATGGTTGGGATATTTTCCCTAAATAACCCAATAAATGAGCAGCTAATTCACCTTCTGGATAATATCTTATTGGCTCTATAGATACCTGTATACCAGACACCTCCATCATGCCTTCTTCTATTTTAGCTACTGTTGAATCCCTTATGCCATAAGCAATGTTAATAGGTTGATACGCCCTATGTCCTTGTTTATCTAATTGATCATATAGAGACATAATAGTTCTAGCTTCATATTTACTCAAATCGTCATCTATCTCAAAATATTTCTTTAAATATAAAAATATTTCTTCTGCATCTTTATTTTTAGATATTTTATATTTATCTAACCAATCTTCTTTGTTAACTAATGAAATATATTCCCATTTTGATATGGATATCTTCGGATTAATTCCATTTTCTAATATTGTTTCTTGAGCTATCCCCTTGATTTTATTATCTGTAATAAAATCTTTAAGTAAATCATTTTCTTTGCTAAAAGCAATTAAAGTATCTAAAGGATTTTCTTTAGAAGATAGTTTCTTATCCTTATGGACATATAACACTGTATTATTTTCCTCATTTATTTCTATATCTACTGGCGAACTTAACCCTTTCTGTTCAATTTTTTCAATTAGCAGTTTACCAGGCACTATCTTTATAGAATTTCCTCTTTCATCTTCTTGCTCTACAACTTTTTCTAACAAATTTTTTAATGAAGTTGATGTTACAATGTTTACAAAATCATCTTTTGCATTTGTCTCAAAAGAAATATCTTTAAAATCCTTCATTAAACTTCTTTTCTGTTGTAAATATTCTTCATCATAGGTTATAGAATACTCTTCTAGTATCAATCCTTGACTTAAATTTCTCTCTTGTAATATATTAAATACCAATTCTCTAGAAATAGAATGATCAATTATCTTTCTTATAATATTCTTGTTTTCATCTATAAGACTTATTATAGCTTGTTTAGGTGTTGCATCACTTTTTATATTGTATTGATCTTTCCATACATCTATATCTTTGGTTTCGTCAAAACTTATATCCAATCCGTTGGAAGTCAATGTGGCTATCACAGGCACATCTATGCCTTTGCTTTCTAAAGCATTTATTGCTTTGTTTATAGTTATAAATTGAAAATGTTCTTCGTAGTCGGGATAGATATAATAAGTATCCAAAATTAATGGAAGTAAATTATTTTCAATTATAATATCAATGACTTTATCATCGGGTGACATGTTTTGGGATAAATACATATCTTCATTGCTAAATTTAAATATATTAAATTTTATTGGAAAATCATCTACGTAATCTACCCCGTCTTCCTCTAGCAATCTAGTTAACGCTAATAAAGTCTTATTAGTATTTTCTTTATCTTTAATTTTTATCTCATCTTTCAATAATTGTACTGTAAAACTAGGCTTATTTCCTGCTAGTAATCGCCCATTCCTATCACGTATTTCACCTCTAGGTGCAGTAATATATACCTCTTTAAGCCTTTTATTATCTGAAATATCTCTATAATAATCTCCTTGAACAATAGTTAATGTTGCTAATCTAAAGGAAAGGGTTAAAAACATCACAACTAATACTAATATCAATATATTATATCTGTTTTTTAGTTTTTCTAAAAATTTCAAATAAGTCACCCCTATCTCCTTGTAAATCTTATGGAAGGTACAATAAATATATTGGAAAACCACTTATAAATCAACATGGATATCAAACTATTATACAAAGTTTCCAATATCACTACGTTTTTAAAAAATGCAGAAAAATCTATATTGTATCCTAAAAAAAACATAAAAATATAATAAAGCCCATGATAAACTATAGTAGAAATTGCTGTTGCCAGAAAAGGTATCAATAAATTATCTTTTGCTAATTTATTTTCAGTCATCCCTACAATATACCCTATGAAAAAATATACAAATCCATTTACACCTATTACAGGACAAAATATTACATCCTGTAATAAACCTATAATTAAACCTATTATACTTCCAAATCTTCTACCCTTTAGTAACCCTATTGCCACTATTATAATAAGACCTGTATTGGGTGCTACGCCAAATATATTGATATGAGATAACACAGTGCTTTGTAATATAAAATTACCTATGATTATTAATAACATTATTAAAATCTCCAATAAAATCACCCAAACCTCTATTTAGATATAATAAAAACCCTATACAGTTTTTTAAAATTTACTGCTGGATCTACATATACATTTTTCATCAAATCATCATCATTTTTTACTACATCTTTTACTTCTCCTATATAAATATCCTTCACATATATCCCACCAAGTCCAGATGTAAAGAGCTTGTCTCCTTTCATCACATCTGCTTTTGTGTCAAATAAATATCCACTTAATTTTTCATCCACAATACCAGAAATTATTCCACCATCTTGAGTTCTAATTACCTTAAATGCAATCTTATTATTCTCATCTATTATAGAAACAACTTTAGCAAAGTTATCCCCTACTTCAACTACTCTTCCTACTATGCCTTCCTCCACTATGCCTTTTTCAGTTTCTACAGCTTGTATTACTGTATCACCTTTTTTTATACCATCTTTTAAACCCTTATCAATTACAAATCTATCAAACCAATTTCCTGGTTCTTTACCAATGACCTGAGCAGGAATTAAGTTATAGCTAGTCTTTTTCATAAGTTCTGCTTCATTTTTCAAGTAATCTGACTTCCCAATTAAGTCTTCATATTTTCTATTTTGTTCTTCTAATTCTACAACTCTTTTTTTTAATTCCTCATTTTCTGATTTTAATTTACCTATATCTTTAATAGATGTAAAAAAATCTGATCCTTTCATACTCATATTGTAAAAAAATTTTTCTATTGGTGCAAATATATTTCCTATTACTTTTTCCACCTCAGTTAGAGACATTCTTTCAGTACTAGTCATACCGATAATAATAATCAGAATGATAGCAACTATAGTTACTATCATTCTGTTTTTATATTTCTTTAAAAAAGACATAATATCACCTGTTAACCCATTCTCTTATTGTTGTATAAGGTTTTTTTCAACACTTCAATACTTTCTAATGCTTTACCAGTACCTATAGCAACACAATCTAAAGGACTCTCTGCTATGTGAACTGGCATGCCAGTTTCACTTTTTATCAATAAATCAATTCCATCAAGTAGTGCTCCACCACCAGTAATCATTATACCTTGTTCCATTATATCAGCAGCTAACTCAGGAGGTGTTTTTTCCAATGTGGATTTAATAGCATCTACTATATTGTAAATAGGTTCTTTCATAGCTTCATATATTTCTTTAGATGTAACTTCTATAGTTTTAGGTAACCCAGATATTAAGTCCCTTCCTCTAATATTCATCTTAGATTCCTTAGCCTTTACATTTGCAGAACCAATAGTAATCTTAATATCCTCTGCAGTACGTTCACCAATCATTAGACTATATTCTTTCTTAATATAGTTTACTATAGCTTCATCTAGCTCATCTCCACCTACTCTAATGGATTTACTTGTTACTATTCCTCCCAAAGATATAACAGCTACCTCAGTTGTACCTCCTCCTATATCTACTATAAGACTTCCTGTTGCTTCATGCACAGGTAACCCTGCACCAATAGCTGCAGCCATAGGTTCTTCTATTAAATAAGCATCCCTTGCTCCAGCATGTATAGCAGCTTCCTCAACAGCTCTCTTTTCAACTTCAGTAACCCCACTTGGAACACAAACAACTACTCGTGGTTGAAATAATGACCTTCTTTGCATTGCTCTCTGTATAAAATATTTAAGCATACTTTGAGTTATATCAAAATCGGCAATAACTCCATCCCTTAGGGGTCTAATTGCAACTATATTACCTGGAGTTCTACCTATCATTTTTTTTGCTTCTTCGCCTACAGCTAATACTTGCTTAGTATTAGTTTGAATTGCAACTACTGAAGGTTCCCTAATTACTATATCCTTCCCTTTGATATAAACAAGTGTATTAGCTGTTCCAAGATCAATACCCATATCTTTTGTAAATGCATTAAATATTCCCATATAACTTGCTCCTTCCTTTCTATAAACTAAATAATATTTCTTTGTTTAAAGCTTATATACTTATTATCACCAATTATAATATGATCTAAAACATTGATTCCAATTATATTTCCTGCATCTATAAGTCTATGTGTAATATTTATATCTTCTGCACTTGGTGTTGGATCACCACTAGGGTGATTATGTATTAATATAATCGAATTTGCATTTCGTTTTATAGCTATATTAAATACTTCCCTTGGATGTACTATAGATGCATTTAAATTACCTATAGATATATTTTCAATACTTATTATCTGATTTTTAGTATCTAAAATTGCTATTTTAAAATATTCCTTTTTTAAATACCTCATTTCCTCCATAAGTAACTGTACAAGCACTATTGGTGAATCGACTTTTATCTTATCTTCTCCTCCATATCTAGATATCCTTTTTCCTAACTCTATAGCTGCTATTATTTGAGCAGCTTTGCAATTTCCAATTCCCTTTATAGTTGTCAATTCCTCTACTGTAACATGAGACAAATAACTTATTCCACTACTGTCCATGCTTAATATTCTATTAGCTAAATCTATCGCTGTATCTTCTCTATGACCAGTTCTAATAATTACTGCAATTAATTCTGCATTAGATAAGGATTTAACTCCATATTTATATAACTTTTCCCTCGGTCTTTCATTTAAGGGAAGATCCTTTATGGTATAGCCTTTTTTTGAACTTATATTTTCTTCCATATTTTTCACCACACTTTATTATAATAAGCTTATGTCAAAATGCTTTTCTAATAAAATGTCTAATTTATATATAGGTAAACCTACAACGTTAAAATAACAACCTTTAATCCATTCTACTAATACTCCTCCTAATCCTTGTATACCATATGCTCCTGCTTTATCTGCGTACTCTTTAGTTTCAATATATCTTTTTATCTTTTTATCACTAAGTTTTCTAAATTTAACTACTGTTTTTTCATAGTCAATAACTTTTATATTAGAATTAGCTTTTATAATACAAATTCCTGTCAATACTACATGTTCCTTATCGCTTAAAATTTTAAGCATATCAAAAGCCTCATATTCGTCCTTTGGCTTGCCAAGAATTTGGTCTCCACAAGCTACGATAGTATCAGCCCCTATAATTATTTCTCCATTAGAAAACCTATCTACTAATTGATTAGCTTTTTCAAAAGCTAATGCCATGGCTATTTGTTCTACAGTTTCATTAGGATTTATTTTTTCATATATATTTGCTTTTGCTACAATAGGTTCAACATTATATTTTTCTAAAAGTTCTCTTCTTCTAGGAGAAGAAGAAGCAAGTACTATAGTATTCATTTTATCACCTTATAACTTAAAAGCTTTTTTAAGTTTTTAGTCGTAAATATGGAAGCCAATCCTACAAAATATCCTGTAAAAAGACTTGTTAATAAAAGTATAGGTAGGTAGGAAAACACCCTTATATTGTTCATCATGACACTTGCCACTGTTACCTGAGCAAAATTATGTGCTACTGCCCCAAATATACTAACCCCTATTAGACTAAATACCTTTGAAAATTTTCTATATATTATATACATAGTTAAACAACTTAATAAAGAACCAGATAGACTATAAAAAAGGCTTGAAACACTTCCTGCAACCAAAGTGAATATTATAGATTTAAGAATTCCAACTATCATGGCTTCTTTAAAACCAAATAATACTAAAGTAATTAGTATAACCATATTCGATAGTCCCAATTTTGCTCCTGGTACTATAAAAGGCACTGGCATCATAGATTCAACAATTCCTAAAACTAATCCAATAGAAACCAGTAAAGATAAAAAAATTAACTTTTTTAATCTTTTCATAATTATACTCCACCTTTAATAGCTCATATAATCTACATCCCTTTCATCATCTATGCCTTTTATCTCTATTACCAACTTATTTGGCAAGCATACTATAACTTCACCTACTTTGGATATATAACCTTGTTTTACATCTAATTTGTCAGGGCAATCCGCTTCAATTACCCTCACTTTTTCATCTCCTATTTCTATTAAATTATAACCAAATTCTGTTTTGATGGGAATAGTTTTCCCAATAATATTTTTATCAAATATTACTTTTTTTATCTCTTGCCCATCTACTTGAATGCTTACATATTTTTTATTATAATTTAAAGCTGATTTGTTTACATACACTAGTGATAATAAGCTAATTATTATAATAAAAACTATTAGATATTTATCTCCTTTTGTCAACATATTCACCCTTTAATTGAAGGTGTTGATTTCT
>FZPS01000111.1_pt64 | contig 12397 bp, 9 predicted proteins | sample 1817821 | NCBI WGS metagenome assembly FZPS01 (sample SAMEA104158645, study PRJEB21678) | metagenome | place: Germany | collected 2015-04-21 | reverse complement strand
GAGATCAATCTGCAGGAAGCCATCAACAAGGATTATCTTGTACCCTTCCACTACTACGGGATTACGATTACACCACCGATTACAGCAAAATACCCATGGCCAACGGGCGCTACGTGGCTGATGAGCTGGAGAAGGCGCTTTCCATAGCCAACCGGGGTGATCTGGTCCTTAAGCACTACTTGAAATACCGGTTCGCGCGGGCCCTGGGTTTTTGCAGCGGTATCAGGCATGCCAACTTCATGGCTGAGTTTTTCCGCAAGCATGGCGTTTCTGCGGCAGCGGTTCACAGCGGCGAAGGGCCCTTCACCATGGAAAGGAAAGCGGCTGTGGAAGCACTTGGCAGGCGCGAGATCGAAGTGATCTTCTCTGTGGATCAGTTCAACGAAGGGGTGGATATCCCCGAAGTTGATCTGGTCATGTTCCTGAGGCCCACCGAATCCTATACCGTCTTCCTGCAGCAGCCGAGGCGGGGGCTGCGCAAGGCAGAAAACAAGGAGTTTCTCACCGTCTTGGACTTTATCGGCAACTACCGGCGGGCCCACCTCATACCTCTGGTCCTCACAGGGCGCAACCCCCAGGAGGAAGGGGAGCAGTTTTACCGCATTCGCGATCTCTCCCTTCACCTGGCCGAAGGATGCACCGTCAATTTCGACATGCGCCTCTTGGATGTCTTTGAGGAAATGCGCCGGTATGACCCGCTCCCTGAGCGCATGAGAACCGAATACTTCCGCTTGAAAGCCGATTTGGGCAGAAGGCCTCTGCGGCTGGACGTCCATGTGGGGAGCGACATTGTCTCCCGGGAATACCTGCGGCCCCGCCATCTTAGGCCCCATAAAGGCTACTTGAGATTCTTGGCGGATCTGGGCGAGCTCACACCTGAGGAAGAGGGATGGCTAGGCACCGATGTGGAGGAGTTCTTGATCGACTTAGAGACAACTGTCATGGCGAAGATGTACAAGATCTCCACCATTGGCGCCTTTATCCAGGAGGGGCAGCTCCTCGCGTCCGTGTCCAGTACTGAAATCGGGAGGGCGCTGCAGCGCTACTACGAGGATCCCCGCTTCCATGTGGACATGCGGGATAAATCCAGCCGAGGTTTCCAGCAGTGGCCCCTGGAAAGGTGGACGCGCCTTGCGGAAAACAACCCCATCCACTTCCTGGACAGAAGCTCACCATTTTTCCAGTATGACCAGATCAACAGAAGGCTGCGCCTGGCCCCTGGGATCGTGGAAAGGCAGTCGCCGGCACTCATCGAACACGTTCAGGACATTCTGCGCTACCGAGAGAGGCTGATGGTGGCAGGCCTCTACAAAAGAAAGAGTGACTGAGAGGGGGATTACCATACCTACCTACAACAAGATCGTACGCGACCGCATCCCCGAGATCATTCAAAGTAAAGGGAAGCAGTGCCGCTTTTCCGCGGTGAGTGGAGAGGAGCTGCTTTCCGGTTTGGAAGCTAAGCTCCAGGAAGAATTTGCGGAATTCAGGGAGAGCGGGAGAAGCCTGGAAGAGCTGGCAGATATTCTGGAAGTAGTGGACGGGCTGGCTCTGCACCTCGGCTCATCCTTTGATGAAGTCTTGGTGCTGAAGCGGGCCAAGCGTCAAGAGCGGGGCGGCTTTGAGCAGGGAATCCTCTTGGAATGGGTGGAGGATTAGAACCCGGAGGGCGGTTAAGCCATGGATAATCTGGTTTCCCGGATCAAGGCAGAACTGGAACGGGTAAGCTGGACGTCCTCCGGGGCCCACATCAAAACCGGCGATGTCCGCAAGATCGCCTCCCAGGCCTTTCGCAGCCTGGGGGACAGGTCCAAGGACCATGTGTTTTCCCTCTGCGAAGAGCTCTTAGAGCAGCGCAGCTGGCCCATGAAGGTGATCGCCTTTGATTTTGCCTACCGGGTGCGCAGACAGTACAATCAGGCGGACTTTGCCGTTTTCCAGCGCTGGCTGGAAGAGTATGTGCGGGGCTGGGGCGACTGCGACGATTTCTGCACCCATGCCTTTGGGGAACTGATCTGCCAGTATCCAGAGCTCTCCAAGAAAACCCTCTTGTGGACAGGGCGGCGGGAGTTTTGGCTGCGCCGCGCCGCCGCGGTTGTGCTCATCCCCTCCATCAGGCGGGGCAAATACATGGAGACAGACCCCCTCCAGGTGGCTGACCTGCTGATGCAGGACGAACACGACCTAGTCCGCCAGGGCTATGGCTGGATGCTCAAAGAGCTGTCCGCTAAGGAACCGGATCTGGTCTTTACCTATCTCCGAAAGCACAGGGCAGTTATGCCCCGGGTTGCCTTCCGCTGTGCCCTGGAGAAACTCGGTGAGGAGAGGCGAAGAATCCTGATGCAGTAGGGTTACCCCCTTGACGGGGGCAGCGCGCCAGGGCACCGTGTCTGGGTGGCCGCGTTCAGTCCCCTTTTTCCAGCAGGAGATCCTCCAAATTTCCAGAATTATTTGCCATACCCTTTTACCTGCACAGAGGAGGAGAGTCCTTGGGCAAGTTCATCCACGCCGCCGATATCCATCTAGACAGTCCCCTGCGGGGCCTGGAGCGCTACGAAGGCGCGCCGGACCAGGTCAAAAACGCAACCCGCCAGGCGTTCGACAACCTGATCCAGCTGGCCCTGGAGGAACAGGTGGATTTCCTGCTCATCGCCGGCGATCTCTATGACGGAGACTGGCGGGATTACAACACCGGTCTGTACTTAGTTAGCTGTATGAACAAACTGCGGGAGGCGGGCATCCCGGTGTTCATTGTCCGGGGTAACCACGATGCCCAAAGCGTGATCACCCGCAGCCTCCCGTTACCGGGCAATGTACATACCTTCGATCACCAAAGGCCCGAGACTAAGCTGATCGAACATTTAGGCGTCGCCATCCACGGGCAGAGCTACCCGACCCGCCAGGTCACCGAGAACCTGGCCCGGGCCTATCCAGACCCTGAGCAGGGCCTGCTTAACATCGGGCTGCTGCATACCGCCTTAGATGGCAGGGAAGGCCATGAGCCCTACGCGCCCTGCTCCCCCCAGGAGCTTGTCAACAAGGGCTACGACTACTGGGCCTTGGGACATGTACATGGGCGGGAAGAAGTTCAGCGGGGCAGCCCCTGGGTTGTCTTCCCCGGTAACCTCCAGGGAAGGCACATCAACGAAGGGGGGCCGAAAGGCTGCACCCTTGTCACCTTTGACCACGGCCAGATCCTCACTGTGGAAGAGCGCCGCCTGGATGTGCTGCGCTGGTCCCGCTGCCGGGTGGACTGCACCGGTTTCCGCACTCCAGAAGAAGTGCTGGAGCGGATCCACGGGCTTGTCCTCCAAGAAATGGAAGCGGCCGAGGGGCGGCCCGTGGTCTTCCGCTTTGAGCTCACCGGAAGCACCCCGGCCCACGGGGAGCTTGTGGGCCAGAGGGAGGAGTGGGCAAACCAGATCCGCGCCACCGTGCTGGACACTTCCTTCCGCCAAGGCTGGCTGGAGAAGGTGAAGCTGCGTACGACCAGCCCCAGCTCGGCAGGGGGGCCCCTGCCTGAGGAACTGCCCCGGGGCTTTTTGGAGAAGTACTTCAGAGAGCTGGGTCAAGACGCCGAATTCCTGGCTGAACTCAAGCAGGAGCTGGCGGCGCTCAAGGCCAAGCTGCCCCATGAGCTCTTCGCCAACCATCCCGACCTCAACTGGGAGAACTCAGCGGTGTTTGAAGAGCTCCTAGCTGCGGCTAAGGACCTGGCGCAGGTGAAACTGACCGCTCGGGAGGTGAGCACCCATGAGGATTAGGTATCTCCGCCTGCCTGCCTTCGGCATCTTCACTGAGCAGGCCGTTAGCTTCGCCCCCGAGCGGGGGCTGCACCTAATTTACGGACCCAACGAGGCGGGGAAGAGCACCCTGCTCACTGCCATCGGTGATGCTTTGTTCGGCATCCCCCGGATATCTCCCCACGCGTTCCAGCACAAACCCGCGAGCTTGCGCATTGTCATGGGTCTGCAGCTGGCCGATGGGCAGGAGCTGGCCTTTATCCGCCGCAAAGGGAACAAGAACACCATCTCGGATCTGGATGGAAACACCCTACCCGATGATCTGCTCGCTTCCTATCTGGCCGGCCTGAGGCGGCCTGAGTTTGAGGACATGTTCGGCCTTGACCACCTGCGCCTGAGGGAAGGGGGCCAGCGTCTTCTGGAATCGGGCGGGGAATTCAGCCAGAGCCTTTTCGAGGCCGCTTCGGGCCTGCGCCATCTCCGGGAGACCTTCCAGGAATTAGAAGAGAAGGCCAGGAGCCTCTATCTGCCCCAGGGCCAGAATCCCGCGGTGAACCAGCTGATGAGCGCCTACAAGGAGCAGAAAAAGGCCGCGGAGGCCGTGGGCCTTTCCGCGCAGGCGTTTGAGGAGCTAGAAGCAAGGTACCAACAGGAACAGGAAGAGCTGGCGGAGCTCGCCCGCCGGATCAAGGAAGCCCGCAGCAGACAGGCCAAGCTCCAGCGCATCCAGCGCACCAAGCCCCTGCTCACCCAAGGGCGCGCCCAAAAGGAGCGGCTGAGGCAGCTTGGCCCATTGCCTTCTCTGCCCGCGGGCAGCGCCCAGCTCTATCAGGACCTCACTACCCAGCTGCACAGCGCAGAGCAGCAAGAGAAGACCGTAGAGGGCCAGATCCGGGAGCTGGAAGCTCAGCTAGCAGAACTGGACATTCCTGAAGAACTCTTGGCCCAAGGGGAAACGGTGGCTGACCTTTTCAGCGGGCTGGGGAAATACCAGGAGTGGGTGGATGCCCTGCCCCAAGTGGAACTGGAGATTGCCGAGGCCAGGCAGGGGGCCCTCTCCCGGCTGAAAGAGCTGCAGCCCAGGGCCGCAGACCTGAAAGAGGCCGAACAGTATCGCCGGCCCCTCACTGCCATCGCCTTGGTGGAGGATTTAGCTGAGGAGTACGGTGAGATCCAAAAAGAGCTTACCAAGGCCCGGGAAGCAGTGGAGCTGCGCCGCGGAGAGCTGGAGCGGACCAAAGGGAAGCTGGACGCCTTCGGGCCGGTCCAGGATACCACCGAACTGCAGCGCCTGGTGAAGGAGATTCAGGCCAAAGGCAATCTGGAAGAGCAGTACAAAGACCAGCTGCTGGCTCTGGAGGAACAGGAGCAGCTGCTCCAAGGTCAGCTGAGTAGGCTCGCCCTGTGGGGCGGGACCCTGCCAGAACTGGCCCAGGCCAAACTGCCCCCGGCGGCCACCGTGGAGAGCTTTCACCAGGAGTACCAGGAGCTCAAAGCAGAGCGGGACGCCCTGGGGAAGGAAATCAGGCAGCTGGAAGAGGAGATCTCCGGGTACCAGCTCCAGATCAAACTGCAGCAGACCCGGGGAGCTGTCCCTGCGGAAGAGGACCTGCTTAACGCCAGGGAACGCCGAGATTACGGCTGGCAGCTGGTGCGCAGAGCTTGGCTGGAGGGGCAGCCCGATCGGGAGAAGGAAAAGGAGTTTTCCCCGGACCAACCCCTGGCGGAAGCCTATGAAGCAAGCGTAAGTCAGGCGGACCGCATCGCGGACGAACTGCGGCGGGAAGCGGACCGGGTGGCCCAGCTGCAGAGCCTGGAAGTAAAGCTGGAAAGCGCCGTCCAGATCCTCCAGAACAAGCAGCGGGCCCAGCAGGAGCTGCAGGCCCGGGAAGAGGACTTCGAGCGGCGCTGGCTGGAGATTTGGGCTGGCCTTGCGCTGGAGTCTCTGCACCCTGCCGCGATGAAACAGTGGCTGGAAGAGGCTGCAAGGCTAGTTGACGGCTTTGCCCAGCTGCAGCAGGGCAGAATTAAAGCGAAGCGGCTTAAGGAAGATGTGGAAGGCTTTAAGACCAAGCTGGGAGCGGCCCTCCAGCAACTGGGCGCAGCTGACCAGGGCAGCCTTCCGGAACTCCTGGAGCGGGCCAACTTCATCCTTGCAGAAGCCCAAAGGCGCTGGGGAGAGCAGACCAGTTTGCAGCAGGCCCTCAGCGACCAGCAGGCGGCACTGAGCAGAGATCAAGAGACCCTAAAGGCTGCCCAGGAGAAAGAACAGGCTTGGTCCAGCCGCTGGGCCGAAGCCATGGAGCAGCTGGCTCTTCCCGCCAGCACAACCGTACAGGTCGCAAAGCGCTATGTCGCGGCTTTGCAGCAGCTCTTCGAGCTTTTGGACCAGCTCCGGGAAGCTGAGCGGCGCCGGGACCAGCAGCGCAAGTTCAAAGAGGCCTACGAAGCAAAAGTGCAGCAGGTGGCACACCAGTGCGCTTTAGATCTGCCTCTGGAGAGCATTCCCCTGGCGGTCCGGGAGCTCATGAAAAGGGTGCAGGCTGCCCAGCAAAACCAATCCGCCAAAGAAGAAGTCCTCAAGCAGCTGGAACGGGCCCAAAGGAACTTGAGGGAGCTGCAGGAGCACGCGGCCCAAAGCGAACAGAGGCTGGCGGAGCTTATGGCCACGGCCCAGTGCACCACCCGGGAGGAGCTGGAGCAGCTGCTTGCGCAGCACCGGGAAGCGGAAGAGCTGCGCCAGAAAATCAAGGAGCTGGAAGAACAGCTGCTCAGCACCGGAGATGGACTATCCCTGGAGGAACTGCAGGCGGAAGCGGAGCTGGTGGAGGTGGACAGCCTCCCTGGTGAGCTGGCCCAACTCGGCAGGGAACTGGAAGAGCTGGAAGCACAGCAGGAGGCCTTAAACCGGGCCTTCGGCGTCACGGAGAAGGAGTACAAGGAGAAGGTCCAGGGCACAAGTCTAGCCGCGGTGGAAGCGGCCGCGCAGGCCCAGGATACCTTGGCCCGCTTAGCTGGGGCAGTGGAGCGCTATGTTCAGTTGAGACTAGCCGCAGCTATTTTGCACAGGGCTGTGGACCGCTACGGGCAGGAGCACCAAAACCCGGTACTGAAGCGGGCCGGCGAGATCTTTAAAGAGCTTACCGCCGGCAGTTTCCAGAGCCTCGCGGTGGACTACGACGACCGGGACAAGCTGGTGATCAAAGGAGAGCGCGCCGGCGAACTGGTGGGGGTCCAGGGGATGAGCGATGGCACCCAGGATCAGCTCTATCTGGCTCTGCGCCTGGCCAGCATTGAACGCTACCTGGAGGCCAAAGAACCCCTGCCCCTGATCCTGGATGATGTGCTCATCAATTTCGACGATCGCCGCGCCGCCGCGGCCCTGCGCACCTTGGCGGAGCTGGGGCGCAAGACGCAGGTGATCATGTTCACCCACCACCTGCGCCTCGTGGAGCTGGCCCAGCAGGAGCTGGCTCCAGAGGACTTGGCCCTGTACCTTTTGGGTGGCGACGCAGCAGAGGTGGAGCCCGTTGAGCCTTCAGTGCCCTCGGCCGTGCTGGGGTAAACCGCGACAGGGGAAGGCGAGGTCGATCCTCCGTAAGCGTTAAAGCGACCGTACCGTGACAAAAGGCTTAAGATGGTAAACGTTCTGAGGATCCTACAGGCCTGGGGTGGGGTGAAAGGAACAAAAAGCTTCTACCCTGTAATGGGAGAGGTTTAGGGTCATTTCCGGGTTGTGCGGCAGTAATCCGGTATGGTTTCTGACCAAGGTAAGAACTCGTCCAGATCTTTGGCCGTGGCGTTGGGCAGTTCCGTGAACAAGTACTTCAGGTACTCGAATGACTTCAGGCCGTTCTCTTTGGCCGATTCAACGACGCTGTAGGTTGTGGCACTGGCCCTGGCTCCCCGCGGGGTGATGCAGAACAGGAAGTTCTTCCGCCCGATCACAAACGGCTTGATGGAACGTTCTGCTCTGTTGTTGCTGAGCTCCAGCCGTCCATCCAGAAGGAAGTTGTTGAGCTCTTTCCAGTGCTTGAGGCAGTAGGAAACAGCCTTCCCTAAGTGGCTCTGCTGGACACATTCTGCGCTGGTCTTTTCAAGCCATGCCAAGAAAGCCTCCAACACAGGTTTGCTGCGCTGAAGCCGCTGCTCAAAGCGTTCTTGGGGGTCAAGGTCCTCAAGCTCTCTTTCGATGTCAAAGAGCGCGTTGCAGAACTTAAGCCCCTCTAAGGATTTGGGATCTTGAGCCCTCCTTCCAGCGGCTTTGATGGTTTCATCGAAATCGCGCCGGGCGTGGGCCCAGCAGCTCACCCTGGTTACATCGGGAATACCATTGTAGCCAGCATAGGCATCCGTGACCAGGAACCCCTTGGGATGTTCCCCGGACCGGGTAGGGTGATACTCGAAAAGCACAATCCCAGGACTAGCCCGCCCCGAACGGTACAGCCACATGTATGACTGGGATTCGGCTTTCTTGCCGTCTTCCTGGAGTACTTGGATTGTGGTCTCATCAGCGTGGATTATGCCCTGTTCCAAAAGCTTCTCTTTCATCCGGTCATAGATTGGTTGCAGCCAGTGCTGGGCATGCATGATCCAGTTGGCCATGTTCTGCCGGGAGAGATTCACACCTCTTCGTGACCACTGCTGCTCCTGGCGATAGAGGGGCACGCCCATCACATACTTCTCTTCAATGACATGGGCTACAGCGGAAGGAGAAGCAATGCTTCCAGGGAAAGCCCTGTTTAGCTTCGGGGCCTTAACCATCACAAGAGCGCTGCCATCCCCATGAGTTTCGCAGTGGCGGCAGGAGTAGACATACTGCACATGCTTGGTAACGGAAAACTGAGCCGGCACCACGACCAGCTCTTTGGTGACTTCCTGGCCGATGATGTGCCTTCCATGGCCGCAGGAACAGATCAGCTCTTCCTCGGGAAGGCGGTACTCGACCACATTCTCGGGCAGGCCTTCAAGATTGATGCCCTTCTTGCCCTTGGACTTGGTTCTCTTGTGGGCCTGGACGGTGACCAGTTCCGGCTCGGGAGCCAAAGGCTCTGCAGTGGCTTCGGCTTCGTTGAAAGCATCCTCGAAAAGCTGAAGCTGATTCTTGTTTGTCTTCTCGCTGGACCGGCCAAAGCGCTTCGCTGTGAGCAGGCGCAGTTGAGCTTCCACATACTGCAGTTTCTGCAGGACTTTGGCCAGTTCAGCTTCAGCCTTAAGTGCGCGTTCCTCAGCTATGAGAGCTCGTTCTTGCCAGGAGTATTTGATTGGATCGATGGTTTTAGCTGTGTTTTCCGTACCCATCTACTTCGTCCCGGCGACCAACGTGTCCTGCTGGACGCGGAGTAGCGGGTCGATGCCCGACCCTCCCCTCTGAAGGTGTATTGGGTCTGGCAGAGAAAAAAAGGGGCTTCAGTGATAGCTGAGACATTGTAGACCTAACGCCGCTGATCAAGTTGATCTAGAGATGTTCTGCGAAGGATGGTGATCGCGATCGTGGATGTGTTTCCCAGGGACGTCACAGTCTTCAGCACTGTTCGGCGTTGTCGGAAGACTATGCTTACGGTGAGTACAGGGAGTACCTTGACTACCCGAAGGAACAGGGGCTGATAAAGGCCTAAAAGCATCTTCGGCAGAAACGCGTTCTGCCTGGATGATAGGGTGAACGTGAGGATTGCCTACTCGGGCGGAACGACCTGTTGAGGTGGGGAAGTAGACTTTTACGATTACCAATCTGACACGACGACTGCTGAAAGCAAAGAAAGTCGATGCACTTATCCTGCTCTTGGAGTCTCCCACCGAGTTCGTGTGGATTCCGGGTGAGATCGCAGTCCGCGATTTCCTGAAGATGGCGCATAGGAACAAGTACAATGTGTGGCAGTTTCGGGTAGTCAAGCAGAATGGCAGAACTGTACTGAAGTCTACATCAGGGCAACGGAGAGAAGAACAGTTCGACTATACGCAGTACAGCAATACTCTCCCACGAACCAAACCATGTGTTCTTTCCTATGCACGGTAAGAAGATGAGCCGCAAATGACGATGAGTGCTAAGCCGCCGGGGGTTGGCATATGGAAACCATGAAGAACCACATGAAACGAGAAGCTTCTGTTGCACATCGCCCCCAGCTGGGGTCCAGAACCGGTTATGCAAAATACGCCAAGGAGTGGAGTCGAATGACAAACAGAAAAGGCGCATCCTTCACCGGCGAGTACCGCAATGTCTTTTTGGAGTTCGGGTACCCGGAAGAAGAGATCGAGAAAAAGGTTGCTGACACCTTTGAGCAGTTGTTCTTTGGCGATGAAAACACCCGCATCTACTACCCAGCTGGGGAGGACATGGGCTATTTGCTCGACACCGGCAACCTAGACGTGCGTACGGAAGGCCAGTCATACGGCATGATGATGGCCGTGCAGATGGACAACCAAGAGCTCTTCAACCGCATCTGGAAGTGGACCCATACTTACATGTGGCATGATAGCGGCCGGTACAAGCACTACTTCGCCTGGTCATGCAGGCCCGACGGAACCCGACTCGCCCAGGGTCCAGCCCCTGATGGGGAAGAGTATTTTGCCATGGCGCTCTTGTTTGCTTCCAACCGCTGGGGCGATGGGGAATACCCCTTCGACTACAGCAGGCAGGCTAAGCAGATTCTCGCTGCCTGTGTCCATAAAGGCGAAGGTGGGGAAGAAGGCGACCCCATGTGGGATCCCACCAACAAACTGATCAAGTTTGTCCCTGAGACTCCCTGGACCGATCCTTCCTACCATCTACCCCATTTCTATGAGCTGTTTTCGCTCTGGGGGCCAGAAGAGGATCGTCAGTTTTGGAAAGAAGCCGCCGCTGCCAGCCGCGACTTTCTCAAACGAGCCTGCCATCCTGTCACGGGGCTTGCCCCAGAGTACTCGGAGTATGACGGCACTCCAAACTTCACCCGCGGCCACGGCAACTTCTACAGCGACTCTTACCGTGTTGCCCTCAATGTAGCGCTGGACTATGAATGGTTCCGAGCCGATCCCTGGCAGGTCGAACAGTCCAACCGCATTCAAGAGTTCTTTGCCCATGTGCCCATGGAAGAGTATAAGGTTTACGCTGTGGACGGCACTGTCATCGAAGAACCGGCGCTGCACCCTGTGGGGCTCTTAGCCACGAACGCAGCGGCTTCACTCGCCAGCAATGGTCCTCACAGGAAGGCATTTGTGGAGCGCTTTTGGAACCTCCCTCTCCGCAAGGGGAAGAGGCGATACTATGACAACTGTCTCTATTTCTTCAGCCTGCTTGCGTTGAGCGGCAAGTATCGCATCATCTTCTGAGCTTGCTTGGGAGATGCCCAGAACCGCACAGACATGCTCTGGCTGGGCTGCTTTGGGTCTGATACCGTCGCTGCCCGTGCCGCCGGTTCTTATGTAGGGCTGGCCGGGCCATCTGGGGACAAGGTTGTTGTTACTCAACCAGCAAGCGCCCGGGACATAGACCGTCCCCGAGGCTTGCACGGTAAAGCCTATAGTTGGTGGTATCGTTGGAAGTAGACTACGCTCGATGCCGTTCACTATTCCGATTTCTCCGATGAACAAGGAAGTCAGTAGAGTGTGTTCCATCGAAAACCATGGTGGTTGGCGGTGGCGCTCGAGGTGATGACGTCCTTGAACTCAAGGAACTTCATATTGGGCGGAAATGAGGCAGAGGCCATTGACCTGCTTCTGAAATCGAGCAACGCAACGGTATATTCTCCATCGTCTAACCTACATGGAAATGCTATCTAGGAGAGGATCAAGAAGGGGGAAATCCCGGACGTCGAAGGGTTGTTTCTGTCCGTCCGAGAAATCGAGAAGCTGTAGTTCATCGACGATGTTGAACGCTCGAAGACAGACGTCATCTCTATGTTTGGGTTGAAGGATTGAGCTGGAGTCGGTACGTTTACTAGTTCGGCAGGCTTGTCTTGGAGCAGATCACCGGAGCTGTCAGCGGCATTCCGGTGATTTCCACATCTCAGGACTTCTGCTGTAACGGCTCAAACAGCAGAGTCCTTCCGAAACGCTTAGGAGACCTGGTTCATCAAAGTGTTCCGCCGAGTAAGCAAGGGAAGAGTCAAACCGACATCAACAACATTGATAGCCAGACGATTGCATACCTGAAACGGATCATGTATCAGAACAACCAACAAAGCCCGCATATGGGGAAAAAAGTGATTTCTGGCTATCCCAAAGGTCGGATGCCCTCTTATCGTTATCCTTTCGCTGGGTTCAGAGTGAGAGGTGGCCAAACTGCGACCAGCGGGGCCAGAGAATCGCCAGCCACCCCGCCTCTATGGGCGGGATTGCGTGCAGTACAAGCTAGAGCACTACCTTCCGCTGCTGGAGAAGAAGCCGCGGGCAGTGTGGAACGCTCAGGCAGTAAGAGCCGTCGGTTTGCCTGCAGCGTTTTGGGGCTTTGCCAAGAAGCTTGGCAGCGACTATGAAGTTGTCAAGTTGCTGAAACTCACGGCAGAGTATGGCATCCCCGTCGTTCTTTCGGCCATGGAGGCCGCGGCCAGTGTCGGGCCCTATGCTTACGAAGCGGTCAGAACCAAACTGGAGCTGGGGCAGTGCGACAGCAAGCCGGACAAGCCCATCACCGATCCACTTCAAATCAAGCAGGTTGACCTTTCTGCCTATGATTCCAT
>FZPS01000048.1_pt431 | contig 12399 bp, 12 predicted proteins | sample 1817821 | NCBI WGS metagenome assembly FZPS01 (sample SAMEA104158645, study PRJEB21678) | metagenome | place: Germany | collected 2015-04-21 | reverse complement strand
GCATGTTTGGCTTCTCCCAGAGAACCCCGATTTCAGCCCGATCGACGGTAATAACTGCTCCATCGTTGGAGTTGTCGTGGCGGTCTACCGCAGCTATTTCTAGGGCAATAATTCAATAATCTATATGCAATAGTATATATAAAAAAATATGAGATGTCTGGCTATGAAATCATTCATAACCCGGCATCTCTTTTTTCGCCTTTATCCTCTTTTGCCCGTGTTACAGCCTATCCCATATACTGAAACCCATGCATAAACCCGTCTATTCGCGGTGACTTTACATCTCCTCCAATTACATATCCGTTATATACAAGCAATGTCAGGCATACTCCTTTTTCGCCTGTAGGATAGTTTGATATCTTATATGTATATCGCTTAACCTTGCAGCCAATATAGTCCCAGAGGTCCAAACCCTGCGCTTTCTGAATTAGGTTGTAGTTCAAGTACACCTCATCGAACTCCCTAGGGATCGTAACCTCGCTTACCTCCGGTTCCTCGTCTTCTATCTCCCACCCAAAGGATTTGATGAAAGCTATACGGTCTGCCTCGGTCTCTGCCAGTCCATAGTTTGAAGAGCTTTTCAATCCCCCTACCAGTGCAATGACACCGCACACCACCAAGCCTGCAACCACAAAAATTACTGCGAGTCCTTTCCTATTCAATTTGCGGGTAAAAATAAACAAACTGCCACCCCCTCCACTGACAATGCCGAATCATAAACTTTATCCCACATTATTACTATGAAGGGGGTCCGGTTTTGATGTCTGTCAATATACTCTCATCACAACAGTCTGCCTATTATCGACGTGTGCAAGGCGCCTCCTTTGTTAACTTTTCACTTATCTGCTTGTCAATCATTGGTGGTTGCTGTATAATATTTATTGGGTTTATTCTTCACTTTATGCTACTTGGAGGGTGCATAAATCAATATCGGAGCTAGCATTTGAAAAATAAGGTTGAGGAGGTATCTTATGAAGAAAATTAGGACAGGCATCATCGGATGCGGTGGAATTGCAAACCAGAAGCATATGCCTGCACTAAAAGCATTTTCTGACAGATGCGAAATGGTTGCTTTCTGCGACATTATCCCAGAAAGAGCCGAAAAGGCCGCAAAAGAATACGGCACACCCGACGCCAAGGTATATACCGACTACAGAGAGCTGCTGAAGGACGAGTCGATCGACGACGTCCATGTGTTGACACCAAACGTCTCTCACTGCGAGATCAGTGTTGCAGCATTTGAAGCTGGAAAGCACGTTATGTGCGAGAAGCCCATGGCAGCAACAACTGAGGATGCTGAGAAAATGATGGACGCCTGGAGGAAAAGCGGCAAGCTGTTTACCATCGGATATCAGAACCGTTATCGCACAGACAGCCTCACATTGAAACAGCTCTGCGAGGACGGAGTGCTTGGTGATATCTATTATGCGAAGGCCCACGCGATTCGTCGCCGCGGCGTACCGACATGGGGCGTATTCCCGGACAAGTCGAAGCAGGGAGGCGGCCCGCTGATAGACATCGGAACACATGCTCTTGACCTCACACTCTGGATGATGGATAACTACAAGCCGAAGAGCGTCATGGGCAAATCATTTGAAATACTCGGAAAACTGCTTGAGCCAGGTAATCAGGGCAATATGATGGGTACCTGGGACAACAAAACCTACGAAGTAGAGGACTCTGCATTCGGGTTTGTCACAATGGAAAACGGTGCAGTCATCTACATCGAAGCCGCCTGGGCACTCAACACGCTTGACGTCGGTGAAGCACGCACCTTCCTAAGCGGAACAAAAGCAGGCGCCGACATGGTCTCTGACGGTCCGTTCACAGAGGGTCTTCGCATCAACACAGTTGTTGCCGACAAGACAGCAGTCCTCAAACCAGATGTCGGAACCCCCAGAGGGGTCGACTTCTTCCCAGGCTCCACAATGTCGCCGCAGAACATGGAAGCAAAACTCTGGCTAGACGCAATCGAAGCAAATGACCAGAGCAAACTGATCGTACAGCCTGAACAGGCTCTTACTGTTACAAAAATTCTTGATGCGGTGTATAAGTCCTCCGAAACCGGAGAGCTTGTTAAGTTCTAGTTTCATAACCTGAACGTTGGGCATAGCTAGAAGCAGATGTCTTACGCAAAAGGCATATGTGTTTATGGTTAACCGCAAAAATTATCAAGGGGTGAAACTATGGATAAAGTATATCTTGCAACATATTCCTACGGCATGGACAATAGTTTGACTATGCTAGATAAAATACGCACTGCCGCAGAAATCGGTTATGCTGGTGTTGAGCTTTCCGGAGGTTACGAAGGTCGCACAGCATCCGAAATAAACGAGGTCCTGAAAGAGACTGGCATTGAAGTAATTTCCTCACACGTCCAACTCGGAAAAATTGAGGAGGAGTTACCTTTCCTCGCCGAACTCGGTGCTAAGTTTGTAATTTGCCCAATGCACAACTTCGCTACCCGCGAAGAGGCACTGGATCTTGCGAACAAGCTTAATGACCTAGGCAAGAAGGCATCCGAATACGGCATGAAGGTCGGGTATCACAACCACACCCAGGAGTTCTGGAAGGTTGATGGAGAGTATCTCCTAGACATTGTCATTAAGAACACTGACCCCGACTATGTAGCTTTCCAACTTGACTGCGGATGGGCATCAGCCGCAGGCCTCGACCCTGTTGAGTATATCAATACTCATGCCGGCCGCTTTATCTCAATCCATGTCAAGGAGAACAGTGCTGTCATCGGAGTCGAGGAGCCAAAGTCACCCGGTGACGATTCAGGCTTCAAACTGGAGTTTGATGAGAACGGCAAGCCCATATTCCCGCCGGAGCTCCTCAGAATGTTGGAGGAGCGCAACAAGATCAATGTTGCAATGGGTACAGGCATTGTAGACTGGAAGGCCGTAAAGGCTGCAGCCGATGCTCAGGGCTGTATTGCATATATCGTAGAACGTGAACACAGCTACAATGACCCGAAGGACAGAATCCAGTGCTTGAGAGAAGATTTCGAATATCTTAAAAACAACGTTTAATCAGATAGAAAAAATATAAATCAGGAGTTGATCCAATGAAACTAGGTGTTCTTACAGTCCCACTCTATAGCATGAAGCTCGAAGAGGCAATGGAGTATCTATCAGGTCTCGGAGTGCAGACTATTGAGCTTGGAGCCGGTGGTTTTCCTGGCAATACCCACACCGCAGAATATATTAACGGTGAAAAGCCAATCGAGGAACTACAAGCTCTGCTGAAAAAGTACAATCTGGAAATTAGCGCAATCGGTGCACACGGCAACCCCATCCATCCCGATAAGGATGTAGCTGCAAAATTTCATGCAGATTTTGAGACCGCCGTGCTGTTTGCGGAAAAACTGGGTGTTGACACAGTTATTACATTCTCAGGCTGCCCCGGCGGTTCCCCTGAGGATAAGACACCAAACTGGGTCACCTGCCCATGGCCGGATGATTTCCTTAAGATCTATGAGTACCAGTGGAACGAAGTGTTGATTCCTTATTGGAAAAAAACTGTTGAGTTCGCCCGCTCACACGGCGTAACAAAAATTGCGCTCGAGATGCACCCCGGATTCTGCGTCTACAACACCGAATCACTTCTTAAGCTGCGTGAGGCTGTCGGACCTGAAATCGGAGCAAACTATGACCCAAGCCATCTCATATGGCAGGGTATGGACCCCGTCGCTTCAATCCGCATGCTCGGCGATGCAATCTTCCACTTCCACGCCAAGGACACTCGTATCGATGAGTACAACACTGCAAGAATTGGCGTCCTAGACAACAAACACTACAGTGATGTTGCTGGCCGTGCCTGGTCATTCCGTTCTGTTGGCTACGGTACAGGCGAACAGCAGTGGAAGGAAATTGTCACTGCACTAAGGACCGTTGGCTACGACGGAGCAGTCAGTATTGAGCACGAAGATAGTATGATGTCTCCTAAGGAAGGCCTTGAAAAAGCCATTTCCCTCATAAAGGATGTAATTGTTTATGAACAACCCGGCGAGATGTGGTGGGCCTAAAATATAGAATAGGGGAACTTTAGAGCTTAAGGTCTGTCTCACCAAGAACGAGTAGTTCGAGGTGAGACAGGCCTTTTCATCGTTATCCCATTCCAGAAAAATTACCCCCTGATTCCAAACCAGAATCAGGGGGTAATCTTTATATCTACATGAGGTTATTCGATTATTAGTTCTGTGTCAAAGGCAGGAGTATTGGCTATTGTGTCTTTGACGGGGCATGTGCGCTCGATGAAATCGATAAACGCCTCTATCTCTTCTTTTGTGTTGTCCGCATCGATGAAATATCTTGTTGTTATCTTCGAAAAACCAATCTTTGCATCTTTATTGACTCCGAGGAATCCATCAGGATCAAGAACGCCGTCTAACTCAATGTTAATTGAATTAAGGTTAATTTTGTTCTTCTTAGCAAATGCTCGCGCAACAATGCATTTGCATGCTCCAAGTGCTGAGAGAAGACATTCAACGGGGTTCATCCCCTTGTCCTTCCCGCCCAAGGAGGGGGGCTCGTCCAGAATGATAGTGAAGTCGCGTGCGGTGCATTCGACGGTAAGTCCGTCTACCAGACTTGTCTTTGCTTGGAAAATTGTATCTGCCATTTGATAACCTCCATTTTTCTAATACTCATTTTGCCTTACTATTTTGTGAAGAAAATGCCACCACTATTATATGTCAGCCGGCTAAAGCTTGTCAATCTATGTCTAAGTTTGGAGTTAACTCTCTGCTCTAGCCATATCGGTCTTACTTTTTCTAGTAGTCAGGAATGTAACTAAAATCCCAAGTGCGACAGGTACTGCCATGCTCATATAGGCTGCACTGTATCCGTAAACACCTGATACCATACTCATAACCAGTGGTCCTACAGTGTTACCCAGATCTAGGCCGATATAGTACGTTCCACTTGCTGCCCCGCGACGTTCAAATCCAACAGCCCTTAATGACATGGTCTGTAACGCCGGTTGCGCTCCACTGTTACCTATGCCAAACAGAATTGACCCTAATAGAAACATGGGGAGGGTGTCGGCTATGCCTATTACTAACACCGAAGCAATGATAAATAGACTGCAGGGATACAGAATTCGCTTAACTTGTACCCTATCCATAAAGTACGAGAAGAACGGGCGCACTGCAATGACGATGACAGCATTTACCGTAAAGAATACACCTATCCCCTCTACTCCCTTATTCCTACCGTGAAGCACTATGAATGTGTTTATTGCACCCATTGCCATCGCATTAAGTAACCCGATTGTTGCTGGGCCTATTGCCTCCGGTGCAAAAAAGTCTCTCCAGAATGGTTCGTTGCTATTTTTTTCGTCACCTTTTCTTACTACCGGCTCTTGCTTGCTAATAAACAATAGTAGAAATGCTGACAGCAACGGGGTAATTGCCGCGGCAATAAACAGGTAGTTGAAATTAAAGCTGTCTACTATGGATATGCCTACATTAGGTCCGAGACTCATCGAAATGACTATTCCCAGGCCAAATATACCAATACCTGAGCCCATTCTGCTATCCGGAAGCACTCGCGACGCCATTGCCATCGTAAGGGTCGTGTATAACCCAAAGAACAAGCCGTGAATAAAACGTGCAGCTAGCAGCATTCCATAGTTACTCGATAGAGTATATATAGCCATGGCCAAAGTCGTCCCAAGCAGCGAAAATATTGCCGCTTTCTTACAGTCAAGCCTGTCAGCCACCTTGCCCGAAAAGGGTCTTATCAAGAGTGCCGCCATTGCAAATATCGCAGTGACAGCGCCAAGTGTCGCTGGACTTGCTCCAATATTTGATGCATATTCCGCCATATTGGGATTCAGCATCTGGAATCCCACCATAGCAACTATGTTCGCGATAAACAAGATTGCAAAATCTTTACTCCATAGCTTGTCCTTCTTTACTCTTTCCACTCGACATGTGCTCCTCTCAGATATTAGTTTATATTACCATACCACCGTTTGGACTTAATACTTGTCCTGTTATAAAGTCAGCCTTATCCGAGGCCAAGAACAAAATGGACTCAGCTACCTCGTCGGCCGTCCCTATTCTTTCAAGGGGCGTTGATTCGTTAATTGCCCAGATGTCTTGCTCGGTAAGACCGCTATTCATGTCTGTATCTATAACACCGGGTGCAACGCAATTTACCTGAATATTTGACGGGCCCAATTCTTTTGCCAGTGCTTTAGTAAACCCAACTACAGCAGCCTTAGATGTTGAATAGTGCACCTCACAAGACGCTCCGGTAATGCCCCAGATCGAAGAAACATTGATGATTTTCCCCGATTTACGTGCAATCATCTCTCCAACTACCGCCCGTGTGCAATAAAATACCCCTGTAATATTTACTGCTAGCATGCGCTCCCATTCTGACTGTGTAATCTCAGTGAACAGCTTCTGCTCTGCAATGCCCGCATTGTTCACAAGCACATCTATCTGTCCGAAATCAGCTACCACAGAACGGACCATAGCCTCTACTGAATCGAAATCTGTAACGTCTGCTCTATATATCTCTGCCTTCCCACCACGCGATTCTATATCGCATTTGAGCTTCGTCGCTGCCTCATGCGAGTGTAAATAGTTAATTGCAACACTGTAGCCATCACGTGCAAATGCGCGCGCAGCTGCAGCTCCGATTCCACGAGAAGCACCTGTTATTAGGGCTGTCTTGCCATTAGTTACACTGCCCATCAAATCTACTCCACTTTATATCTTTTATTTGAGCGGAAGCCAATCGATCACCTTTTCAATGTAGGTATCCCAGAACTTCCAGTCATGTTTTCCAGGACCCTCAACATACGTGAGATCAACATTTTCTTCTAAGAGAAAATCCCTGTATCTGCGGTTTAGGTCTACCAGACTATCTTCCGTCCCACAGGCCATATATATTTTAGGCATCTCTTTGCCCTGTGCCTTAACAATCTTTAGAACGCCTTCCGGATCATTATCGCTTTCTGGGAGCTTCTCAAGATCTCCGAAGACCTCCTCATAATAGCTCCTTTTTCCGAACTTCCATGGCGAGTCCTCGGTGGAATCGGGTGCATTGTATGTTATAAGCGCAGATGACAGTGCAGCTATATGGCTAAAGTTTTCACAATATTTCAATCCATTCCTGATGGCACCATATCCACCCATCGAAAGACCTGCGATAAAGGTGTCTTCGCGCTTATCGGACAGATTGAAGATTTCTCTCGTTGCTTCTATCAAGTCAGATCCTATAAATTCTCCGTACATATTGCCTCTCTTCTCGTCGTCGACGTAGAAGCTGTTGTCGCCGGACGGCATAATCACTGCGAGGTCGTTTCTTTCGGCAAGCTCACGGATTCTTGAGCTCGAAGCCCAGTCTGCGTGGTTTCCAATTATACCATGCAGAAGATAGAGTGTTTTGAATGGTCCTTTTTTCTGAACGGGTTCGCCGGGAAATCCTACTTTTGGTGCAGGGATAATTGCAGTGATGGTAACATTTCTAGCTAACGCTCTTGACATAAAGGTTGCTTGTACTAGTGCCATATTCTTTCCTCCATTTTCTTCACTGCTTTCAAGCATTTATATCAACTCGCATCCAAGCAATTCAACATCTGCAATTTTGATATAGTCTTGAATGAATTTGGTATATTCATAGTGTATTATATCATCTATAATGGAGCAAGTGAAGTTGCTTTAAAAACTGGTTGGTTCAGACATAACCAACTTACATCAAAACTATATAAAGGAGTTAGTACGCTATGATTGAAACAATCAAAAAGCTTCTGGATGGCAAAGGTGAAAACTACATACTCCCATTTTTCTGGCAGCATGGTGAGGATGAAGAGACCCTACGCAAGTACATGCAAGTAATCTATGACTGTGGCATCCGCGCTGTCTGCGTAGAAGCTCGTCCGCACCCCGACTTCGCTGGCCCAAAATGGTGGACCGATCTGGACATTATAATGGATGAGGCGCGAAACCGCGACATGAAAGTATGGGTCCTTGATGATTCACATTTTCCAACTGGATATGCGAACGGGGCTCTCGAGAATGCCGATCCCTCTCTCTGTAAACAGTACTTGAATGTTAATACCTCAGACGTATGTGGTCCATTGCCGCAAGCAGAACTTAATGTGGACAGCATGGCAAAGACTGTACTTTCACCCTTTGGTCCAAGTGGAGGTATGCAGGGCAGGAGCACAACAAAACCGAGAGTCTTTGATGACGATTCACTCCTGTGCGTTATAGCGGCCAAACTAATCAATGGAGATACTGTCGACAGTACTTTCCTAGATCTCACCGACAAGGTAGTAGACGGTAAACTTGTTTGGGATATACCGGATGGTATGTGGAGAATCTTTGTATTCTACAATACAAGAAACGGTGGTGGCCGACCGCACTATATAAACATGATTGACAAGGATAGCGTCAGAGTATTAATTGACACGGTTTACGAGCCTCACTATGAGCATTATAAAGATGACTTCGGAAAAACTTTTGCAGGTTTCTTTTCAGACGAGCCTTCTTTCGGAAATACTCTTGGATACGATTTCAATGAGTCTATAGGAAGAAGGAGAATGCCTATACCCTGGAACAAAGATGTTCCTCTAATGCTAGAAGAACGACTAGGGACAGACTGGAAGCAGTTGCTGCCAATGCTCTACGCTGATTCGACAGATTCAGATCTCACAGCCTTAACTCGCTACTCATACATGGATACTGTAACTAATCTGGTCAAGGAGAACTTTAGTAATCAGATCAGTAAATGGTGTGAGGAACACGGAGTCGAATACATCGGCCACCTAATTGAAGATAATAACCAGCACTCCAGACTTGGTGCAAGTCTCGGACATTATTTTAGAGCGCTTGATGGTCAGCACATGGCTGGTATCGATAACATCGGTAACCAAGTCCTAATTGGCGGCGAAAACCACATCCGTTCATCTGGTATAGGAGTAGCTGGTGATGGTGAGTTCTTCCACTTCGCTCTCGGAAAGCTCGCATCCTCCCATGCACACATCGACCCCAAAAAGAAGGGCCGTGCAATGTGTGAAAACTACGGCGCATATGGCTGGGGCACCGGCGTACGCCAGATAAAGTGGATTACCGATCATTTCCTCGTTCGCGGGATAAATTACTATGTACCCCACGCATTTTCACCAAAGGATTACCCAGATCCGGACTGTCCACCTCACTTCTACGCTCATGGACATAATCCGCAGTATCGCCATTTCCAAAAGCTTATGTTTTATCTCAATAGAATGTGTAATATCTTCAATGATGGCACACATATAGCTCAGGCGGCACTCCTGTACCACGGCGAAGCAGAGTGGACTGGAGGTTACATGTTCCTTCAAAAACCGGCACGTGAGTTGATGGAAAATCAGATTGATTTTGATATCCTGCCCTCAGATGTGTTTAGTGAAATGGATAAATTCAATACATCCTTTGATGGTCAGCTCCATGTAAACGGCGAGACATACAAGACACTCATCGTTCCATATGCTGAGTACATCACAAGAGATGTAGCAAGATTTGTGGCAAAGGCAGTGGAAACTGGATTTGAAGTCATATTTGTTGATGAACACCCCTCAGGTATTTGCAATTCAGATGATGCTGAGGAGAGCCTACAGCTGATAAGAGACATCTCCAAGTGCAAAGCAGTGCCACTATCGAAACTTGCGAAATATGTCGAAGAAGCAGGATACAAAGAAGTATCTTTGTCATCGCCTTTCAAGAGGATGCGTTACTACCACTATCGCAAGGGAGGACAGGACACTTACATGTTCTCAAACGAGGACCCAAGTAAGACCTATGAAGGTAGTATTACTGTTAGCGCAGAAGGTCCAGTATTCGTATATGACGCGATGGAGAACTTGGTACATCCAATCAATAGCGAGCCGTGCGATAGAGGTACAAAGCTATACTTAAACCTTGAGCCATATCAGTCAATAGTCGTGATTTTCGGAACTCCACCTTCTGAACTGGTCCCGCTACCTCAGGTAAGCGAAAAGAAGGTCGTGCTTTCAGGTGAATGGAAGCTTTCATTTGCAAAGTCTCTTGACTATCCGAACTTCTCTGATGAAATGACTATCAGTAAGCTCGAAAGCGTCGGAAAAATTAAGCCGGAATTCTCAGGATTCATGCGTTATGAGACGACCTGCGTGCTTGATGAAGAAGCCAGCATTCTTGAGATTGAGGATGCGTACGATGGCGTAGAGGTATGGATCAACGATAAGTATGCAGGAATGAAAGTGTGTCCGCCATATAGATTCAATATCACAGGCCTTGCGGTTACTAGTGAGAACCAGATCCGAATAGAGGTTGCCAACACCCTCGACCGTGAGTTCAGAGCAATGGAACCTAACTCACCTATGTTGAGGCTAAGAGGAGTTACTCCTCTTGCTCCCTCCGGAATAGTCGGAGATGTTACAATAAAAATCTAGTAGTAAGCCATGCAAAGACTCGTACATTGCGGATCAGTTGAAGCATCCGTCTTGTACGAGTCTTTTATCTGGAGCTATTTCCTTATCATTAGTTTTTCGCATTGTCTTGAGCGGGTACCTTTAATCTTTCTCGTCATACTGAGCGCGCACCCCGCCAATTAGCTTTCTCCTTGTCTTAGCGCAGACTAGATTTGCTTGACCAATTGACCTAATACTTACCCTGACCGGGACAGCTACAGGCGCCAAGTGCATTCCAATCAATGTATCACCGATGTCTATACCTGCTTTTGCCTGTATTGTTTCAACCGCCACTGGGTTTTCTAATCCCCTAAATGCAGCTGTTGCAAAAGAACCGCCAGCACTCGGCTGTGGTACAACATTTACTTCGGGATAACGATAGAAATTAGCTGCTGCCTCTTCCAGGATCAGTGCACGATTCAGGTGCTCACAACACTGAGCAGCAAGATAGATGCCCCGCTCCTTGAGTATCGGGTGTATCGCAGAAAAAATCGCTTCCCCAATTTCTATACTTGAAGCAGAACCAATTTTGTGCCCTGCAACTTCACTAGAAGAACACCCAACAACAAACAGATCCCTTTCTTTAAGGTTTGCAATTTCAAGCAGTTCAATCAAAGCTTTTTCTATATCCTGCTTTATTTCCCTTAACATATAATCACCCCATGTTGATTATACACATGTGTTTGTTGAAGGTCAATTTAGGTTTGCGACAAACATGCAAAGCATATGCACCTATCAAGAAGTATTAGAGAGGCTGCCTCACTTCGAACTTTTAGTTCTTAGTAAGACAGCCCATTCTCATTTTTATCTCGCGTATAAGTTACTAATCCAACGGACATATAGCAGTATCTAGTTGCATTTAATTGCATCAAGTTGTATCAAGGCTTTGCAGCTTATCTAGTTAATCTTAAGTTACTTCCAACTCCCTAGTTACAGCTGTTTTCTCATTACAGGTTACAGTTATCGTTTTTTTATCATGGTCGCTTATAGTCAGCTCAGTGCCGTTTTCCATGCTTGTTGTTATCCCATTAACAACAAAGTCCTCAAACTTCACATCCTTTGTTGAGCCGTCGCTGTAGGTTAAGGTAACTACCAGAGAACTAAGATCAAGCTGTTGCCCTTCTATATAAGTCAGTTTAGGATTCTTCTTTAAAATGATACTGTCTACTACTATCTCTTTAACAGTTATGGGTAAATCTATTGACTTGTTGCTGTCGACATGGGTTATTGTTACCACTTTATCTGTTGTATTTAGCACCGCGCCGCTAGCCAGACTGGTGGTGATTCCGTTAGCCTCAAAATCTGCAAGTGCTATATCCTCAACTGTACCATCGTTATACTCTAAGGTGACAACTAAGCCTGCTAAATCCATAACTTGACCTTTAAAGTACTCTGTTTGATCTGGGCTTGCTTTTATCTCCATACTCTCTACACTTAATGCTATTACATCCAAATCGTAGACATAAACATAACCTACTGTCCATTTAGAATACACTCTAATCATGCTATCTGCTTTTGTTAAATGGGTTCCGTGCACTGGCCTGGTGGCAACTCCATTAATAGCAAAGTCATTAAACGTCACATCCTTTGCTGATCCGTCGTTGTAGGTTAAGGTAACTACCATAGAACTAAGATCAAGCTGTTGGCCTTCTACATATTCGAGTCTTGGGTTTTTCTTAACCCGTATTCCCGTCACCTCTCTTTCCGAGACTTTAATGTATAATTGCGTGGTTTCCCCACTATCTTCATGGGTAATCACAATGCAAATATCACCAAGATCTTCAAGAAGGTGTCCAGTATCTATGTTTGTAATGATGCCATAATTAACAAATTCCGAAAGCGGTACGTCTGTCCACGTAACTATATTACCATCATCGCTAGAACTATATCTATAATTGTACAGCCTTACAACCAATCCGGTAAGGTCCAGGTTTTGATTTACAGCAT
>FZPS01000042.1_pt253 | contig 12400 bp, 6 predicted proteins | sample 1817821 | NCBI WGS metagenome assembly FZPS01 (sample SAMEA104158645, study PRJEB21678) | metagenome | place: Germany | collected 2015-04-21 | reverse complement strand
TGAGATTAGATTAACAGCTTCGAGTAATGCCTATGGTATGTATGTTTATATGCCTTATTCCAATGTAAATGTTGTTCATAATTCTGTATATATTACAGGTAATGCAACAGCCTATGGGATTTATTTATATAATTCCAATACATCCTATCGCCCGCTTATAAAAAATAATGTTTTTGCGGTTAATGCCAACACTTCTTCTTATCCTGTTTATTATAATGGTTCTTATTATGATAACCGTTATTTTGATGTGGATTATAATAATTATTATTCTACCGGTTCTAATGTTGGTTATGCTGGTAGTGCCATGACTACGCTTGCGAACTTACAAATGGCCACACAACAAGATGCTAATTCATTAAGTGAAAATCCGAATTTTGTTAATCCGACCGTTGATTTGCACACAAATGGAAAAACAATGATAGTCGATAATTTAGTAAATATCGACATTGATGGCGTTATAAGACCTAAAATCACTAATATGGGTTGTTACCATGATTATGTGCCATTGGATTTAGATGTGAAATTAGAAGCTTTGCTTTCTCCTTCCGATAGAAAAGTTACACCTCATATTCAAACCCCCATTGTTGTTTTGTTAAACAATATGGGTGGTGATACTTTAACTTCCTGTCAAATAGAGTGGAGAATTAATAATGTGGCACAAACTCCGTTTAGTTGGACAGGTTCCTTAGCTTATCTTGATACTATAAGCGTACAAATCGGTACTTTTATTTTCCCTTCAGGACAATCTAATATAGAAGTAAACACTACTTTACCTAATAATGGAGTTGACAGCAATCAATATAACGATACGCTTAGGATGAGTGTCATCGGTTGTGATTCCGCCTTTGCCGGTGTTTATAGCGTTGGAAGTCCTACCAGCGATTATGCCACTTTGGAAGAAGCGTTATTTATGTTGCAAGAATGCGGATTAAGCAGTAGTGTTGAATTCCAATTAGAATCAGGAAACTATGATGCTATGTATTTTATGGGAGCCATACCGGGATCCGATAGTGGAAAAACCCTTACAATTTCTTCCATAAGTGGAAATCCGGCAAGTGTAGTTATTCGTAACGCATCCGGTGGTGTAGCTTTGACATTGAGTAATGCTAAATATTTGAAGTTTAAAAATGTAACCATAGGAACTACTGACAATACAACCACTTATGGTGTTCAGTTTATAGGCCTGTGTCAAGATATTGAATTTTACGGATGTAATATTTACTCTTCTACAACCGCTACAACTTCTTCTTATGCTGCCGTTTACTTTAATGGCCCGGGTGATAATAATAATAACTTGACAGATGTAAGGTTTATTAAGAATAATATCTCAGGCGGTTATTATAATATGTATTTCTATCATAGTGGAGGTACGGTTTCAACTACCGTTGGTGGAAGAACTACTATTGATAGTAATATACTTTCAAATGCTTATTATGCAGGTGTTTATACTTATTGCATATGGTATTTTCCAAGTATTTCCTATAATAAGGTTACCAATCGTTCTTCCAATAGTGCTTTCTATGGAATGTATATTTACTATTACACCACGGTTGATTCATTGGTAGGCAATAAAATTCACATTTCCAATACAACCAGTACCACTTATGGTATTTATGCCTATTATTATTTGAATTATAACAGTTGGGGTACAGGTGGTCCTTTGTTTGCTGCTAATAATGAAGTGATTATTACCAATGCTTCAAGTACAGTTTATGGTATTTATACCGGTGGTACTTCTACTAATACAAAAGCCGACTTTTTATTTAATTCGGTTTATATTTCGAGTACTTCCACTACTTATGGTTTATGGAGAGGCTATTGTGATGCAACTTATAAGAGTTCATTCCAAAATAATAATATATATGTAACCAATCCTTCAGGCACTGTTTATCTTTTATATGTATATTCCGGTTATGAAAGCACAAGCTACGGTAGTATAAATTACAATAATTACTATCGTGATGGTGGTGGTACTACTTATTTTGGAAATAGTTCATACACTTCTTTAGCTACATGGCGTAATGCTTACAGTCAAGATGCAAATTCCATTAATGTACTACCTTCATTTATCAATTCTGCAATTAGTCTTGAAATGTCGGATTATAGTAGCTTTTTGTGTCCGAATACGGGAGTGTTAACAGATATAAATAAAGAGTCCCGTTCTTCAATTACCACTATAGGAGCTTATACTATCTTTATCTTTAATGGTAAGAATGTGGGTTTGATGGAGTTAGTAGAGCCTGTAAATAAGGAAGAAATTGGTTGTTATCAAGATTTTGCTGATGTCAGATTTATATTTGGCAACAGAGGAACTGTAGAGACTGAATTTTATGCTACACCTATTACCTTTAAATTGAGAGTAACAGGCGCAGTTAATTATCAAAAGGACACTATTCTTACATTCGGGAAAATGACACCGACAATTAGGGATACATTTACCCTTACCCAATTACTTCCTGTAACTTTAAGTGGAACCTATAATATCACCTTATGGTTAGAAATGCCGGGGGATGCATATCACATTGATGATACCTTACGTAGTGTGTTTATTGTAGATAAAGTAAGTATCCCTTATGCAACTAATTTTGATACTGTTCCTAATGGCATGGTCATTAATCAATTATTGGGTACCTCAACCTGGAGTGTGGAATCAGGCAGCGGCGTGAATCCTGTTATTTCTCCTGTTTGCGGAAACGGACGTTTGCAATTCTCTTCTGAAAGCGGTCGTGGTTCTCTTGCAAGTATAACATTTCAACCCTTTAATTTGCAAGGTACTGTTCAACCAAGATTCAAATTATGGTATGCTCACGACGATGCCAATCCCGGTGCAAGAGATTATACCGATTTAAAAATTTCTGTCGACGGCGGTGCTACTTATTTCCCGATTTTGCATTTGCAACGTTATAATGCTGCTTATACCACACCTACTTTCGTACGATATGAAGTGGATTTAACTCCTTATGCTCAATATTCTTGTGTGATCTTCTCTCTCGAAGCAGGAAGTTATGGTGGTGGAAATCAAAATATTGATAGTATAGCTATTATTTCTAAACAAGATATTTCACTCGAATTAGAAGTATCGGATCAATCTGAATTTGTCGCTTGTGAATTGGATAATAAAGAGATAAATGTCAAATTGACCAATATGACAGCTCAAGTGTTTAATTTTGAAAACAATCCTTCCCAAATCAATGTGGAAATTAGCGGTGTTGTAGATACACTTTTTACAATACCATTGCTAAGTGGTACGATGGAAGGAGATACAATGGTAATGTATACTATTACAAATACTTTTGATTTCAGTATAAATGGCACGTATGATATTGTCGCATATCTTGCCTCAGCTGATGATAATACATTCAATGATACTGCTCGCCAAACACGCATTGTGCAAGTAGATGCCGAGTTGGTAGAAGTAGATCCTATTGATTCAAAAGATGAAGGTGATTTGGTTTATCCGACGGTGCATATTACTAATAAAGGCAATATGCCAATCAATGGTATGGCACTTATTCTAAGTATTAATAATGTTCAAGTTCTCACCGAAAATATTGATACATTATTAAATGCCGGTGATACCATAACTTATACATTTGAAAATCCATATACCGTTCCTTATGCTAGCGAACAACAGCCTTACTATCAAATGAAAGTTGCAATAGATTTGGATTGTGATGGAAATAGTAATAATAATTCCAGTTCGAAATTCTATAATGTTAATGTAGAAGGTTCAATAGATTTATCTATCGTTCAAATACTTTATCCTTTAAAAGATAGTTGTTTGTCAGGTCATACAAAAGTATATCCGTCAATAGAAGTATTTAATTCAGGGACAGGTTATGCGCAAGGAGCTAAGTTGTATGTATTGGTTGATAGTGCGGAAGTTCAAACTCAATCATTCGTTGAAACATTGGATGACGTGCCTTCTCAAACGAGTATTACTTTTAATTGTTCTAAATATTATGTAGTTCCTAACTTTAAAGATACTTATACTGTTACTTTCTCAATTGAATTTGAAAAAGATGCAAATCAAGGGAATAATAGCAAGTCAGTTGTAGCATGTGCTGAAGAAGTAGTCTCTGTACCTACTATGACGGCACTTTCTTGGTCATTAGGACAAAATATTCCTAATCCGGCAGCTGCTAATATGTCAATACCTTATACATTACCTGAAGACGGTAAAGTCCAATTCAAAGTAATGAGCATTAACGGTCAAGTGCTTTATCAAGAGAGCATTGATGCTGTACAAGGAGTTCAATATTTAGACTTTAATGCAGATAATTTAGCTGTAGGTATTTACTATTATAGTATGGAGTATAAAGGACAACGCATAGTTAAGAAAATGACCATACAAAAGTAATTGTAAGTATATAATAAATTAAAATTTAAGAGTGTGTGTAAGTTTACATACACTCTTTTTTTTGTTAAAAAAAGCTGATTTTTAAACTGATAGGATTGGCGGTAGGTTTATGCGGAGAGACAGGGATTCGAACCCTGGGTACTTTTGCAAGTACAACGGTTTTCGAGACCGCCCCATTCGACCGCTCTGGCATCTCTCCAAGAATTGCAAAAATAAAAAAAATAAGTACATCAAACAGACTTTATTTGAATGTTTTTCTATTTTATCTTTCCTATAGTTATAGTATGTTAAAGTATAGTTATAACAATAATTTTATTTTTACGTTCAATAATAAGATACTTATTTCATAATGAAGCATAGAGTTATTTTAATTTATATCTCGTTAATGTTGTTTGCGAATATTACTTTATCGCAAAGCATACATTTTCGTTGTATACAAGTGAATGACTCATCGGATGTTCTATTGTTTTGGGATGCAACCAATCTTCCCGATACTTACCAATTTAAACTATATACGGCACTTAATATAAGTGGTACTTTTCAGCTTTTAGACAGTGTCGATATTAATCAAAGCACTTATACACATATTGGTGCAAAAGCTAATTTAGCTCAAAACTTTTATTATTTACAAGCGCATCCTATCAATGGCGATAAAATGCTTCCTGTTTATACGTCCGACACTTCGCATAACATTCAATTAGTAGTTGATGATCAAAGTACAGGAGTGGCTTTTTTGTCATGGAACTATCCTATTGATTTTTCGCTAAACGATACCTTTTCTATTGAGAGAAATACGGACGGGTTTTGGGATAGAATAGGTACAACTTCTCTTATAACATTCAATGATACAATAACTTTTTGTGGAAAAAATACCTATTATCAAATTAGGTATAACAATGGGCATGGCTGTGATTATATTTCTAATCAAGCGCATGATTTTTTTACTGATTTTATTGCCCCTGTTACGGCACGCTTAGATACGGTAAGTATTAATACGCTTACTAGTAAAACCGAAATAGGGTGGGAGAGAAGTCCTTCGCAAGATACTTATGGCTATATTGTCTATTTTTTTAAAGATAATATTTGGGTAATTTTGGATACTTTATATGGAGCCGAAAATACTTTTTATCGTGACGAGAAAAACTCAGCAACTTCTTGCTCTCAAGAATATCGCATTGCTACACTTGACACTTGTTTAAATGCCAGTCCTCTTGGAGTTGTACATCACACTTTGTTTTTATCATTTACGCTTGATAAGTGCGATAGTATTATTACTTTGCGTTGGAATGATTATCAAAATATGCCCGGTGGTGTCGATTCTTTTCGCATTTATGCTTCTGAAAACAATGGAGATTTTAAGTATATTGCATCTGTAAAAGGCAATGTTTATGAGTATAACTACAAGCATGTCAATGTGTCTAATACTTTCCGACTGTATGTGCAAGCCTATAATTCATCCAATCAATACACAAGTACTTCAAATATTGTTGATGCGGTTTTTAATAGAATAAGTGGAAGTGGAAGTGTTTTAATGCGTTATGTTACGGTCGAAGAAAATAAATATCTTGATATTGCAGCTTATGTCAATGATAGTATTCTGTTTACTAATCTGTTTTTATATAAGAGTTTGGATAGTGGAAAAACTTTTACTTATTTTGATAAGCAAGAAAAAGTTGCCGGAAAGGAAACTTATTTATTTTCCGATAATAAAGTAAATGTTAACTCTCATGTGTATTATTATGTGTTTACTCTTACAGATGAATGTGATATTGAATATGTTGCTTCTGACACAGCCAATAATATCGTATTGCAAGAATCCGCAAGCGATTTTCAGTCAAATTCGATGTTATGGAATGCATACGAAGGTTTTAGTAATGATTTAGAGGCGTATGATATTTATAGAAGAACACAAAGTCAATCTCAATTTTCGGTAGTAAGTAGTGAAGCTGCATCAACGCTTGATTACTCGGAATTTATATTCAATTTGGCTGATGAAGGGAAGACGTTTTATTACAAAGTAGTAGCTGTTTGCCGGAATGATATGTTTAAAGATGAAAGTGTTTCCAATATATTGGAAATTCATAAAAAAGACACATTATATATTCCCAATGCTTTTTACCCCAATAGTGAATTTGAAGAAAATCGAATATTTAAGCCTGTATGTGTTTTTGTTGACGTTAATAGTTATGAGTTTTATATTTACAATCGTTGGGGGAGCAAGATATTTTCTACTACCGATATTCATCAAGGCTGGGATGGTCGTTATAAGGGCAAAGAGGTACCTCAAGGGGTTTATACTTATTATATACAATATAAACTCAATGAATATCATACGAGAGTTGTAAGAGGAACTTTTGTATTATTGCGTTGATTTCAACGTGCTATTTTTTTTCTATTCAAAGCTTGATGGTATTTGCTTGCATTAATAGCATGCTGACGTGCTGAAACAGCAAAATTGTGATACCCTGAAAAATCTTCTTTCGCACACATGTATAAATAATTATGTTTTTCATAATAAAGTACGGCTTCTATTGCCGATGGTTCGGGAATGCGAATAGGACCGGGTGGAAGTCCGAGATATTTGTACGTGTTATAGGGAGAATTTATTTCTAAGTCTCTAAATAATATTCGTTTAACATTTAAATCACCCAAAGCATACTTTACTGTCGGGTCGGCTTGTAAGAGCATGCCTTTTTTTAAGCGATTCATATAAAGTCCGGCTATACGTGCTTGCTCATCTTTGCGGTGATTTTCTTCTTGTACAATAGATGCTAAAATGATGGCTTCTATGTCAGTTAATCCTATAGTGTCTAATCGATTGCGACGATTTTGGTTCCAAAATTTTTTGTATTCTTTGTACATGCGTTCAATAAAAGCTGTCGCAGACGTATTCCACCAAAATTCATAAGTGTTGGGAATGAACATACATAGTATTGTAGTGGGATTCATTTCATATTGTAATAAAAATACGCTGTCGTTTAATAGTTTAAGTAATTGATTTTTATCCAATTCCAATTGTTCGGAAATGCGTTGCGATAATTGTTCTTTTGTTTTTATGTTGTTGAAAATTAGCTTTACAGCTTCTTGTCTTCCGGTTTTTAGTTTATTTATTAAAGAGTTGATGCTTAAATCTTTTTCAATTTTATATCTTCCTGCATGGACGTTTTTGTCTAAATTTTTATACTTGGCAACTTTTTTAAATAATTGAAAATCATTTAATATGTTTTCATTTTCAATGATTTTTAACATTTCTTCATAGGTTGTTCCGGTAGGAATGTATAGATAATCGGGAGCTTGCTGAGAGATAGCTGTTTTGAATATTTTTTGATAAACAATATAACTTAAAGTACTTCCGGCTATCAGGATGAATGCAAAAATACTAAGGATAATAATTATCTTTTTTTTCATTTTTCTTTTAACGGTCTTTATTTGCTATGAGTTGTAAAAAATATTCATCTAACCATTTTCCGTTTTTATTGTTCCATGATTTTCGAGTCGCTGTTTTAATAAATCCCGATTGCAGGAATAAGTTGATACTTGCCTTATTATCTTCCGATATAGAACAGTATAATTGATGCAATTGTAGGGTTGAGAAAGCATAGTTTTGCAGTAATTGCAAAGCTTCGCTGGCATAAGATTTTCGGCGATAAGGAGTTGCAATTATTATTCCGACTCCTGCACGTCGATGTGTGGGATTGAAATCGTATAAATCAATCAATCCGACCGGATTTTTAGTCGTAGTTTCGCAAATGATTAAACGTAACTGCTTCAGACTGTATATGTCTTGTGCCATGGAATTGATAACATACTGTTCTATCGTAAAACGTGAAAACGGCATAATAGTATCGCTTAAATGCCAAATATCTACATCGTTTTCAAACTGATACAATGTGTCAATGTCTTCCATTTCGACTGCTCTTAAAAATACTTTTTCTCCTATCATTGTTTTATGTTTTACCAATTTTCATCAACTTCAATATCGAGTGTTTTCTTTGTGTCGTCGTTTAGTTTTTTATCTTCTTGTTTTGTTTCTTTTATTTTTCTTGATTCCGATTGAAAGATAGTCTTTAAGTCTTCTTTTTGGCTCTTAATTTGTTCTTTAACTTCTTTTTTTGCTTCTTTTCGCGACCATTTAAAACGTGGATTGTCTAAATTTCCTGTGGCAGTAAGATGCACATAGGTGTTGCCTGTATTATCGTCGATAATTTCTCCAAAATCTTCTTCTTTTTTATTTTTTCTTTTTGTTTGGAATTTTTTACTTAAAAGTTCATTCATTTTAATTTTAATATAATAATCCAAATCTCCGTTAAACCATTGATAACCGGAAACAGTTAGGTTAAGAGCGTTGTTTTTAATGTCCATTTCCGGAATTGTTATTACTTGGTTTTTGATTTGAATACGATTGCTAAGTGTTGCAAAACGAATATTATATAAATCTTCCAAATCGACAAATTTAGATAATGATGCTAGGGGTTTAAAATTAAGCAATTGACCATCTGTAATGGTTATATTGGAAAGAGCATCAACACTTTCGAGAAGTATATCTAAATTGTCTTTGATATAGGCTTTGAATAAAATAGTCGTACTTGCCGTGCCTCTAATGTTTTTATCGGTTAAGCCGTTATCCGATTGTCCGAAATTATTAAAAGAATAAAACATTTTCCGTACATCTACATTGTTCAGTTTAGCACTACAATAAACTAAAAATGTTTTATTTGATTGTTTTTCTGCATATCCTGAGGCTATCATATTGCCACCAAAAGATTTTAAATTCAGATTGTTTACTGTAAATGTATTGTCTTTTAAACTTGCATTGCCGCTGACATTGACTGCTTCAAATTTATCGAAGACAAATTGATTAACAGAAAGTTTTATATTGAAATTAATATTAGCGGGAAAAACGAGTTCAAATTCACTGTCCGACTTTTTAGAACTTGTTGTTTCCTTGCGAGCTAAAAAAGTATTCATGTTTAGATAAGGAGAAGATACGTCAGCAATAATATGCATAGGTTTTTGATTGTCAAAGATATAATCGAAAAAATGATTAATTTTACCGTTGATGATAAAATTGTTTTTATTAATTTTACCATTAACATAGTCTAAATACAACACTTGATTGTTCAATTCTACCTTTCCGTTTATTTCTTCTATGGCAGTTTCACCTTGTACCAATTGAAGATACACATTCGATAGAATGAGAGTTCCGCTCATAGTAGCTTTTTCAAAATCGGCGGTACTAATCGTTGAAAAACTCTTTAATTGGTTTTCAAAATTGATATTTATTTCGGCATTTCCTTTCGCTTCGTAAACATAGCTTTTTGGCATAAAATCTTGCCAATCTTCTAAATTGACATCCGATTCGAGATGGAGACGGACAAAAGGTCTTTGTAAGTTTTTAATATATAGATTCGCTGAAATGTTTTTTTTGTTTAAAATTGCTTTTAAGTCGGAAACTTGCAAGGTCGTAGTTTGTAAAAGCTGAAATCCTGTCGTGTGAAAATTTCCTTGCAAGCGGACATTGATAAGTCCTATATTGTTCGCTATGTTATGAATAGTTCCTTTTTTGATTGAATATTTTGAGCGAATATCTATTTTTTTCTTTTTTCCTGTTTGTCCTTTTATTGTTAAATTAATTTGCAGTAAACCGCCTAACTCGTATCCTTTTATTGCTTCATTCACATAGTCGGGCGTATGTTTTAAGATGTCTTTTATGTTTAATTCTTTGCCGTTCAAATTGATAGAGTAATGCCAATCTTGTATTTTCTTTTGTAAATCTATATCAACATTAAAATTTAATCGATTTAATTGCGCTTTTAAATGCTTAAATTGATAATGATAGTTCTCGTTGTCAATCAGCATATCGGTGTTGATAATCAAGTTTTTATCGTATACGGCGAAATCGCTAGCTACTTTTAAGGAATCTACTGTTAAATCGGTCGTTATTTGCATGTCGAATGTTTTTTTGGCAAAATCGCCTTTTGCTGTCAAAGTAGAGACACTGACTCCAAGCTCGATATCGTCTTCTAAACTTTCATAACTGACATTGACGTTTTTTAATACAATAGAGTTTAAGTTTACGACAAAATCTTTATCCGAACTGTCTTTGATAGAGAAAAAATCCCAGTTGGCTACTCCGTCTTTAAATACTTTTAATCGCAATTCCGCTTTTTTGATTTCAATGCGTTTTACTTTATAGTCGGTTCTTATCAGGTCTAAAAAATTAAAATGTAAATAAACAGAAGAAGCGGACAGCATGTCTCTTTTCTCATTAAATCCTTGTACTTGAAGTTCGTCTATTTTTAAAGATGCCATAGGAAATTTTCGTATCAAACTGAATGAAACGTTTTTGTGTTTTATTTCCGTTTTCATTGATTTGTATAGTTCTTTTAATACGATATCGGCTATTTTGTCTTCAAAGACATAGGCTATAATGCCGGCACTTAAGAAAAGTAAAGCAATAAAAATGGTAAAACCCCAGATAATTCTTTTAATTATCTTCTTTTTTTTAGAAGTTTTTTTCTTTATCGTATTGCTGTTCTTTGTTTTTTCTTCCATTTTTTATACTGATTGAAATAGACTTTCAAACGACATTCCATCAAAATTGCCTGAACTCATCATTAGTAAGTTCTTGTTTTTCCATTTAATAGAAGTTAAATGTTGCTTTAATTTTTCCGAATCGGAATATACATGCAGTTTAGGATTAGCGAAGGCGTTCAACACTTGTTGTTCAGTGATAGGCGGCAGTTTTTTTAAAGCAATGGCATGAGGATTAAAATAAACGATGGCTTCTTCGGCGGCATTCATCGTGTGAGCATATTGTTTTAAAAAATCGCTTGTTAAACTACTGAAAGTGTGTAATTCTACGCAAGCCACTAAATAACGATTAGGATATTTTTCTTTCAAAGCACTGATCGTAGCTTTTAATTTAGAAGGAGCATGTGCAAAATCTTTGTAAAGAGCTTTTTCTTTGTCTTCGTATACTTTTTCTAATCGTTTGTTGACGCCTTTAAATGATTGCATAGCCGAATAAAAATCAGCTTTGTTTACGCCCATGCAACTACAAACATGAAAAGCAGCATTCAGATTCAATAAATTATGTCGTCCGAAAATTTGCAATTTATAATCTTTATGGTCGCTGTGAAGTAAATAATTGCCTTGCTCATCTACGCTGTAATTCGGAATAGAGTAGCCGATTTTATTTTTAGTTTTGGTGTTAGCAGCCACTCGTATACAATGTTCGTCTTCCTTGCAATAAATCAAACAGCCTTCGTCGGGAATTAAATCGGCAAAAATTTGAAATTGTTCTACATAATTTTCGAAAGTAGGAAAAACATTAATATGGTCCCAGGCAATTCCGCTTATTACGCCTATATCAGGTTGATATACATGAAATTTCGGACGGCGGTCAATGGGAGAAGTCAAGTATTCATCACCTTCGATAATAATGCTGGGAGAGTCGTCCGATAATTTTGTCATTACTTCAAAACCTTCTAATTGGGCACCAATCATATAATCGCAAGGAATGCCGCAAGTGTCAAGCACGTGTAAAATCATTGAAGTAATGGTTGTTTTTCCATGACTTCCGCCTATGACGATTCGTTTTTTATTTTTCGATTGTTCGTAAATAAAGTCGGGATAAGAGTATATTTTCAGTCCTAATTCCTTTGCTTTTAATAGTTCCGGATTGTCAATGCGTGCGTGCATTCCTAAAATAACGGCATCAATATCAGAGGTAATATTGTTTGCATCCCATCCTATTTTTTCAGGAAAAATACCGTACTTTTTTAATCTTGCAGCTGCCGGGTCAAATATTTCATCGTCAGAACCTGTAATTTTATATCCTTTTAATAAAAGAGATATGGCTAAATTATGCATTGCACTGCCGCCTATTGCTATAAAATGTACATACATATCCTTGATTTTAATTATTCTACAACTTAAAAATATTACTACAAATATATATAAAATTATTGTATTAGCTAAACTTCAAAAAAAATTTATATTAACAATTTTTTTTGAAATTCAATTAGAGTACTAATG
>FZPS01000170.1_pt20 | contig 12406 bp, 16 predicted proteins | sample 1817821 | NCBI WGS metagenome assembly FZPS01 (sample SAMEA104158645, study PRJEB21678) | metagenome | place: Germany | collected 2015-04-21 | reverse complement strand
CTTATGTGGATGAACCAAGGGCCAAGCGGCGGGGGAGATATACCCGGGAAAGTTAAGCTATTGCCGGGTTGGTTGAGCTAATTTTTTTCTCAAACCTACAAGGAAGGAGGTTGGTACAGAAGACCGCTAGGTTAGCTGTACCATTTCAAATGCGTACATGTTACAATAATCCTGGGGTGGTTAGTGTGTCTACAAAAATTGATCACATACTCCAGGAGATAGAGAAGCTTAATTCTCAAGAGTTACGGAAACTGTTTGAGTGTATAGCAGATAAGTATGATTTATTAGGGATGCTTAAAGTAGCTGAATCTTCTTTTGCAGACTGGGATAATCCGGAGGATGAAGTTTATGACGGACTATAAACCCGGAGACATAATCCTAATACCATTTCCATTTAGTGATTTAAGCGGGGAGAAACAGCGCCCCGCTTTAGTTTTGGCTGAAGCAAGTCAATGGAACGAACTAGTCTGCATAATGCTGACATCATCCCCAAAAGGAAATAATGAAGTACCGTTAAAACAATGGAAACAAGCTAATCTGCCTAAATATACAGTAGCAAGGATTCATAGAGTATTTACCATAGAAGCAAAACTGGTAAAAAAGAAACTTGGCAAAGCAGAACAAGAGGACTTTAAGGAAATTCTTGCTGCTGTGGCGGCGTTGCTTATTAAGGGGCATTGATTATTGGCATATAACCTTAGCCATATAACCCGGAGAAATCCGGGTTTTTGTTTTTTCTGGTTTTAATATCTTAGAGGTGGTTTTATGCGGTACAACTACGAAGAAATAGCAAAAAAGCTAGAATATATTTTACCTCACTCCCTTCATGTATTTTGCGTAGCATACCAAGTTGTTTCAGAACTTCCACCGGGTATGCTCTCTCAGCAGGAAGAGAGAGATTTACTTATGGCCTCGCTTTTGCACGATATAGGAAAGTCACAATGGCCGGTTAGCTGGCATGTAGAACCAAAACACAAATTAGGAACCAATGCTCTTACCGTTATGCAGGCGCATCCATTGACAGGTGCAAACATGACATATGAAGCTGGAGTACCGGAATCTGTAGTAAACATAATACGCCAGCATCACGAAAGGCCAGGGGGGAAGGGGTATCCATATAAAGTGGAGCCATCCCTTCCCGCACTGGTGTTGGCCGCGTGCGATGTATATGCGGCTGCTACCGAAAACAGGGCATACAGAAAAAGACCGCTTTCTCATCAAGAAGCACTGCTGGAAGTGGCTAAATTTGCCCCGCTGGAGGTAATTGACATTTTGACAAGAAGAGATCAGAAAAAGCAAACTGGCTGATATTACAATGCCCGGGTATCCGGGCTTTTTTTGTGTGCTTTTTTATTTTGCAGCAATGCTGCTTTTCCAACTTTGCAGGTTTACCTGCTGAAAGGGAGGAATTTTAAATGATAATTTGCGATTATTGCGGAAACAAAAACACATGTTTACGTTTCAGCGAAAAAAAAGGATTTGCCTGAAAACGCATTCGATTGCGGCGATTTTTTGGAAATGGATGTATTCTGGCTTTGTCCTTGTGGCAGCGGAATTCCCTGGGTATTTTGTCATGAGTGCATTGACTAACTGGTTTGGGGGGGGACAATTTAATGTTCCCCCATAATCAGTAAAAGCTGCTAGATTTTATTTCTTAAGGAGGGAAATATGAAACAAAGTATGATTGACGGTAATAATCCTGGTATGATACTATCATGCCAGGAGGTGACCATTATGAACTCCAAAGTAACGGTAAGCCTTCACCCATCTTTATTGGCCTTTCTTGATAGGCTTGCTCGAAAATGGAAAACAACAAGGAGCGGTGCATTAGCTGAACTTCTGCGTCAGGCAGAACAGAAAGAAATTGAGAAGGAAATGGAAGAAGGTTACATTGCTCTTGCGGAAGTCAACAAAGCCGAAGCTGAAGCGTTTCTTTCGGTGCAGCTTGAGGTGGTAGACCGCGATGAACATTAAACGTGGGGATGTATTTCTAGTTAATTTCAATCCTGCGCGGGGAAGTGAACAAGCTGGCTATAGACCCGCTGTAGTTATTCAGAACAATGTGGGCAACAGGCATGGCAGTACGACGATAATAGCTGCTTTGACAACTTCAGTTAACAAAATCTATCCGTTTATGGTTCATTTAAGCATAGGTGAAGGTGGCTTAGATAAAGAAAGTGCCGTTAATTTGGCACAGATTCTGACCATTGACAAGGCACGATTGGAAAATAAACTAGGTTGTCTTTCTGATGAAAGAATGGATGAAGTGGATAAGGCAATAAAATTGAGTTTAGGTTTGTAGTTAATAGCTGTTGGCATACAGAAGACCGCCGAAAGGGGTTCTCCCAGGCGGTCTTTTTTTGTTAGCAGAAATCCCTAGACATTTTATGTTTATCTGTGGGAGGGTACAGGGGGTAGATAAAATGTACTTCAAAACTGTTGAGCATCAGAAAATGTTTAATAGCCTGCTTAAAAAGGCCGGTCAAGGAAATGATCTAGAATACACAGCGGCAATTTATACGCTTTCCGCCATCGGCAAAGATGTAAGGGAGTATATCCTGTCAGGCGAAATCAAGTACCCTGCACTCTTTAAGGTTGCCAGTGTTTGGAGTTCTGGAGAAAAGGCATTACTGAGACTATCTGCAACGCTCTTTAACGCGAGTACTTGGTCAGTAAACATAGATGATATATTTCACCATTTGGATGCCGATAATTGCCGGGTAGCAATACAGGCCATTGAAATTAGATATTTAGGAAGCGGGGATGTGCTCTTATGAAAGCAATTAGAAATTTATTTGCTGATGAAAGGGGGCAAGGTACAACCGAATTCGGATTCATCATGTCGGTTATCGCAATAACTGTAGTTGCAATAGTGGCAATTATTGAGTGTATCTGGTGTGTATTATATAAGTTTGGTTGCTAAATAATTAGTCGCATAACTACCCTTATACGCCGTTATGAGTGCTAAAAGGGTGGAAATAGCATCAATTTCAGTGTACTAAGCGGGTAAAAAAATGACGTATAAGATTGGCGCAGTTTTTTATCTGTGCTTTTTTATTTTTGAGGTGAGGTAGCGTGTAAAAAGAAAATTAAGGAGTGTACTCATTGATTGGAACGAAAATTAATGATTTTTTAGACTATCATAGAAGCATAGATACTGCACATCGTAGTATTCTATCTTACCAATCCGATCTAAGAAAATTCAAGCGATGGTCTCCAGATACATCAATAGAAAGTATTGGCCCTTTAGATATTGCGGAGTTTAAAAGATACCTTCAAAAAAAGGGGCAAAAGCCGAATACCATTAACCGCGCCCTAGTAACATTAACACTATTTTTCGATTGGGCAGTTGAAAAGGGATTAGTGGAGAGCAATCCTGCAAGTAATGTCAAATATGTAAAAGAAGTAAAAACTGCTCCAAAATCATTATCCAGGCGTGAGCAATTATCTTTTATGCGGGCCGTAAACCAAGGTAGAAAAATAAGAGACATTGCAATTGCAACACTGTTACTCCATACTGGAGTACGGGTAACTGAAATGTGTATGCTTGACATTAAAGACATTATTATAAAAGAAAGAAGCGGTTCTGTAACTGTGTTAGGTAAAGGTAATAAGGAGAGGACAGTTCCCTTAAACGCCACAATACGAAACGCACTCAGAGAATGGCTTATCGTAAGGGGATATGAACCTGGCCCTCTATTTTACAGCCAGAAGGGAGGACGCATATCTCCCAGGTCAGTGGAGCGGCTTGTCAAAAAATACGCTTATCATGCCCGCCTGGATGGAGTTACCCCCCATATTTTACGGCATACATTTTGCAAATCATTGATTGATGCAGGAGTAAGCATAGACCGTGTTGCAGTATTGGCGGGCCATGAGAGTTTAAACACTACAGCCAGATACACAAGGCCGACACAGATGGATTTACAAAAAGCAGTTGAAAAATTAGAGTGGGAATAGCTCCAAATTCACTTGCAAAGCGCAGATTAAACCTGCGCTTTTTTTGATCCGGCACCAAAAACCTTTTACAAAAATATACTGGATCAATCAGGGGGGATATGGATGAAAACGATTGATGTTAAAAACCTGGATATACCCGATGAAGTCTTTGACCGTGGGGTTCGCATACTTTTAGATATCGTCTTAAGGGAAGAAAAAGAACGCAAAAAATTGAAACTTCATATCTACAGGGAGAAAAAGGAAGCTAAGGAGGTGCTTAGAGCCTAAAGGCTTTTTCGTATGGTTGATGATATGATACCGGCTCATATTTCTGGGCGTAGACTTACTGTGCTGCATGATCCAAAAGAAACAATATCACAGGAGTTTATAGACATAGGGGGGTATATACGAGTATCAACCCCGAAGGAAGCTCAGGCATCCAGTATTGAATATCAAAAGGATATACTTAAGCAGTGGGCAGAAGTCGAAAAATATAACCTGGTTAAAGTCTATACTGATATAAAATCAGGAGAATACAAATATCTTCGCAATGAGTTAAATGAAATGCTCAACGATGTTAAGAATGGCAAAATAAAAGGTGTGGTTGCCAAGGAGATCTCTCGGACAAGCCGGGATGTGATGGATATATTGGAGCTTAAAAGAGAAATAGCCAGCTACGGCGGTTTTTTTATATCCATCAAAGAGAGCTACGATAGCCGTACAGATGATGATGAGTTTCTATTAATACTTCATGCTGCCTTGGCACAGAAAGAAAGGAAACAAACGGCAGGTAGGGTTAAGCTGACGCAGATGATGAAAGCTAAAGAAGGAAAAACAAATTCAGCTAATCCAGCTTATGGCTATATGTTAAGTGAAGATGGGCAGCATTATGTGAAAAATCCGGAAACATATCCCATGCTTCGTTTTATTGTAGAGAAGTATATAGCCGGTTGGGGGCAGCAAAAACTTGCAAAACATTTTAACAGTGAAGGTATACCTGGCCCCCGAGGTAAAAGGTGGCATTCCAACAGCATCAAAACAATTGTAAACAACCCTGTGTACCTGGGCATTACAATGTACAATGTTACAACAACGGTTAAAACTGCTGATGGTAAAAGAAGGCTTGTTGTGCGTCCACGGGAAGAATGGGTTGTGAGAGAGAACACCCATGAGCCATTAATAACTCAAGAAGAATGGGACAAGGTGCAGCATATAGCTGAACAGCGCAGGAGAAAATATGAGCATGAATGGACATGTGAAAGGAAATACCTTGGATCTGCTATCCTGCGGTGTGCTGAATGTGGCAGCAAGGTTTATGGAACAAAGATTAATATCAAAAAAGGACATACAGAAGATAGATATTATTATTACCGCTATCGTTGTTTCGGACGGAATGGAAAGTGTACGCCTCCGATGAAAACATGGAAAATGGATAAGGTAGATAAGATGCTTATTGATTTAGTAAAAAATCTATTCAGCAACAAAGAAAGGCTAATGAAATCTCTAAACAAACAATTAAATTTTTGTGAGGACAAAGATAGGGAGGTTTTTGCAAGACGTGAACAAATCACAAATCGAATAAAAAAAATAGATAGAGCAATGAAAAAGCAGCAGATGGCATTTGAAGAAGATGTTATTACTCTACAGGAATATAAAGACAGGATCACTGAACTTCGCAACGAGAAACAGCAACTGAGCAACACTTTAATGGAGCTTGATCATGACCTTACAAAAGTTGATACAGTGGTAGAAAAATTTAATAGAGTGTTTAATAATCTCAGTCAAAAAATCAATAGATTTGAAGAGATGCCTCCACAAGAGCAGGTCTTTTTTATGGACAGTATTTTTGAGGCGATATATCTCACGATGGATTATAAAATTACAAATATAGTTTTTAAGTTATAGAATTTTTTTGTGTAAAAACAGAAGTTTGGCCCGCCGAACTGGGTCAGTAGATATCTAGCCATGGGCAGGTCCTTTTTACTCACACGCACAGGATACTGTAGTTTCTTTTCATAAAGCCACATGGATATCCCCCCTAATACTCAATTTCCCAGGGCCAGGGTTCATCGATCCAATTCCAGGAACTAACCGGTCCTGAGTGGCCGAAGTTGATCAGCGGCCCATAGCGTGCTTCATAGTTCTTTTTGGCCTTTGCAAGGTGTGCAGCCAGGTTATTAAAAGTTGAAAGTGCTTTATTATCATTGGGATGGGTATCCAGGTATAAGTTGAGTTCTACCAGTGCAAACTCAAGTTCCTGAAGTTCCCGCAGCATTGTTACACGTGATCTATCCATTTTCTACACCTCGCCTTTCATAGGATAGCGCCTGTATGGGCGATACAACTCCGGAAAGAGTGTTCCTTTATTCAGGGCCTCAGAAAGTGGGAACATTTCCCTGAACACCTGGGGCGGTATATATGCTGTGGCAAGTCTGAGTCGTGGGATACCCGGGTAATGGGATAATGTATCTGCTGAGTTTTCAACAGTTGTATAATCTTGTTCAGTCATCTTGTCTCTACCCCCTTATATTTGTTTCCTAACCATGTTAACCCACATTTACCATATAATATGCTGGGATGGGAAAAACAGTGATTGAGCTGGTCTATTTTCCTTGAATACTTTTGCTTGATGGCGTATGATACTTATGTTGATCAGTAGAAGGAAATTTTGTGATATAAACACCAGCCATTAATGATTTTTGCCGGTAGAGACGGGAGGAGTAGTCATTGCAGCAGCTCAGTCTTCTTTTTTTATTGAGTTTTGGACACATGGTTACAGATATGACAGGTGGGGCATTACCGGTTTTGCTTCCGGTGATCAGATCGGAGTTTTCCCTTTCTTATACCGAAATCGGTGTGATTATTTTAGTTTCTAATCTGATCTCTTCAGTAATCCAGCCGTTTTTTGGTATTTGGAGTGATCGTAAAGCCATTCTTTGGCTTTTACCTGCCGGCTGTTTGCTGGCTGGTGTCGGTCTGGTTTTGGTAGGTTTTGCTCCTGGTTATGTGCTCATTCTTTTTGCTGTAGCGGTGAACGGTATTGGTTCTGCTGCCTACCATCCTGAGGCATCCAAACAGTCCTTTTTGATCAGTGGGGATAAAAAGGCCACAGCATTGTCCATTTACTCTGTAGGGGGAAATATCGGGCACGGGCTTGGCCCGGTTATGGCCGCCCTGCTGCTGGAACTTGGCGGGCGCCGGGGTGTGGGCATCTTTATTATTATTTCGGTGATCACAGCCATTCTTCTCAAAAAATCACTGCCTGCGATAAAACAACTGGCAGATAAAAACCATGGAGCGAAAAATGATTTGAGAGCAAATCCTTCAGATGGCAGGATGAGCAAGGGTGTGCTCTTAGCCCTTTTCCTGCTGGTGATGATAGTGATCTTACGTTCTCTGGTACACCTTGGAATGACCAACTTTATACCTCTCTATGTAGAGGAGTACCTGAACGGTAGCAAGCATTTCGGCGCTCTTCTGCTGACTGTTTTTCTCCTCTCCGGGGCTCTAGGCACTATTTTTGGTGGTATGGCAGCTGATCGGATTGGCAGAAAAAGGGTTATGGTGCTTTCCGCTGCCCTGGTAACACCGTTATTATGGCTTCTTCTTATCAGTAACGGCATCTGGGCAGTGGTATTCGCTGCTCTCAGCGGATTTGTTTTGATCTCAACATTCTCTGTCACTGTGGTTTATGCTCAGGAGTTGATTCCCAACAGGGTTGGGCTTGCCTCCGGCTTAATTCTGGGGTTTGCCTTTGGGGTTGGTGCTTTAGGAGGACTGGCTTTCGGTGCTGCTGCTGATGTGTGGGGTGTCCCGGCGGTACTGAAAGCTATCAGCCTGCTGCCTATCCCTACATTTTTTCTCTCTTTATGGCTGCCCCATGAGGAAAGATACAGATTAACTGATACACATTAAGAAGAAGTATTCTTGTTCAATAGACAAGCTGTTATAATTAAGATGAGATATAACCCATAATGAAGAGCAAGGGACAGCACGGTTTTGGGGGAAAGAGTTGTGAATAAAAATTCAATCAATAAGGGTCTCCGTTTTTGGTTAGCGTTTTATGCTGGTCGATTAACAGCTTTTCTCTGCCGCTTATTCCGGCTCTCAGGCACATCTTTGCCCGGAGCTGTTGCTTTAAGGATCTGTCCGCAATTATTATTTTATTTGGCACCTGCCTATGAGAAGGTTATTGCTGTGACCGGCACCAATGGGAAAACAACTACAACCAATCTGATCAGCTATTTTCTCCGGCAGGCAGGAGTACCCGTTATTGGGAATGGAGAAGGAGCCAACATGATAAATGGGGTGGTGACAGCATTGATCAAGGATTGTAACCTTTTCGGCGCTGCTCAAAGCCGGACTGCTGTGCTGGAGGTTGATGAGGGCAGTGTGGGAAAGATCCTCCCTGCTGTTAAGCCTGATCTGATTGTTGTTACCAATTACTTTCGTGACCAGCTTGACCGCTACAGTGAACTTGACCAGATCATCACTCTTCTGCGCAAAACTATAGACCGTCTTCCCGAAACTGAGCTTTTACTGAATGCCGATGATCCTTTAGCTGTGGCAGTGGGACGCGGAAGAACTACTGTCCAGTACTATGGGGTAGAAGGGGAGAGGGACCGCAAAGGGTCAGAGGAAAATGAGATCCGGGAGAGCAGCTTCTGCCCTGACTGTGGAGAGTTGCTGACCTATGATTACTATCACTACAGCCAGTTAGGGGATTACCGCTGCACAAACTGCTCTTTCAAAAGACCGGAAGCTGATTTCCTGGCTTTAGATGTTGATAATAGTGATCTGCTCCGTTTTTCCCTGTATGTGCAAAATAAAAACAGCGGTGAACAGGAGCTGAAAAACGGCAGCATCGATCTGTATTCCCAACTGTGGGGTTTTTATAATGTTTATAATATTCTGGCTGCCAGTGCAGCATCACTGATCATAGGTATCCCTAAGCATATTATCGAAGCATCACTTCCTGATTACTCAACCGCTACTGGGAGGCTGGAGCAATTTATTTATCAAGGCCGTCCCTGTACACTGGCTCTTATCAAAAATCCTATAGGTGTCAATGAGGTTATGAAAACCATTTTGCCCCATGAGGGGAAAAAGGCTTTTTTGATTGCCATCAATGACCTGGCAGGGGATGGGAAGGATGTCTCCTGGCTATGGGATGCTGATTATGAAAAATTGGATCAACCCATGATCAGTAAGGTTGTCTGTTCTGGTAGGCGAGCTGCGGAGATGGCTGTTCGGCTTAAATATGCCGGCCTCACCACAAGCAAGTTTGTGCTTGAGCCTGGATGCAGGGAGAGTTTAGATGTCCTCGGACTGCAGAAGGTGGATCAGTATTATATCCTAGCTTCCTATACAAGCCTTTTCAACTATGCTAAACTTCTGCGGAAAATGGGAAAGGCGGTGGCGAAAAATGCGGATCAGGGCCTGCCATCTTTATCCTGATGTATTGAACCTGTACGGTGACCGGGGGAACCTGCTGGTTTTTTGCCGCAGAGCCCAGTGGCGGGGTATAGAGGTGGATGTGGATCAGATTTTGCTGGGCGACTGGGGGGATTTTAATAGGTATGATTTTATTTTTATAGGTGGAGGATCAGACAGCCGCCGGACCCTGGTTTTGAAAAATCTAGAGAAAATAACGCCCTTTATTGTCGATGCTGTGGAAAAGGGGGCTGTTCTTTTGGCTGTCGGTCTGGGGTTTCAGGTTCTGGGGCGTTATATAAAGGCTGAGGATGGAACTGTGATACCTGGGGCCGGTGTTTTTGATGCATACACAGAGGCGGGCTCTGACCGGTCGGTGGGGGATATACTGCTGGAGGCAACAGCTGATCTTCAGGATGAGCTGAAGAAGGCAGGGAATATAGATATCACTACTTTGATCGGTTTTGAAAACCATTCCGGGCGTACTTACCTAGGTGAGCAGGGGAAAGCCCTGGGCAGGGTTATCAAGGGGAAGGGGAACAATGGGAAGGATGGGACTGAGGGCGCCCATTATAAAAATGCTTTCGGCACTTTTTTACATGGCCCTGTGCTGGCCAAAAACCCTCATTTTGCTGACCTGTTGTTGGTTAAAGCATTATCCCCTCAGGAAGAGATATCACTGGCTCCACTTGATGACAGTTTGGAGATCCTGGCTCATAATACCATGAAAAAACGCCTGATATGATGATGTTCCCGATCCCGGCTAGTTGGTGGTTGGTGGTTAGTGGTTAGTTATTGGAAAATAGTGGGCAACACCTCGATGCTGATAATGGGTAGGTTGCAGAAGTAGATACCAACTCCTTTGCTCTGATAATTTTCCAACGACTAACTTTCCAGCGACCAACGACTAATTTTTTAGCAGGTTGCTGAATAAGACAATAAAGCAAGCCCGGCTAGTTGGTGGTTGGTGGTTGGTGGTTAGAAAATATAAAAATAATAAAAGACGCAAGGACATCTCCTTGCGTCTTGCTGTCTACTATACGATGCTCACAACTAGGGTGTTTCGTAGGGTATGATTTTGTTTTCCCAGGTCCTGAGCAGGATCTGGTTGCCTTTTTTGCCCAACATATAGTTTGGAGCGATGGGGGTTTTGCCATTACCATATGGTGCATTGATAATATATGTTGGAACAGCCAGCCCTGATGTGTATCCTCTTAAGTGCTCCATAATTTCCAGTCCTTCATCAATAGATGTGATGAAGTGGCTAGTGCCTCTTACATTCTTGGCGTGGAAAATATAGTATGGTTTGACCCTCAGCTTCAGTAGTTCTTGGTTGAGTTTTTTCATTACATGGGGGTCATTGTTCACACCACGCAGCAGTACTGCCTGATTCCCCAACACCACACCGGCTTTGACCAACCTGTCACAGGCTTCTTTAGCCTCAGGTGTTATTTCCAATGGGTGATTGAACTGGGTGTTAATATATATAGGTGGATACTTCTCCAATATAGCACACAGTTCTGGAGTGATCCTCTGAGGCAGTGTCACAGGGGTACGGGTTCCGAGCCGTTTAATCTCCACATGAGGAATCTTGTGCAGTTCCCCTAACAGCCAATCCAATGTATTATCGCTCAACAGCAGGGCGTCTCCGCCTGTAACGAGAACATCGCGAATTTCCTCATTGTCTTTTACATATTGGATGGCTGCCTCCAAATCTTTGCGGCTTCTATTGGTATCTCTATCACCGATATTACGCCTGCGCTGGCAGTGGCGGCAGAACATGGCACACCTGTTGGTAACATTGATGATCATGCGATCCGGATAGCGCCTCGTTACACAGGGAGCGGGGGAAGTCCAACCTTCAGCCATTGGGTCCTCACTACCATTGTTATCAGTGATTTCCTGATAGCTAGGGATGGACTGCAGCCATACACCACCATTGGGTTTATCACACATCACCAGTGCCATATAATAAGGGGATAATGCCCAGCGCAGATGGCTGCTTATTTTATAAAGCTCCTCTTTTTCCTTATCAGTTAAATCAACAAATTGGGATAGTTGATCAACCGTGCTGATCCTCCTGCGCAGCTGCCATCGCCAGTCTATCCAGTCCTCATCGCTCCCATTGAAATAATTCAAAATACGGGAGCGGGCTTCATTATACTTCTCCACCAAATCAAAGCCTGTATAAATTTTGTCTTTGACCGCAAGGTAATCTTTAATCTTCCCCTTGAGTTCAGAAGCTCTTTTCAGAGCATGCTGCCTTCTGGTATCCGCGTCATTGTTTTGGTGAAGATGTTCCGGATGATAAACAGTAATTTCATCATGCTTGATAGCCATGCACTTCCACCGTCCTTTCTTTGAAGTTGTTGCTTTTTTCTGCTTTTCTGGATGAATCCTTCTTATGGTATGGGACGATAAAACGGCATCCGTAATCGCAGTAGAAAAGCAGATCAGACAATTAATATTGCCAGATTCTCCTGTTTACAGAGAATGACTATTAAACTGTGTTTCGGGTTAAGTCCGAGAACAGAAAAATAGGTGCACTCTGTTACCGGAGTCAGTGGTTATCTTAGCCATCTGACCGTGGGGAGAGTAAGTTAAGAATGAAAAAACTACCCGGAAAGCATTTGATCAGGGTAGTGATTCATGACCAAATCAAAACCTTGAAGGCTTTCCTTCCCACGCTTGCGAGGTTAGCTGACGGGTTCGGGTCGCAAGGTAACCCTACCATACACTCATAATTTTTCGTTTTCTAAAACCACAAAATAAGCTGTGGTATGTAAATGAGTGTGTGGATTCACCCCAATGATTGGTTTCCCCGCTTCTCTCAGGAGAATTCAGCGTTAGTCACTGTATTTTTATTTAGGTTATTTTATAACAATATTCAGAAAAAATCAAGTAGAGAATGGAAGAAGTCTGTGTCAAGAAATTGTAGTATGTGCTGCTTATCACTAGAGAGCAGCAATAAAAAATTTAGAAGATCAGTCACAGGCAGGTTGCATTTTTGGAACTTAATGGCACATTGCAGCAT
>FZPS01000018.1_pt297 | contig 12407 bp, 8 predicted proteins | sample 1817821 | NCBI WGS metagenome assembly FZPS01 (sample SAMEA104158645, study PRJEB21678) | metagenome | place: Germany | collected 2015-04-21 | reverse complement strand
AGGTGTGTCCTTTTTTAGTAGGGGCGCAGACAATTATTCGTATTTATGAACTGCTAAACGAAAACCAATGGATTTGGCCAAGTATTATTTCGCCGTGAATAATTCAGGATATATTATATTTATCTCTATGTTCTTTTTTGCACATAATCCATGATTGACAGTTTAGCACGGTAAAGATATAATGTAAAAAATAAAAAGGGGCTGTCCATAAAATGACAGGTCCCGAGCTGGCAGGAGGCTTTCAATGTCTGGTATTAATTATAACCCTTTTGAAATTGCACAGGAGCAATTTGACAAAGCAGCGTCCATCCTGGAACTGGACAGCGGCACCCGCGAGCTGCTGAGGCAGCCTATGAGGGAATTTCATTTTACTGTTCCGGTTAAAATGGATGACGGTTCTACCAAGGTTTTCAAGGCTTTTCGCATTCAGCATAATGATGCAAGAGGTCCGGCCAAGGGAGGAATTCGTTTTCATCCTCATGAAACTGCGGATACGGTACGTGCACTCTCCATGTGGATGACATGGAAATGTGCTGTGGTGGATATTCCGCTGGGGGGCGGAAAGGGAGGCGTCATCTGTGATCCCCATAATCTTTCCGCTGCTGAACAGGAGCGGCTTTGCCGGGGGTATATCCGCCAGATCTACAAACAGCTGGGCCCCAACCTGGATGTGCCTGCACCGGATGTCATGACCAACAGTCAACATATGCTGTGGATGTTGGACGAATATGAGACAATCACAGGCGGCCGTTATCCCGGCATGATTACCGGAAAACCTGTGGGTATGGGCGGTTCTCTGGGCCGTACGGAAGCCACCGGTTACGGCGTGATCTATGTATTAAAGGCATTTCTGGACCAGATAAACCAGCCGATAGATTCCACAACAGCCAGCATCCAGGGCTTTGGTAATGTAGCTGAGTATGCTGCGCGCAAATATACGGAACTGGGTGGAAGGGTTATTGCGGTATCCTGCTGGAATCAGTCGGATGCCAGGGCATACACATTCAGAAAGGAGACTGGATGTGATATCGATCAGCTGGCAGCCATCAAGGATTCATTTGGCAGCATTGACAAGGAAAAGGCTTTAGAATTGGGATACGAGCTTCTGCCGGGTGATGACTGGATAAAACAGGATGTAGACATCCTGATCCCTGCCGCACTGGAAAATCAAATCACCCCTGCCGTCTTCCCCAATATATCGTCCAGGGTAAGCATTATTTGTGAAGCAGCCAACGGTCCTACCACCCCCGATTGTGATTCATTGATTCTGCAAAAGGGAATAGCGCTCCTGCCCGATTTTTTATGCAATGCCGGCGGCGTAACCTGCAGTTACTTTGAACAGGTTCAAAGCAATATGAATTATTTCTGGGACAAGGACGAAGTACACCAAAAACTGGAGCGCAGCATGAAGAAGGCTTTCCGGGCTGTTTATGAGCTGGCTGAGGAAAAGAACCTGTATATGAGGAATGCCGCTTATATAATAGCCATAAACAGAGTGGCGCATGCAGTCAGGCTGCGCGGCTGGGTATAATTAAAGCATAGATGCCTTTGCGGCATCTTTTTTATTTTGCCGGCTTTATGAATGTGCACTTACTCGCCTTTTGCAATGTAAAACAAGGTATAGAAAAATACAATTTCAGACTAAAAGGAAGGATTTTCTTCAATACTAAGAGAATATATGATATATTCTTATTATATCTTGTTTTGATATGCTAATTTACTCAGATATGGAGGCTTTCTATGAATGTACCGAATGCTCTGACGCTGGTCCGGTTTATGCTGATAGGTTTTTATCCCTGGCTGTATTTCAATGAGGGACTGGCGTATCATAAAGTATGGGCATTTGCGGTTTTCCTTGTCGCCGGACTGACCGATGTTCTGGACGGATTTATTGCCCGGCGTTATAACCTCATTACCAAGTGGGGCAAGTTGATGGATCCATTGGCTGATAAACTGATGCTCATTACGGTTCTTCTGTGTCTGTTTATTGATGAGGTGATCCCTATCTGGGTTATTCTAATAATTGCACTAAAAGAACTGTTGATGATATTGGGTGCTGCCTTCCTGTATCGAAACCGGAAAATGGTGGTACAGGCGAACTTCTATGGAAAACTGGCTACCTTCTTATTTTACATAGCAGTTACCGCTTTGGTGTTCGAGCTTAACTATGCCCGCTACATATTGTTTGTTGCAGTATTCAGTACAATACTGGCTCTGCTGCAGTATGCCGTACGTAATTTCATGAGATTTGCACAGCCGGAGAATAAGGGTACAGGAAAAAACGATTGACAAAGCCGGCATTTTGGATATAATAAAGACAATATTCAGGCAATGAGAAAGAGGAGTACACGCCAGGCGTCCAACAGAGAAGGAAGCCCACCGGCTGAAAGGCGTCCCGGGAGACAGCAGCGTGGAAGGTCGCTTTCGAGCCTTGCTGTCGAAGATTAATTTTGGTAGGCAGCAACGGATGCTCCCGTTACAGAGCCCCGAGAGTCAATCTGCCTTTATACTGAATGGCATTTTGGAACAAAGGTGGTACCGCGAAGCAGTCTTCGTCCTTTTGGATGAAGGCTTTTTTATATTATACCAAGAATTAAGATGGAGGTTTACCCTATAATGGAGAATCGAAGCATAGCTAAAACCTATGACCCAAAGCAGGTTGAGGAAAGGCTATACCGTCAATGGGAGGAGAAGGGATATTTTCATGCCGAGGTGGATGAGGAAAAGGAGCCCTTCTGCATTGTGATCCCACCGCCGAATATTACAGGCCAGCTGCATATGGGCCATGCCCTGGACAATACCTGGCAGGATATAATTATTCGCTGGAAACGTATGCAGGGTTATTCTGCCCTTTGGCTGCCCGGTACTGATCATGCCAGTATTGCTACTGAGGTAAAGATTGTGGAAAAACTGGCAGAGGAAGGCATGACCAAGCAGGATCTTGGGCGGGAAAAATTCCTGGAAAGGGCATGGGAATGGAAGAGACAATATGGCGGAAGAATTGTAGATCAGCTGAAGAAACTGGGTTCATCCTGTGACTGGGACAGGGAGCGCTTTACCATGGATGAGGGGTGCAGCAGGGCAGTAACTGAAGTATTCGTACGGCTTTACAACAAGGGTCTGATCTATCAGGGGGATCGAATCATCAACTGGTGTCCCGACTGCAAAACTGCTCTTTCCGATGCCGAGGTTGAGTATGAAGAAAAACAGGGTTTTTTGTGGCATATTGCCTATCCGGTAAAGGACAGCGATGAAAACCTTGTTGTGGCTACTACTCGTCCGGAAACCATGCTGGGCGACACGGCAGTTGCCGTTCATCCTGAAGATGAAAGATATCAGCATCTGATCGGAAAGACGGTTGTACTTCCGCTGATGAATCGGGAAATACCTGTTATTGCCGATACTTATGTCGACAGGGAGTTTGGGACAGGGGTTGTAAAGATAACACCGGCCCACGATCCCAATGACTTTGAAGTGAGCTTGCGCCATCAGCTTCAGACCATTCGTGTAATGAATGACGACGGAAGCATGAATGAGCAGGCAGGCAGATATGAGGCCATGGATCGTTATGAAGCCAGAAGGGCGATTGTAGAGGATCTACAGGGGCTGGGCCTGCTGAAAAAGACAGAAGAGCACAACCACAATGTAGGTGAGTGTTACAGATGCGCCACCACCGTAGAGCCGATAGTCTCCAAGCAATGGTTTGTTAAGATGAAACCTCTGGCAGAGCCTGCCATTGAAGCAGTACGCAAAGGTGATATCCGATTTGTTCCGGAACGCTTCAGTAAAACCTACTTCAACTGGATGGAGAATATCCGTGACTGGTGTATATCCCGTCAGCTTTGGTGGGGTCACCGGATCCCTGCCTATTATTGTGAAAAATGCAAAGAAACCATAGTGGCAAGGCAGGCACCGGATAAATGCAGCTGTGGACATGATCAATTCAGGCAGGATGAGGATGTACTGGACACCTGGTTCAGCTCAGCCTTATGGCCGCTTTCCACCCTGGGCTGGCCTGATGAGACAGAGGATTTAAACTACTTTTATCCTACCAGCGTATTGGTTACTGGGTATGACATTATATTCTTCTGGGTTGCCCGTATGATTTTCTCCGGCCTGGAGCATCGGAAGGAGATTCCCTTCAGGGATGTTCTTATACATGGCATAGTAAGGGACGCCCAGGGAAGGAAGATGAGCAAATCCCTGGGTAACGGTATCGATCCCCTGGATGTAATTGAACAATATGGTGCGGATCCTCTTAGGATGAGTCTGATTATAGGAAATTCTCCGGGAAATGATATGCGTTTCCATTTTGAAAAGGTGGAGGCCAGCCGCAACTTTGCCAACAAGCTTTGGAATGCTGCCCGTTTTATACTGCTGAATCTGGAGAACATGAAGGGCAGACAGCTGAAGCAGGATAAACCGGATACAGCCGATCAGTGGATCATCAGCCGATATAATCATCTGGTTGGGGAAGTTACGGATAATTTGAATAAGTATGAGCTCGGTCTTGCCGCGCAGAAAATATATGATTTTATATGGAGTGAATTCTGCGACTGGTATATAGAACTGGTAAAGCCGAGGCTTTACGGAGCGGATGATACTGCAAGAGGAACTGCTCTGTACACCCTGATCTATGTACTGTCCAATACCTTGAAACTTCTGCATCCCATCATGCCATTTATCACAGAAGAGATATGGCAGCATCTGCCTCATGAAGAGGAAAGCATTATGATATCATCCTGGCCGGTGATGAATGAAGCGGAACTCAATATGGAAGCTGAGGAAAAGATGAATGCGGTTATGGACGCCATCCGTGCCATTCGTAATATCCGGGCCGAAATGAATGTGCCGCCTTCCAGAAAAGCAAAGCTGATTCTGATAGCTGAGCAGGAAAACATAAGCCTGTTCCAGGATGCCGGGCTGTACTTTGAAAAGCTGGCAGGCGCATCGGAGGTAGTGATTCAAACCGGCGGGGAAGCAGCTCCGCCCTCCAATGCTGCATCAATTGTAACCGGCAAAGTACAGATTTTCATCCCCCTGGATGACTTAATCGATTTTGAAAAGGAAATGGAGCGTCTGGAAAAAGAGAAGGAACATCTGGAGAAAGAGCTGGCCAGAGTAAAGGGCAAGCTGTCCAATGAAGGTTTTGTTAAAAAGGCACCGGCATCTGTGGTACAGGAAGAAAGGGAAAAACAGCAAAAATATATGGGAATGATGGAAAAGGTATTGGAGCAAATCGAGAAAATGAAGGAAATGAAGATGCAATAAGCCAACAAGAAAGGGCATGTTGAGAAAGGAAGCAAGATGACATACGAAGAAGCATTGCAATATATTCACGATACCGTTAAGTACGGCTCGAAGCTGGGGCTGCAGAATATAACCGAGCTTTTACGGCGGCTGGGAAATCCACACCATGAATTTCCTGCGGTTCATATAGCCGGGACCAATGGGAAAGGCTCTGTGACTGCGATGACAGCCAGCATTCTTCATAAGGCGGGCTTAAGGACCGGGATGTTTATATCCCCTTACCTGGAAAGCTTCACAGAAAGGATACAGGTGAATTTTCAGCAGATTCCCGGTGAGCATCTGGCCCGGCTTACCAAGCGGGTAAAAGAGGAGGTCAGGGGAATGGTCCGGGATGGATTCAACCATCCCACAGAGTTTGAGATAGTTACCACCCTGGGTTTTCTTTGGTTCGCAGAGCAAAAGGTGGATGTCGCTGTGGTAGAAGTAGGTCTGGGCGGCAGGCTGGATTCCACCAATGTAATACAGCCCCTGGTTTCCATCATTACTTCCATCAGCTATGATCATACCCGGGTGCTGGGCAGCACCCTTTCAGAGATTGCCTATGAAAAAGGCGGAATTATCAAAGTCGGAGTGCCGGTAGTATCCTACCCCCAGGCAGAAGAGGCAGAAAGGGTACTATCGGAGCTGGCACAGGAACGGGGTTCTTCTTATTACCCTGTTTCACCGGGGCAGATAATGGAAAGAAGTTCTTCTTTCAGTGAGCAGCGTTTTGACTTTACATGGAAGGAAGAGGTATTGGAGGATTTATCTATTTCACTGCCCGGTAAGCACCAGCTCCTTAATGCAGCTTGTGCCCTGTCCGGCGCCATGATCATGAGAGAGTCGGGCTATGAGATTTCGGATGAGGCAATTTATGCCGGACTGAAGGAAGCCCGATGGCCCGGCCGGCTGGAAATGATTAAGGATCAGCCGGCTGTTCTGCTGGATGGCGCTCACAATCCTTCAGGTGCGCAGGCACTGGCCGATGCTGTCCGGCATTATTTTCCGGATAAGCGGGTTCATCTGATACTGGGCGTATTGGGGGATAAGGATGTGGAAACAGTGACCCGGATCCTGTGTTCTATAGCCGACAGAATAACACTAACGGAGCCGGACAGTCACCGGGCAGCTCCGGCGGATGAATTGGCAGCTATAGCAGGAAAATACCATACGGACATTGATGTCTGTTCTGATCTTGCACGAGCAATTGATAAAGTCATGGACTCGATACAGGCCGGCAGGGGGGACATGAGTGACAACTCAGATAAATGGATGCTGGTTATAAGTGGTTCCTTATATCTGGTCGGAGAGGCAAGAACAATCCTGCGCAGCAGGTAATAAAAAATGGAATCCTATATCAGGGATTCCATTATTTTTCTGTATACTTCAGGTGCCTTTGATTTCCAATTGGAGCAGATGGTTTTTGCCTGTGTAATATTGATAACATTCACCTTAAGCTCCATTAAACTCATATCACCTTCCATAACACGCAGCACCACTTCATATTCCTGGTTGTTCAGCCGTTTGTAATCAGCCGTCAGTTGACTCTCGTTACGAAGACGATTCCGGTTCTCTTCAGCATAGCTTATTATATCCTGGCGGGACTTGGCATCGATTCGGGAATGAAAAAAATCCAATGCTTCCCAGCCCTTTTCAGTAAGGGTGTAGTAATTGCTCTGCCGGCCTTCCATATAGGCAAGATGCCGGGATTCCACCAGTTCTACCAGCAATTGCTGGAGATCAAAGTAGTTCATCATAAATTTCTTAATGAAAAACTCTGTAATCTGCTCATTGGTCAGGGGGATATTCAGAGTCTGGACAAAAAACAGTATGGACAACTTGTTGCCTGCCAGTTCGGCCATTCTCATTATTTTCACCTGCAATATTGTAATAGTCCAATTATAGCATATAACAGGAGAAAAGTAAGGAGAAAATTTCTATAATAAATCAATCCCGGCATAATTACTTGACTTTTGCCTATTGCGGTGGTAAGCTAATTTTTGTAATGTTTATCTTACATAAAAGATGATAAGTGGAGTGCTTGTTGTGATCTTATGCGGTTTTGATAATGGTTACCATAACATGATTCAATATATGTTTTATTAATGGCAGCGAGTGCTTGTAAGACTGAGTTATGCCCTGCACTTGTTTGCCGGGGATAACCACGCTTATGTCTAAGGATTTGGCAGCAGAGTCTGTACCGGCGGCAGGGTGATTAATCCCGCCGTTTTTTTGTGCAGATATCCGGCAGCAGAAGGAGATTACAGAATGAGTTTTTGCTGCCCGATCCGCTTTGAGGGGGAAACAAGGATGAAGACATACATTCCGGAATATATGCTATCTGCTTTTGCTGCTCAGGGGATTGACGTTTCCGGGCTTGTTTATGCAATACATGCAGATGCTGTAGATAAAAGCGAATATATGGATGTTTATATTGCTGTCAGCAGTGATACAATGTACATTCTCTATGGATTGGAGAAAGTTGTTAAGACTTCCGGAGCCCGCCGTATAGTTGCCGTATACGAGGCTGAGAAACTGGAAACCCGGCCTTTTTCCGAACTGGGGGAGCTTAAGAGTGAGCTTCTTTTGTCAACAGGCCGCCTGTGCAGCGAAAAGGATGGCGCTTCGAAAATACTTCTGGTGTTTTCAATCGGATTTCTGGCAGATGTGGAACGGCTGCTTAAGGTTATAAAGAATGTACGTAAGGGAGTTCCTGCCCTTGAAGATATCATTGTGGATGATGAGCTCTTCTGTCATAAATGCGGCACCAGATATCCGGAACCGGAACGCAAGCTGTGCCCGAAGTGCATGGACAAAATCTCAATCACCAGGCGCTTAATGGGTTTCTTTGCAGATTACCGAAGTAAAGTTATTGTTATTTTCCTGACCATGCTTGCCGGTTCTCTGTTTTCCGTCTTTTCTCCGCTGGTAGGTTCAAAGTTCTTTTTCGACGAGGTGCTTACTGAAGGCGGAAGCTATTATGGTGCTATTTTGGCAGCCATATTGCTGATATTTGCAGTAAGGGCTGTTGGTGTCGCCCTGAACATTCTCTACTCCTACGTACTGGCAAAAACAGTCCCATGGATTGTTCAGGATTTGAAGCTTAAAATCTTTGAGGCAATGCAGCGGCTGTCCGTAGGATTCTATACCTCCAAGCGCACCGGCTCCCTGATGAACAGAGTAAATCGTGATGCCAACAACATTTACTGGTTCTTTGTTGACGGTCTGCCGTATGTTGTAGTAAACCTGTTCACCTTTACCGGTATCATCACTTTAATGTGCATGCTGAGCTTTAAGCTTGCTTTGATATGTATAATAATACTTCCCGTTGCCATAGGTTTTTTCAGGATGCTTTGGAGCATTTTCAGGCGTTTTCATCATAGGAATTGGGTATACAGCTCTCAGCTGAACTCCATGGTAAGCGACTCTGTCAATGGACAGCGCGTCATTAAGGCATTTGCAAGAGAAGACACTGAGGCAGTGCGTTTTGCAGAGATAGGAGGCAAGCAGGCTGCAGTTGATATAGGCGCTTTCAACATCGGATACACAGCCTTTCCTCTTATTTATCTGTTTATGTTTTTCGGTCAGGTAGTTGTTACGGCTTTGGGCGGCAATATGGTCCTCAAGGGCGAAATATCCCTGGGAACTCTGCTGACCTTCATTGCCTACCTGTCTATGCTGTATGGGCCGCTGGAATTTATGTCGTGGGTTTCCAACTGGTGGGCCCGCTGTGTGGATTCAGCCCAGCGAGTTTTTGAAATCATTGACGCCAAGCCTGATGTCACCGAACCGGATGATCCCGTTATTCTGGATCGAATAAGAGGCGATATCGAGCTTAAGGATGTGAAATTTGAATACGATCCAGCAACTCCTGTGTTAAAAGGGCTTAACCTTTCTGTGAAAGCAGGTGAGATGCTGGGTATAGTAGGCAAGACCGGAGCAGGTAAATCCACAATGGCAAACCTTATAGCCCGTCTTTATGATGTGACGGAAGGTGCCATTACTATCGACGGAATTAATGTCAGGCAATTATCGCTTACTCAGCTGCGGCAAAGTATCGGTATCGTATCTCAGGATATATATCTTTTTATTGGAACGATTGCTGACAATATCCGATATGCAAGGCCGAATGCCACCATGGAAGAAGTCATCCGGGCGGCAAAGGCTGCTTCAGCTCATGATTTTATTATGAATCTGCCGGATGCCTATGAAACAAGAGTAGGTGCAGGCGGCCAGGACCTTTCCGGAGGGGAAAAACAGCGTTTGTCCATCGCCCGCACGATTCTGCAGGATCCGGATATTCTGATTCTGGATGAGGCTACGGCTGCCATGGACACAGAGACGGAAGCCAATATACAAAAGGCACTCTTCGAACTGCAGAAGGGGCGCACTACCATAGCAATTGCTCACAGGCTTTCCACCTTGCGGGATGCGGACAGCCTTGCCGTAATAAGTGACGGCAGAGTGGTGGAAAGCGGTACTCACAGAGAATTAATGCTCCGGAAAGGAGAGTACTACAAGCTTTATAAGATTCAGCTGGAAGGTCTCAAGGTAATTAATATGGAAGGCTGAGTCAGCTGCCTGATTAGTATTCTTTACAGTGGTTATTAAAGCAGCAGATAATCATTCGAAGAGTCAGAGTGCTGCACAACGAAGAAGAGTAGGGGGATATTAATGGAAACCGCAAGAAAGGTATCGGAATCTTCGCTGACCCTTGCGATAGATATCGGAATACTTGATCTGAAAAAGGCCGAGTTTTACGAAACACCAGGTGGATTTACAGGTTTAAGATATGACGGAAAAGACTACGATCGTATTGTATTAAGACGGGCTCTTCCTATTGGGCATCCCATGGAATATATTTCAGTGGCGGACAAGGACAACAAGGAAATCGGGATAATCCGTTCTCTGGCTGAACTCAGTGAAGAGCAGTATGCTATTGTGGCTGCTGAGCTGGAAAGCCGATATTACAGCCCCACTGTCCATGAGATAAAATCGGTAAAGGATAAACTGGGCTACGTTTATATGGAGCTTGTCATCGGAAGGGATGGCGCAAAATATGCAAAGAATTGTGCCGTCAAGGACGTCAGCAGGAATATAAGGATGCTGGATGATGACAGGCTGGCTATATTCGATGTGGATGGCAACCGATATATCATTCAGTCATTGTCCGGGCTGGACAAGAAGAGCCTGAAGAGACTGGAACCATACCTTTTCTAGAAATCAGCTCAATAAACGAATATTCATGCAATGCTGGAGAAAGGTAGTTTATCATGAATACACATAAGTTTTATTATGACCTTGATCTGACTATGAAGCCTGTCGATGGTGTTCTGACTTTTGATGAAAGGGGGCAGATCTGCTCCCGCATCGGCGGCAATGAACTCTTATCCATCTCAGCTGAAAACATAAATGAAGTTGCTGTTTTACCGGGAGTAGGCTGCGGTCTTTTGTTATCGAAAATGAAGGATGGCAGTGAAATTCTGCTTTGCAGGTTTACCATGTCGTACATGAGGGCAGCCGGAGAGTTCAGCAAGGTCGTCAACTTCTATGTACAGACAAAGCAATATGCGGCTCCGGATGAAGAAGAAAGACCGGTTTGCGAGAAGTGCAGCCGTCCTCTTGTGGAAGGCATGTCGGTTTGTATTTTCTGCTACAACAGAATCGGCGTGCTGAAGCGAGCGCTTCAGTTAATGCGCCCATTTGCCGGTAAAATCATACCTGCAGAACTGTTTATGACTGTGTCCTCAGTCTTGTATCTTCTGGTGCCCTTGTTCAGCAGAATTATCATAGATGAGCATCTGCGGCCTATGAAGGGGACTTTTCAGCAGCTTCTGTTGCTGGCCGGGGCCATGTTTTTGGCCAGGGCCCTGGGAGAGGTGATCTTCATCTTAAGCTCCAGAGTATTTAATGAGGCCAGCATCCAATACGCCAATCATTTAAGAAATCTGGCTTATGAAAAGATACAGAAACTGTCACTGGGATCCCTTTCCAAGCGGACACCGGGTGATTTGATCCGGCGGGTAATGGAAGATACAACAACCGTGAAGGAGTTTATATCGGACGGAGGCCGCTGGGCCGTGGAGCAGACAATTATCTTTCTGGTGGTTTTTATTATCCTCCTCTTAACGAATTACAAGCTCACCTTGTTGGTATTTCTGCCTGTACCCGTGGTAAGTATTGCCTTATCCCGTTTCTGGAGATTCATCCATATACGCTATGAGCGGCAATGGCGCAAAAACTCCAAGTGTCAGGGAATCCTTCATGATATCATCAAGGGTATCCGTACCGTCAAATCCTTTGGCAAAGAGGATATGGAAATAGAAAAGTTTGCGAAAGCCACAAGGGAACTGGCTGAAGTATCATCAGACAATGAAACCCTATGGGCCCGCCTCTTTCCTTCGCTGACCTTCTTTACCGGCATCGGCGAGTTTCTGGTATTGTATTACGGAGGATACAGAATCCTTGACGGAACCCTTAGTTTTGGTGTGCTTGTTCAGTTTACCATGTATATTACCTATATTTATGCTCCTTTGCGCTGGTTTGTTTCCTTTCCGCGCTGGCTGGCCGATGCCATGACCAGCATGGTCAAGATATTTGAGATACTGGATGAAGAGCCGGATATCAAATCCATACCGGAGCCAAAAAATGTACCCCTTGCCGGAAAGATTGCCTTTGAGGGGGTTACCTTCGGGTATAAGTCATATGAACCCGTACTGAGAGACATCAACCTGGAGATAAAACCGGGTGAAATGATTGGCATAGTAGGGCGTTCCGGTGCAGGAAAGTCTACCATGATCAACCTGTTGATGCGGCTTTATGATCCGGTTCAGGGCAGGATACGCATTAATGGAATTGATATCAGGGACATGTCTCCTGAATACCTGCATGAAAATATCGGCGTAGTCTTTCAGGATACATTCCTGTTTGCAGGAACTATTTATGATAACATTGCCTACGGCAAGCCCGGCGCCACGCCCGCTGAGGTAATCGCCGCCGCAAAGGCCGCAAATGCCCATGATTTTATAATGCAGACTGCCGACGGCTACAACACCATTATAGGAGAGAGTGGTCATTCCATATCCGGGGGCGAACGCCAGCGGCTGGCTATTGCCCGG
>FZPS01000007.1_pt121 | contig 12416 bp, 11 predicted proteins | sample 1817821 | NCBI WGS metagenome assembly FZPS01 (sample SAMEA104158645, study PRJEB21678) | metagenome | place: Germany | collected 2015-04-21 | reverse complement strand
TCGGGAGCCGTAAACGCAAATCAAATTCCTACCCGGTAGTACAGCTATCCCGGAAAAGATATTTACCCCCCAGTCGGATGATGCAAATCTGAAAAAACTCGCCTGGGAGGAAAACTGATATAGGAAAAAACATTGATTATATGATGGAACTGGTAAATGAATACCTGTCAGGCAAGACCCCCCGGCATATATTCGAACTGGACTTTCAGACAGAGATCCTGGACCGTTACGAGAAAATGGCGCGGGAGGATAGGGACTATGCCGAATATTTTTATGATATGCTTTCGGAATATGGAGTTGATGTGGGTGATGGTCTATCGGATGCAGAATTTAAACAGCTGATCAGAAAACAGTACAAAAAGGTAAAAGATATTGCCAAAGGTGATCTTTGGTGATACCGATAGCCTGTTTGACGCTTACGAACATAGACTTGTTATCAACAAGAAAAAGGTGTGTCGCCTGTGTAAGGAACTCAGGTTGCTAAAGCCCCATCGGCGGGTGAAACGTAAACACCCTCGCAGGATAGCCAAGAAGCGAGATATTACCGCACCCAACCAGCTCTGGGAGATTGATATCAAGTACGGCTACATAGCCGGAGAGGAATTTCGGAATTTATGCGTTACTATAACGAGGTGAGGCTCCACTCCAGTATTGGTTGTCGCCCACCTTTAGAGTATCACAACGAAATAATGAGTAAATCTGAGAAAGTCTTAAAGTTGAGCGCATAGTGTTCATAGTTAGGGGGTCAGCCCGGGCCATAGAGGAATCTGAACAGGCTTTTAAAGGTGCTGGAGCAAAATTATAGTTTTTGACCCAGCACCTTTTTCCATGCTTTATTGTCGATGGACTTTAAATACTAATTGAGCGATTTTATATAGTTTTGAGCACGAATAAGTACCGCCGCAGCTTCAGCCCGGTTCGCATGAGCATACGGGTCAAAGTCGCCCGATTCCCTGCCGAAAATGATACCGGCTTCCACCGCTGCAGCCAAAGATGTCCCGGCCCATCCGGAAATATTATTTATATCGTTAAATCCGGCAATTGCTCCGTCAACATCAGCAACTTCCATATTATAGCCCGCAGCTTCGATGGACTTGATGAGCATAACGGTCATTTCCTCACGGCTGATATGCTTGTCCGGCCGGAATGTGCCGTCTCCGTAGCCGCTTACAAAACCCGATTTTACTGCCGCACCGATCGCTCCCGCATACTTTTGTCCGGCCGGGACGTCGGAGAACCTGGCAGCAGTCTCATCTTCAGTGAGCTCCAGGATACGCACCAGTATGCCGGCGAATTCAGCACGGGTTACCGGTTCATAGGGGTTAGCGTTTTGTATGTTTTCGACCCTTCCCTCTAGACGGGCAGTAATCCGGCCGGCATTCTGTACGTTTTCGACCAGAGCATCCCTGACCGGAATGTTGGTGTTAATGAAGGTGACGTCTTTGAAGACGGTAAAGCCATCATCGCCCGTTGCTAAATAGTCATTGGTTGCAACCTTATAGGCTTTGCTGGTATCGGTCAAATTAATAGGAGTACCATCGGTTAAATAGATGCTCACTACCCTGCTGCCGGCGGGTTCACTGGGGTCATAGGTAAATGTCAAACCTGATACCTGGATGCCTTTACCACCGTCACCTACAGCTTGTTCGAGTAGTGTTTTAATTTGGGGGCCGGTCATGTCTGCCGTCATAATGGTATTGTCAAAGGGGGCAAAGGAATAGAGGGCTCCCAGGGTTATTGCCCCTTGCGGAATGTCAATTCGCAGAGCACCGTTATTAATAAAGGCAAAATCTGCGCCGGCTTTTACTTTTATTACATCGCAGACCCAGTTCCCGGCCGTTGATTCACCCCAGGGAAAGTCTGCCTGTGTGGTGCTCAGGCCGGTATCAGTTTCTCCCAGCTCCTGACTGGCTACAGAACCAACCTTAATTTTAGCATTTTTGATGATATCGTTAACCGACTGGTCAACGACTGGAGACAGGGCTTTATACCCATATGGGAATACTGTACTGTCCGTGTCAATGGCAATGTACTGTGTATTGAAATCAAGGGTACCATCCTGATGTCTGGTAATCTTCATATCAATAAAGCCCCTGCCATAAGAGCCGGCTATCGCCACCGGCGTACCGTTTGCCGCGGTGGTATTGACCGGATTATGAGTATGCCCGCCCAGTACAGCGTCAATAACATCACCCGCCTGGTTGGCCACTTCAAAAACAGGGCCGGTCCTGCTGTCTAAATTGTCTCCGGCATGAATTAAAGCAATTACAATCTGAGCGCCTTTCTTCCTGGCATCCCGGGCTGCCTGTCTGACATTGTCTACAATGTCCCCAACGTCATAATCTTTGATGTAGCCGGGCAACACTATATCCGGCAATTCTTCGGTAACAGCGCCCACAACCGCGATCTTCACACCATCTTTTTCAATAATCTCATAAGGCTCAAACACGTGCCTGCTGGTACCCTTATAAAACAGGTTGGAACAAATTATCGGGTAATTGGCAATACCAGGCGCGGTTACCGTATCCAGTTCCCAGTCAAATTCGTGATTGCCCAATACGGAAACCGCCACACCAATATCATTAAAAAAATGCATAACCGGCTCACCTTTCAGCATATTGGACAAAATCGTTCCCTGATAGTTATCGCCGCCGGATACAATAAGGGTCCGCTCGGGGTTGCTGTCAACAATTTCTTTAATATTCCTGGCCATGACTGCGGCTACCGGGTTGCCTTTAGTATCTTCCAGCATGCCATGGAAGTCGGTGATTTCAATAATATCAAAAACTTTGTCGCCGGCTGCCGCCAGAGTAAAATCACAGGGCACAAGGAAGGCAGAAATAAACGCAATCAGGCAAACGGCCAATAATATTATTGGGAATTTCTTTCTAATAAGCATTGATTAACCTCCTCAAATGTAACAACCCGCCTATAGAATGCGCTGCTTTCTCTTGCGAAACAAAAATATTTTTATCCTTATCTCAAGCACCTTGAGCAGCAAAATTTTACCATACTCCCACTCTTTCTTCCAGAGGCACATACATCCCGTCTTTTTCACTAATGCCAAAGGCCTCATAAAATTCATCGAAATTAACCACGGTACGGTTAACCCTAATTTTAGCGTTGCTGTGCACATCATTCTTACTAAAATAATCAGCCATTTCCCGGGTTAGGGTTTGCCGCCAGATAACGGCATTAAATTTGAAAAATGCTTGATAATCCGGATTCTCATATTGGGACAAGACCTCAAGGCAGCATGACATGCCCCCCAGGTCGGCAATATTCTCAAATAGAGTCAGTTCACCATCGCTCTCGATGCCCGCAACGATCTCCAAACCGTCATAAAATTCTTGAACCTGTTTGGTCCTTTCCTCAAAATTCCGGTAATCATCTTCGGTCCACCAGTCCTTTGCGTTGCCCATTTCATCAAATTTTGCTCCATTGTTATCAAAAGCATGGGTAATTTCATGAGCAATGGCCGTCCCGATTCCCCCATAGTTTTCGGCAGGGGAGGCATTGATGCTGTAAAACGGTTCCTGCAGTATTCCGGCCGGAAATACTATTTCATTGTTTTGCGGATCGTAATAGGCATTCACTACATAGACAGGCATTTCCCAGGTACTCTTATCCACAGGTTGGCCTTGTTTAGCTTTATTCTCATTAATATCAGCCAGGTTAATCCTGCATACATTATCGAAATAGCTGCCGCCGTCCGCATAGGATTTGATGTCCGTATTATCCAGAGTTGCAGGCCATTTATCCGGGTAGCCGATTTTTACATTCATATAATCCAATTTTTTCAGGGCTCTTTCTTTGGTCTCGGTGCTCATCCATTCCAGATTAATAATCTTTTGTTTATACACCTCAACAAAGTTGGCAATCATCTCTTCTACATCTTGTTTGGCTTGCTCAGAAAAATATTTTTCCACATAAATTTCACCCAAATATGCCGGCAGATAATCTTTTACTGCGATTACTGCCAGCTGTTGATCACTTTTTACTCCTTCCACACCGAAAACCAGGGCATCAAACTCCTGTTCAGCCTCGATAAATCCCCTGGAAAGGGTGAAGCCGCAAGCATCAATAAATTTAAATTTTGCATAGTCTTTTAGCAGTTCCAAATTCTCTTCATTGAAATACTGAGCTGATTTTAGCAGCAAACCTTCATCATCTACCCAAACTCGATCAGGTAATTGGTACCCAGTGTCTGTGATTGTTTTCTTAAGGTCAAAATTTGGATAAAGCGATTCGAGTTGTTCCAGAGTATAAACATTATAGGTCTTGTCTACATCGTAATATTCCTCCGGATCCAGACTGTTTTCTGAGAGTTCCTTTTCCATGTTGAATATTTTTTTGGATACACTCTGGACGGTTGCTTCGTCTTCTCCGGATAGTGTCAACAACCGGCTAATATATCTCATACAGGCATCCCTTTTGTCCGGGGATGAATAAAAATCCTTCTCCCAGGTAGGCACCAGAGCTTGATGATACATAATGTAACTGGAACTGTCCTGGGGATCCTGATATAAATAATAAAACAGCAGTTGTCCATTACCTGTTTCCCGGTTTATATTGATATCAGTCTGAATCAATTGTTTCAGGCTGTCCGCCTCTTCGTAAGCCTGCAGATACTTCCTGACCGGCTCTATCCCCTGTTCATTCCTGCTGTCCAGATCAAGGGCACTTTGATAAAAATCAACCAGCTTTTGTTCTTTTGACCCCTGGGGCCAATCCTTTTGCGACAGGGTATTCAGAATATCAGAAATCCGCTTATCATTTTCATCCCTCAGCTCGGTAAAGGTAGTGTTACGGGCCTCTCCAGCAGGAATCTGGGAACTATCCAGCCATTCCTTATTGACAGCCGCATAAAAATCATCCTTCAGGTTGTTGCCTTCCAGAGCCCAAATTCTTTTTATGATCTTATTCAACTGGGATGCGCTTATATTTTCACTTGCCCCCAATTTTCCCTCAACCGGGCTGGATAATATTCCTGCTTTTTTTAGCTTATCAACTTCTTCCGCTGCCCATGGGGGCACATCATTAAAATGCTGGTCAAAAACACCTCTTCTCAGGTTATCGCCCCGGGGTGAAGGAAGTTCTCCAAAGGCACGGCTGAGCATGACCAGAGCTTGTACCATGCTTGCCGGTTCCTTTTCACGCAGAGTGCCATCCTCAAAGCCCAGCATGATCTCATTTTTCGAGATCCCCGGGTTATAGTCGTCAGCAGCGTTTAAAACGACCCCGGCAACTTCCCCCCGGCTTAGATAAACCGGTGTTTTCACTGCCCAGGCGGGGCTTACAGAAAAGATAAGAGCAACAATTACAAGCAAGGCTATAATCCGGCATTTAGTGAGTTTCAATAATACAATTCCCTCCCATTAGTAATCATCAACCTGGATGCCAATATTTGTATATAGCCCCAGTGGTTTATCACAAGTATTGTTCGCCGTAGTTAGATAAATTCCTGTCAATATTATGACAAATAACCAATATGTACAGTTTTTAACCAAATACACAAATCAGCTAGCACTTAATGCGTATCTCTCGCATCAGTGCTACATTCCACTAATCAACATAGCTGGGTGCCGCTTCCATTGCTCATGTACAAAAAAAAGCCGGCTGACGCCGAATAGATATTCACGACAACTGACCTTGTTCAACTTTTCCGCTACCATACGCGGCTCCTTTTAGCGGCTCTTTTTAAAAGAAACCTTTTGTCCTGAGGAATAGATCTTAACCTTTTCAGCGCCGGCGGTGATTCTACGGGCAAGTGCATTATCCTTAATAATGAATCCCGATAATTCACTGATGCCGTAATCGAATAACACGGGGGCCAGGGGAGTTGAAGGCCCTACCACGGTGACCCGGGCTCTTTTGGCTAATTCCAGCATTCTGGGCATGGTTTTATCTGTGATGCATGAGCTATAGATAAATACATAGTGGCACTCCGGCAGAATATATTCACAGGCCGGGAGGGGATAATCCCCCTCCTGCGGATTCCAGCTGATTATAGATAAATCGCAGATCGGCTCAAAAAGACTTTCCAGATAAGGAAAATGTCCGATGACGGCTACTCTTTTGCCTTTGATTTCGTTTTGGTACATAATAAACGGGTCGTTCATTCTGTCCTCAACCCGCCGGGCATCAGAAAAGTTGACCCCGTTAGCCCTTGCTGTCTCCGGGTTATTGTAATAGGCATTAATGGCTGCAAGACCTGCCGAGGCTTCCACAAAATTCCATGATTTGACGGCGCCGGCAACTTCCCGCAGGGGGGCTCCAATCAGGTTTTTGGTAAACATGGGCATTCTGGTCTGATAATCCCTCAAGTAAGCTATTCCCGCTCCGTTTCCGCTGCGCACATAGGAAGCTTCGTACCCGGTAATCAGCTCATCCACAATGAGGTCTTCAGGTATTCCGTCAATCAAGGCGTCGTAGATTTCCCACATACCCTGTACTCCTTTCCTTTATTTGAGAAGCTCTTCTGTTATTATTTCGCCGTTGCGCAGGCGGTTACGGAGCTCCTGCAGGGTGTTGTCAATCTGCTCAATGGCGGCAAGGCTTTTTCCTTCGGCAGCCGATGTCCTGATAACTTTACTGATTCCGCCGTTTTTCATAATGATGCGTTTATTCGCTCTAAGGGCCAGTAGCGGGTCGTGGGTGGAAACAAAGATAATCTTTTCGCTTTTCGCTAAAATCTTGATGGCCTGGCGCCTGTCGATTCCTGCGTTTTCAATCTCATCGATCAAGATCACCGGCGAATTGCTCATATTGGCTGTATCTGCAATCATCAGAGCTCTGGACTGCCCGCCGCTCAGTTGTGTTAGTTTTGTATCCAGGGTAAATTTTTCGCCGGCCAGTTCATTGGCACTGAGGAAGCATTTTTCTACTATTTCAGCGGCATTCCCGGTCAATCTGCTTTTTGCGTGCATCTCCAGAAATTCGCGGACCGTCAGGTCCATAACGAAATTCATATTTTGCGAAAGCTGGGCTACCAGTTTCCCACCCATTTCAAAACGCCGGAGGTCATCCGGTGCAATGCCGTTGATCAAGATTTGCCTGGCTGTAGGTGTATCCCTTTGGGCAAGGCATTCAATATCGCTTAGAAGCCTGCTTTTCCCGGACCCGGTGGGCCCCACAACGCTGATCACTTCACCGGCGGCAATGGTCAGCTCAACGCTTTCCGGTTCCTTCATTTTATTAAAACCGCCCAGGATGGTCAATGAGGAAACTCTGCCGGTAGATTCTTCTACCCGGGTAAAGTTTTCCAGAAACATACAAAACTCTTGCAGTAAACCATAGGTGTCCAGTCCGAATTCAGCAAGAGTTTCATCTTCCACTTCTTCAAGGGCCTGGGGCAATGGTAGTACTTTAGAAATGGCTTCCAGGCGGAAATTGGCCAGAAAGTCTCCGGCAATGGGGTAATCTTTTAAGATCCTCCCCAGGTTTGTACTCTTTAAATAGGTTATTAAATCTGCAGTATTCATACGCCCTTAAACTCCAGTTTTTTTAGCATACCCATCTGGTACTTCTCCCCGATTCTCGTTTCCCCTGTGCAGTAGGAACAAACCGCAGCAGGTGTGGTAAACCTCAGCTTCAAGTCTTTCAGCGTAAGGATGTCGCGTGCCTGCCTTAAATACTTGGACAACATAAAGGTTCCTTGCCCGGTGATGCCGTTAACAAAAATAAGCCTTGCCGATGAGTTGACCTGTTTGACATTAAACGCAAACACTTCCCTTTCCGCCTGCGAAACGATATCTCCCTTGGTGATCACAACTATGTCCGCAAACCTCAGCAGGGGGCCTATTTTGCGCGGGGTGTTGATTCCCGACAGATTATCAATGACACATATGGCAAGAATTCCATTGATATACGGAGAACAGCGGTTACACAGACCGGCGCTCTCCGTAATAAGCATTTCGAATTCCGAAGCCAGGCCCCATTGGACGGCGTCCTCAATATTGCTGACATAATAGTGGTCAGGGCAAAATTTTCCGGAAAACCCTATCTGGACAGGGACGCCCGCTTCCTGATAGGACAGTTTGTCAAAGGAAGTGAGACAGTCAAATTTGACAACGCCGATACTGCCTTTCTCCAGATCCATACACTCAATGAGCTTTAGAATGACAGAAGTCTTTCCCGAAGAAGGGGGACCGGCCACAGTGACAAGTTTCATAGCAGCTCACCTTTGATTTTCGTTGATTTACTTGTTGTTTCTCAGCAAAGGACCCGTAAACTAAAACACTGCCCTACAACACTTGCGCCCCAGGCAATTCTATGGCATTTAAGGAATCATACCTGGGGCTTGGATTATTGATTCTCCATGTAGCTCCCAATATTTTCCCAAAGGAGTTATTCCTTCGAAGAGACAGCAAGCTGCATTGATAATCTTACCGGAAGAGCAGCATTTGCCATCTGGTTCAGGTCTCCCACAAAATATAAATCTCTGATGGGATAATAAAAGGCAAAAGAGCCGGTTGAACCGGAATGACCAATTAATTCACCTTTTCCCATAAAGAGTGTGACCAATCCGTTTAAAGGTATCCGCATATATCCTCCACCGTAGTAAATTGGTCCCATTGAAGCTTGCAATTGTTTGTATGTTGATAATCTAGCAAAGATTTCTTCATTAAACAACCTTCCCCCAAAGAAAGCTTTAATAAAGATCATTAATTCAGAGGCTGTGGTGACGCAGCCTCCGCTTGCCCGGCTACTTATAACTACCCTGGGCCGGTGGATAGCCTTATTCTTATAATAGATCCGGGGAACATATTCATTTTCGCTTTGGGGAAGATACGTCTTAATAAGTCCTAATGGTTCATAAATATATTGTCTGTATGCTTCCGGCAGGGTTAAACCGCTTACCTTTTCAATTATTTCACCGAGCAGATCAAAGTTTATATCCGCGTAGTAAGCTTTTCGTCCGGTACGTGGCGCAAAATGAGGTTTTAATTTCTTTACCCGGGCAATCATTTCATCAATAGTGAAGTAAGAATCTTCTTTAATGATATTAGTTTTTAAACAATCTTTCCCTTCTTCATAAACATCGGGCAGCCCGCTTATCTGAAACAGTAAATCAAAAATAGTTAATTCAAATGTATATTCCTTTCCACCATAAACATGAATCCCACTTATCAAAGATCTGTCAAAATACTGTGCTACCTTATCGTCAAGTGACAATTTTCCCTGTTCCAGCAGGAGCAAAATGCAGGTTGTGGTAAACAGCTTTGTGATGCTGGCCATAAGCAGAGGCGAATTAAGTTTCCTGCCGCCGTAACCCTTGCTAAAGGAAAAATCGCCCCTTGTGCTTTCTATTAATAATATTCCTTCATAAATTTGCTTCGATCTTGTAAACTTATCAAAAATTTTTTCAAATTTTTGTGCTCTAATCACATCCATAGTCTAATCCTTTACCATAAAATATCCCCAAACGTGATTCGGTGGTACTCTTTTCAGCTTACAATTGAACCTGATTATATCTTACAATTCCTTAGTACTATAAGCAATACTTATTTAAATACCTCAAAACAGAACGAGCAGCCCTGCCGTAATGGCAACATCGATGAGCCTCAATTAAACTTAAAACACAAAATTTTGGACTATGCCCAACGTCTTTCACCCCCAGCTGCTTCCGTATAAAATATTAACAAAAGCAGCATTTTAAGACTAAGAAATAGTGCCGGGGTGAAATGATTATGGTCAACAAAGAAAACAAAAAACAACCTTTAGAGCTGGCAACCTTTGCAGGCGGGTGCTTCTGGTGTCTGGTGGCCCCCTTTCAGCAGCTCCCGGGAGTGGTTAAAGTAGTATCCGGTTATACCGGCGGTCATAAAGAATTCCCAACCTATGAGGAAGTCTGCTCCAATACAACGGGGCATTATGAAGCAGTACAAATAACATATTATCCTGATTTGTGCCCATACGAAAAATTGCTTGATACTTACTGGATCCAAATCGACCCCACCGATCCGGAGGGTCAATTTGCAGACCGGGGACCGTCATATAAAACTGCGATCTTTTATCATAACCTGGAACAAAAACAAAAAGCCCTGGCATCTAAAAAGGCCATTGAAGAAAGCGGCCGTTTTACCCGGCCCATTGCCACGCGAATCCTGGAAGCCTCCAGTTTCTACCCCGCCGAGGATTACCATCAAAACTACCACGAAAAAAACCCCGGGCACTATAAAATTTACCGTCAGGCCTCGGGGCGGGCCGGCTTTATAGAGAAGTACTGGGGTCAAGATGATGATCAGGAATTACTTAAGAAAAAGCTGACTAAAATCCAGTATGAAGTAACCCAGAATAACGCTACGGAGCCGCCCTTCAACAATGAATACTGGGACCATAAGCAAGAGGGCATCTACGTGGATATTGTTTCCGGCGAACCGCTGTTCAGCTCCCTGGATAAATTTGATTCCGGATGCGGCTGGCCCAGTTTCACTAAACCGCTGAAACCGGAATGCATCACAAAGCATACTGACAAAAGCCATAACATGCTCCGCACGGAGGTTAAAAGCAAAAAAGCCGGTTCTCATCTAGGCCATGTATTTGATGACGGCCCGGCTCCAACAGGTTTGCGCTACTGTATTAACTCTGCATCATTACGGTTTATCCCAAAGGAAGACCTGGAAAAGGAAGGTTATAAAGATTACCTCAGTCTTTTTGATTAAATCACCAGCTGCTTATCCGGAGAGGTTTTTTAATTGATTTCGTTTGGTGAATTTGCATCCAGGGAGGGATATATGCGCTCTCTATAATTCAACGGGCAGATAGTTTTGTAGGCCAATGCCCTGCCTGCTCACACTACAACCCAGCGCATATATCTCTACGCCGGCGGATGCAGCCAGACGAAGCGCTTCTGCAAATAAAGGGTCGGTAACCAGGTTGGGAGAGAAAACACGGGCGTCGTTGCGCTGCACCACAAAGATAACAGCAGCCCGAAAACCATCATGAAGCGTCCGGATCAATTCCTGAAGATGTTTTTTACCTCTTTTTGAAGGAGCATCCGGAAATCTGGCGACACCGTCATCTTCCACCAGGGTAACTGATTTAACCTCTATAAAACAACGGCGGGCCCCGTCCTCCAGATACAGATCAAAACGGCTTTCACCATAACAGGCTTCTTTTTTAATTTCCCGGTAACCTCTAAATTGAGCCAGGGCTTGTTGTAACAGGGACTTATGAACAAGCCGGTTCGGCAGCAGGGAATCCACAGATACCAGTGTTTCACCATGATGAGCCAGGTGAATACGGTATTGAGTCCGCTTCCCGGCAGGCAGCGGGGAAACATAAACAATGTTGCCGGGAAACAACAACTCCCGCATCCTCCCTGAACTCGAAACGTGAGCAGGGCATACTTGCCCCGCCACATCCACCAGCCCAACAAAACGGTTCAACCTTTCTACAAAGCTAGCTTTAGACAACTCAGGTAAAAGGATAATAACATCTTTGAGCAATAAGGGCTTTTCCGTAAAATATACCTCCTACCAAAGTTCTTTCATTATAAGCTTCATTTAGAATATGCTTAACAAAAAAACAACCTCGTAATCTCTTAATATCAAAAGACATCTAAATAAACTGCCAGCCCATAGCCTGGAAAAAGTTTAAAAGTTTTCTCCAACGAACAGATTGAACGAGAAGTGTTTGGTAAAAACTTCTCCTGCAAACAAAAAGTCCAGGCACATGGTGGCCTGTGAGGTAAAACTATGGTATTACCTTATTCTCCTGGACCGACAGCCGGTTGTCAAGTCTTAATATATCATCCCATACTGCGCGGACGTCCCTCTTGATGGTTGTAACATCCTGCTGGAGTTTCCTTTGCCCCTTCTCCAAATTATCGAGTCTCGTATCTACCTGATCGAAACGGTTATCCATGTGATTAAGTTGTCTATCTACTCGGTCAAGGCGGTTATCCATGTGATCAAGTCGCCTATCTACTTGGTCAAGGCGGTTATCCATGTGATCAAGTCGTCTATCTACTTGGTCAAGGCGATTATCCATGTGATCAAGTCGTCTATCTACTTGGTCAAGGCAGTTATCCATGTGATCAAGTCGTCTATCTACTTGGTCGAGGCGTTTATCCACTTGATCGAGGCGGTTATCTACCTGGTTGAGTCGGTTATCAACTTGGTCAAGGCGGATATCTACCTGGTCGAGGCGGGAATTTACCTGATTTAATTCTTGATGGACAGGCTTTAACTCTTCCTGGACGATGGACCGGAACTCTTGCCTAAAAGTCTGCATTTCTTCACTTATTACATTGCGGAGCATCTTTACCAACTCATTATTTTCCGGCATTGGCGACGACTTCCTCTCCCGCGCAAATAACGTATATACAGTATTAAACATTAAACCGGTTTTTCCTTCCGAAATTATACTAGTGACACTCCGCAGGGATCTTTTTTTGCATTCAGCGGGGG
>FZPS01000153.1_pt67 | contig 12418 bp, 13 predicted proteins | sample 1817821 | NCBI WGS metagenome assembly FZPS01 (sample SAMEA104158645, study PRJEB21678) | metagenome | place: Germany | collected 2015-04-21 | reverse complement strand
ATTATACAGATAAGGGCAGTAAAATTAAACTTCTGGCAATATTTGATGGGAGTTGATAACTTTAATAGATGCCAAATTCATTAAAGTTTATGGATTATATCTCTAATCAGACGAGGATTTATGTGATGAAATTAGAGATGAACTGTCAATTCTTATTTATCGGAAACCGTCAATTCTATTTTATCATCTACACTTGTTATTAGAAGAATCATAAATACATTAGAATTTGTTCTAATCTATTTATGATTTTTTTAATTTAATCGGAATTATTACATGAAAATAAGTCATTAGACAAGCATACTTTTAAATAGTATATAAGTAGAATGCTAAGGGGGGATTGCAATGACTAAACTTCAAAAAGATGATGTTATTGTTAACAGTTATTTCAATTCACAAACAGATGAGGAAGTTGCTTTAAATATGGCTGATATAATAGCTAAGCTTGTAAATAGAAATATAAAAGAATTAGAAATTAAGACAGATATTGAAAAAGAAAGGCCCATAGCTTCTTTATAAGAAAGGGGTTAGAAATATGGAAAAGGTAGCCATATACATTAGGTTAAGTAAAGAAGACATTGATAAAATTAATATGGGGGATAACAGTGAAAGTATAAAAAATCAAAAGCTTATGTTATCAGAGTATGCCACTCGAAAAGGGTGGCAAATTTTTGACTTCTATATAGATGAAGATTATTCTGGGGCCGATACAAGTAGGCCAGCTTTTGATAGACTCTTACGGGATGCAGAGAAGAGAGAATTTGATATAGTTCTTTGTAAGCAACAAAATAGATTTTTAAGAAATCTAGAAGCAGTTGAAGAAATAATCCATGGCAAATTTTACGAATGGAATATTAGGTTTGTTTCTTTACTAGATGGAGCTGATACTGCAATTGAGGGTAACAAAAAATCTAGGCAAATTCATGGCATGGTTGATGAATGGTATCTAGAAGATTTGTCAAAGAACATTAAAAACACCTTTAGGAGTAAGATGAAGGTAGGGCAATACTTAGGTTCTTTTGCTCCATATGGATATAAGAAAGATCCAGAGGACAGGCACAAGCTCATAATAGATGAGGAAGTGGCTGATAATGTAAGGAGGATCTTCAATCTATACCTAAAGGGCTACGGTACCCATAGAATAGCCCAGACCTTAACAAAAGAGGGAATAGAAAGGCCTTCTGCCTATATGAAAAGGAAATATGAAAACTTCTCATTACCTAATGTAAGTGATTATAATCTATGGGGTCATACCACTATAAATAGGATATTAAGAAATCCAATATACATAGGAACATTAACCCAAGGAAAGGAAACTACACGCTCATATAAGGACAGAAGAAGAATAGCAGTAGATGAAGAAGATTGGATAGTAGTTGAAAACAATCATGAACCTATAATATCAGAGAAGGATTTTTATGAGGTACAAAGACTCTTGGACTCTAAAAGACGGAATAAAAAAAGAAAAGGAAAGACCCATATATTTGCTACAAAAGTTAGGTGCCTACATTGTGGTGGTTCTATGGTACGAAGCACAACAAGAACCCGAAACAATCAATATAGGGATTTAACATATGCTTATTTAAGATGTAAAAATAATGCACTAGGTGGAGATTTGATATGTAAAAAAGTTAATAGAATCAATTATACCGACCTATATAATTATGTTGAAGCTGAATTTTTAAAGATAATGGATATATATGAAAATCATGAAGAAGCAACAGAATTAACTACTAAGCAAATAAAAAGGATAAACTATACAAAGGAGCTAAGAAAGCTTTTAACTTTATTACAAGGTATTAATAAGAGTCTAAATGATAAGAATAAAATACTTACTAATTTATATATAGATAAGTCAAAGGGTATTATTTCAGATGAGGATTATCTAATTATATCTTCCAACTTACAGGGAGAAAGGGAACAACTAGAGTTAAGGAAAAAGTCCTTAAAAGATGAAATTGAAAAAATAGAAAGATTAAAGAAAGAAAAAGCAGATATAGAAAAAGTGGTTAAGGCATACATTAAGGAACACAAATTAACCCATGAAATAGTTAACGAAATTATAGACTATATAGAGATAGGATCTCCTGAAGATGGACAGGGTAGAACAATTAATATATACTGGAAACTATAGGTAGTAAATTGGTAATCACTAAACTTTTGGTTTACTGTTCACCCCACATGGGTACCATGACCATTATCATCATAGATGGTCTCCCTATAGTTTATAAAGTCCTTAAAGCCTATAATCCTGTTCATAGGCCTTATAAGGTCATAATGGGGAGCTACACCTGTATCTATAATAGCCACTGTAACGTCTTCTCCTTCATAGCCCTTATCATGGGGGAAGTAGGCCTCCATACTTTCTGTAGCAATATCCAAGAGGGTATAGACCTTGGAGTCAAAGCTAATATAGCTGATATTTGGGTCTTCCGATAGTCTATAGATGAGGTCAGTGGAAAGATGTCCTGAGTAGGCATCGATTATGGGTAGGTTGGGTTCTGCTTGGTTGGTTATTTTTTGAAGGGTTTCTTTAGTATATCTACTATTGTCCTTGAATTGGACTATTACAGGCACCTTTTCAGTAGTTTGAGCCATAATTTTTGCGTTTAATATAGGGCAAAGTTTATCATATCTGGGCCTTGTCATGATTACCACCTTCCTTTTTATACTCTATGCTTAGTAAAATTAATATGTTACAGATTAACCAATTATTAATGAATTAGGAAGGCAGAAAAAAATAGTTACCTAGGGTAACTATTTAGAATTCATAAGTTTTTCTCTTATCTCTTGATGTCTCTTTTTACCTAGCTCATATAAGATTCTTTCTTCCTTGCTATTAACCACTAGCCCTGGTACCTGGCTAGGGGTGTCATCAACCAGGTGGACCATGGTTACAAATCCAGAAACCACCAACTCTGGGTCTAGAGAATCACTTACCTTGGTCCTATAGATTTGAACCATTATTTCCATGGAAGATCTACCTACATAGATTAATTGACCGATAACAGTGACTAAATCTCCCAAATAAACTGGCTTGTGAAAGACAATATCGTCAAGTCTTTTTGATAAGACCATTCCCCTACTATGCTTCCTGGCCACTATGCCTGCTACCATATCCATTATCTTTATCAACTCGCCTCCATGGATGGAACCCTGGGGATTGAGTTGGTTAGGGTGCATTATATATTCAGATGTTGCCCTAGCAAAGGAAATGTTCTTATTAAGTTCATGATATAAGTCGTAGTTCATTCTTGTCCTCCGTTTTTCATTTGATCTAAAATAAAGAAGACCCTAAGGTCCTCTTTATTTTATCATTATATCAATACTATTTAAAGACTTATCTATTACTAGAACTTTCTATCGATAAACTTATAGAGCTCACCAACGACTAGAGGTATGAAGGCATATAACACTACAATCCTCCAATGCTCAAAGCCCATGGTTACCGTATCAAATATAGGTTGTATAAAAGGCACATATAATACGATTAACATTAGTAGGAAGGAGAAGCTGGTTCCCAATATCATGGTCCTATTAGTAAAGAATCCAATCTTAAAGAGGGAGTGCCTCTGTGACCTACTGGAATGGGCCCTTAACAATTCAGCCGATATCAAGGTTGCAAAGGTAATAGTCCTTGCCAAAGCTAGGTTGTCAGGATAGATTCTTAGGGCTGTAGTATAAGCCAGTAGTGATGATAAACCAATTGCCAAACTTTGGACCAGGACTCCAATCAGCATAGGCCTATCCAGGATTGAAGCCTTAGGGTCCCGAGGCTGTCTATCCATTATATCAGGGTCTCCAGACTCAACTCCTAGGGCTAGGGCAGGGAAACTGTCCGTTACTAGGTTCAACCATAGTAGCTGGATAGGTATAAAGGGAACAGGTAAATTCATCAGGATACTGACGAAAACAATTATGATTTCACCTATATTACATGATAAGAGGAAGAAGACGAATTTCTTAATATTATCATAGATTATCCTACCTTCTTCTACAGCTGATACTATACTGGCAAAGTTATCATCAGTCAGGATCAGCTCTGCAGTATTCTTGGCAACATCAGTACCAGTTATACCCATGGACACACCTATATCAGCCTTCTTTAGGGCTAGGGCATCATTGACACCGTCGCCAGTCATGGCTGTAATCTCTCCATTAGCCTTTAGGGCTGATACGATTCTAACCTTATGGTCTGGAGAAACACGGGCAAATACCTTGATATTTTTAACTACTTCACGCAATTCTTCATCACTTAGTTTGTCAAGCTCAGCCCCCATCATAGCCTGGTCTTCATGTTCAGCCATACCTAAATCCTTGGCTATGGCAAAGGCAGTCTCCTTGTAGTCACCGGTTATCATTATGGTATCAATTCCAGCCTTTTTACATAACTTGATGGCTTCCTTGGCTTCAGGCCTTGGTGGGTCAATCATTCCTGTTAGACCAACAAGGGTCATACCAGTTTCGATGGTATCAGGAGATATGTCACTAGGTAATTCTGAGTATTCCTTGTAGGCACTAGCCAGGACTCTAAGGGCATCCCTTGAAAACATACTATTGATCTTGAGGACTTCTTCCTTAAGCTCGTCAGTAAAGGGGATAACCTTGCCGCCCATGCTTATATGGCTACACCTGTCAATTACAATATCCGGGGCTCCCTTAGTAAAGGATACCAGCTTGCCAGGAATATAGTTTTCATGAATGGTAGACATCATCTTCCTTGCAGAATCAAAGGGGATCTCCTCTATCCTAGGATAGGAGGTATTCATCTCATCCTTAAGGAGATTAGCCTTGGCAGCCAGGGTAACCAGGGCACCCTCTGTTGGGTCACCAATAATTTTGTAGCCTTCAGCATCCTTATCCAAGGAGGCATCATTGGCTAGTACTCCAATGGATAGGAGGGTTTCTAAGTCCCCAATGGAATGGAGGTCTACGGTCTGGCCATTTTCCTTAAACTCACCCACTGGCTCATATCCACCACCAGAAACATCGAAAATCTTACCATCTGCATAAACCTTAACAGCAGTCATCTCATTTTGAGTAAGGGTACCTGTCTTGTCTGAGCATATTACTGTGGTACTTCCCAGGGTTTCGACGGCTAAAAGCTTTTTAACTATAGCATTTCTTTTGACCATCTTATTCATACCCAAGGATAAGACAATGGTTACAATGGCAGGCAGGCCTTCTGGTATGGCAGCCACAGCTAAACTGATGGCAACCATAAACATTTCAAGTACTTCCCTACCTTGGAATAGACCAACAACAAAGACCATGATGCAGATGAAGATGGTGGTTATACCTAAGAATTTACCTAACTGATTTAATTGGTTTTGTAATGGGGTTGCCTCATCATCGTAGGATTGAATAGCTGTAGCAATCTTTCCTATCTCAGTACCATGTCCAGTTTCAACAACAACTCCCTTGGCCCTACCATAGGTGGCTATGGTACTCATGTAGGCCATATTGTGCCTATCACCCAATGATACATCTTCCTGGGTGATAAAGTCTGAGTCCTTATCCACCGGAACGGATTCTCCTGTAAGGGAGGCCTCTTCAATTTGTAGGTTTGAAGATTCCAAGAGCCTTAAATCGGAAGCTACTATGTCTCCTGCCTCTAGGATGACAATATCTCCAGGCACCAGGCTCTTCGAAGGGACAACCTCTATGTGGCCATTTCTAATAACCTTGGCTGTGGGAGATGCCATCTGCTTGAGGGCTTCCAGGGCCTTTTCTGCCTTGCCTTCCTGATAGATTCCTAAAAGGGCATTAATCACTACAATAGCTAAGATAACAACAGCATCAGTTCTTTCACCTACAAAAAAGGAAACCAGGGCAGCACCTATTAGGATAAGGATAAGGAAATCAGCAAACTGCTCCTTGAGCTTTGTTAAGAAACTCTTTCCTTCTTCCTCTTGTAATTCATTGTGTCCATATTTTTCTAACCTCGCCCTTACTTCTTCATTGGTTAAACCTTTTTCTGGGTCGGTTTCAAGCTGGGATGATAATTCATCCTTGCTTAATTTATACCAATCCATACAATCATTCCTCCTTAAATAGTATTAGTATCTCTCACTTTTGCAAAAACAAACAAAAAAGACCCTTGCTTAAGAAAATTCTTAAACAAAGGTCTTGCTTCCTGGTTACAGGTAGTTGGCCGGGTTTCCCGTATTGACGACCAACTGCTTAATAGCTACTCCCCTTTTATGTTTAAAGTATACAACAAGGAAAAAACAAATGCAAGGATAATTTTGGTTTAAGCTAATTTTGATTAAGTTCTTTCCTTTGTATTTCTTTTCAAATAGTCTATAATAGAATAGTCATATAAAAGTGGGGGAAAGAAATGAGTATTAAATTTTGCTCGCTGGCAAGCGGGAGCAGTGGTAACTGCCAGTATGTTGAAACAGAGAATACAAGGATTATAATAGATGCAGGTTTTAGTGGGAAGCGGGTAGAGGAGTTATTATCCGGAATAGGTGTGAGGCCGGACTCTTTAGACGGAATATTTGTCACCCATGAGCATATAGACCATGCCAAGGGCGTAGGGATAATATCAAGGAGATATAACCTACCCATATATGCCAACTCAGATACTTGGATGGGGATGGAAAATATTATTGGCAAGGTTAAGGAAGAGAATATTAAAATCCTTGATACAGATAAATATTTTGAGCTAAAGGATATGACCATCTATCCCTTGGGTGTATTTCATGACGCCTTAGATCCTGTTGGCTATATTATCTACAATAAAAATAAGAAAATAAGTATAGTTACCGATACAGGATGGGTAAATAAGAATATGATGGATAAGATTAAGGGGTCAGATCTATACCTAATAGAATCCAACCACGATGTCCAGATGTTGAAGGAGGGGAGCTATCCCTGGCCCTTGAAACAAAGGGTCCTAAGCACTAGAGGGCATTTGTCCAATGATGACTGTGGTAGGATAATGGGAGAAATTCTTACTGGTCAGGGGGAAATAGTCCTCCTGGGGCACTTAAGCAAGGATAATAATAAGCCTGCCTTGGCCTTAGAAACAGTGGGAAATAGTATAAAAGATCTAGGTATAGATATAGATAAGGATATTGTACTGGGGCTTTCCCATAGGGATAGGTCAACAGAGGTTTTCGATTTGAGCAAGTAGCTTTGGGGGGTAGGGCAGTGGATAATAACAATTATGACTCTTATTATTACCACACTTATACTAGGCCACCTAAGAAGAAGAGGGGGTTTTTCTCCTATGTTTTAGTTGCCTTGATATCTGCTATAATTGGGGGGATAATTTCTGCCTATATAGCACCCACCTACCTATATGGTAAAATCCTACCTACACCTGAGATTTTTCAGAATCTAGCTGGGGACAATCAAAGGATTAATCAGGTCTATATTACTCCAAATGATGAGATGACCTCAGTAACAGCAGTAGCCAAAAAGGCCATTGGCTCTGTCGTAGGCATCACCACAGTAGTGGTTACCAGGGATTGGATTTGGGAGAGGGCAGAGGAAGGAGTAGGCTCCGGTGTAATCGTTGATAAGAATGGCTATATCTTGACTAACTCCCATGTAATAGGCGATGGTAGGGCAAGGAGTATCAATGTCCTATTTGAAAATGGAGATACCGTTGAGGGCCAAGTATTGTGGTATGATGCAGTTCTAGATTTGGCCATAGTAAAGGCAGAGGGAAGGAACCTCCAGGCAGCAGAGTTTGGTGACTCTGATAATCTAGTAGTAGGGGAACTGGCTGTAGCCATAGGGAACCCCTTGGGTCTAGATTTTCAAAGGTCTGTAACATCTGGAGTTATTAGTGGCCTCCACAGGTCAATTAGGGTGGATGACTACAATGTGATTGAGGACTTGATCCAGACGGATGCATCCATTAATCCAGGAAACAGTGGTGGACCCTTGCTAAACAGTGCTGGAGAGGTTATAGGAATAAATACAGCCAAGATTAAGACCGGGGAGGGCTTAGGATTTGCCATACCTATCAACCTGGTCAAACCTATAGTTGAAGAGGTAATCGAAACAGGTGAATTTACCAATGTATATATAGGATTTAATGGTAGGCAGGTTGGAGTATATGAGAGACAGGTTGGAGTAGATTTAGATGTAGACTATGGGGTAGTGGTTTTGGAGGTAATACCTGGCTCATCGGCAGCAGAGGCTGGGTTAAAACCCCTAGATGTTATAGTTGCTATAGATAATAAGCCAGTTGAGACCATGGCCGGTTTGAGGAAGATTCTCTACAAGTACAGGCTAGGAGATAGGGCTAGCTTGCGGATAATAAGAAATGGTCAAGAGATGGATGTGGATATAATATTTAAGGACTTCTAGATAGGATTAATCTTAAAGGGGTACATACCTAATATGATAGGAGGAGATTAATCAATGACAGATAGAAGAGAAAATATATTTACCATGAAGGGTAATCCAATTACCTTGCTTGGAAGGGAAATAAAGGTAGGAGACCAGGCACCAGACTTTACTGTATTAAGGAGTGACTTAAGCCCCTTTAGCTTAAAGGATGCAGGAGACAAGATAAAGATTATTTCTGTGTTACCATCCCTTGATACAGGGGTATGTGAAATGCAGACCATTAGCTTTAATGAGATGGCAGCAGACTTAGGAGATGTGCTTATCTTGACCATATCCGTGGACCTGCCTTTTGCCCAAACAAGATTTTGTGGAGCCCATGGAATTGACCAAGTTATTACCCTTTCAGACCATAGGGAGTTGTCCTTTGGATTAAACTATGGTTTTGTGATAGAGGAGCTAAGGTTACTCAGTAGGGGTGTAGTGGTCCTGGATAGGGATAATACAGTTAGATATGTGGAATATGTCAAGGAGGTTGGCTCTCACCCAGACTATGATAGGGTTCTGGAAGAGGTAAAAAAACTAGTCTAAGCTAGGATTTGGGATACAGATACGGATATCTGTATCCTTTTTTATATGAGTTCTTCCTCATAATTCTCCAATATTTCCCGGGAAATATTAATAATTGAGCCTGGTTAATGTAAATTGTCGATTGCTTGAGTATGGATTTTCTTATCTTAGGAGATTATATATTTAGTTAAGTGTACTTAAGGTGATACAGAATTAGACAGTTTGGACTATCCCAATATGTTATAATAAAGGAAATAAATTGAAGGTAGGTTAATAATGAACATCAATATTATAGCCGTCGGAAGGATTAAGGAAAAATATATCCAGGAAGGGATTAGGGAGTTCTCAAAGAGACTATCCAGGTACTGTAATCTGAGAATAATTGAGGTCATGGATGAAAAGGCACCAGAGAATTTATCTGATAGGGAGATGGATTTGATAAAGAAGAAGGAGGGGGAGAGGATCTTAGCCAAGATTCCCCAAAATTCCTTTATTATTTCCCTGGAAATAAAAGGTAAGGAAATATCCTCAGAAGAATTGTCGATAAAGATGGAGGAGATCATGATAAGTGGAATAAATGATATCACCTTTATAATAGGGGGATCACTAGGTTTAGCGAATGAAGTCAGCCATTTAAGTGACTATAAGCTATCCTTTTCTAAGATGACCTTCCCCCATCAATTGATGAGACTGATTCTTTTGGAGCAGATCTATAGGGGTTGGAGAATAATGAAAAATGAACCCTATCATAAATAACAAAATTTTCGCCTTTAATACTATTAACTAGAAAGCAGAGTGATAGCATGAATAAAAATTGTTTTGTCTCATGGAGTGGTGGAAAGGACTCATGTCTTGCCTTATATAAAGCTATAGAGCAAGGGTATAAACCAAAGAGGTTACTCACAATGTTTAGTATGGAGAATGGAATAAGCACAGCTCATAGGTTGAAGGAAGAGATTATCCAAGCTCAGGCTGCAGCTATAGGGATAGAATATACAATTGGCAAGGCCTTATTTGATGATTATGAAGAGGTTTTTATTTCAAATATAAAATCATTTAGGGACCAGGGCATCAAATATGGTGTTTTTGGAGATATAGATATCTTAGAGCATAGGCAGTGGGAGGAAGATGTTTGTAGGAAGGCTTCTGTTGAAGCAGTATTGCCACTGTGGGAAAGGGATAGAGAGGAAATCGTGAAAGAGTTCATCAGTTTTGGCTTTAAAGCTAAAATCGTATTAGTAGATGCTTCGATGCTGGATAAGAGATTTTTAGGACAGGACTTAAGTTATTCGCTATTGAAAGAAATTGAGGAGTCTGGAGCTGATGTATGTGGAGAAAATGGGGAATATCACACAATAGTCTATGATGGACCAATTTTTATGAAGCCTGTTGATTTAAGGTTTGGGAGGGAAGTAATTCCTGTTGGTGATAGATGGGCTCAGATTAATGTAGATGTGACAAAAGAACAGGTAAACCCTAGTTAAAGTGATACGGTAAGCCCTATCATAAGTAGGAATGTAGGATTTAATTTAGTACATATATTTAGTAAGTGTGTAACTAGTAGGAGAATAGAACTGATTAGAGGAGGATTATCATGGAAAAGGAAAAATTTGTACCTGAAATCAAATCAGAGCTCAGGTCTGGGATGGTCAAGGTGCCTGAAGTAATCTATAAGGCCAGTGGAATTAACTTCCTTGGAAGGAGGATAAAGTCCATCCTATTTTCAACTGATGTGGCCCTAATTAAGAACAATAATGCCAACTCCATAATTGCTGTTTATCCATTTACCCCCCAACTGTCCATAATCCAATCCATCATAGATGTTGCTCCTGTCCCAGTTTTTGCAGGTGTAGGAGGAGGTCTAACCACTGGGAAAAGATCAATAGCCATAGCCCTACAGGCTGAGCTCTTAGGGGCCTATGGGGTAGTTGTTAATGCTCCAACCAAGGTAGATGTGATTGAAGAAATGAATAAAACCATAGACATCCCCATAATTGCTACTGTAGTAACAAGTGGGGACAACTATAAGGCCAAGATAGAAGCAGGAGCCAGGGTTCTAAATGTCTCTGGAGGAGCCAATACCGTAAAAATCGTAAAACAAATAAGGTCTGAGCTAGGTAGGGAGTTTCCTATTATCGCAACGGGTGGACCCACTGATGAAACAATACTGGAAACTATAGAGGCAGGAGCAAATGCCATCACCTACACTCCGCCCTCATCAGCAGAAATCTTTGCACAAGTAATGAAAAAATATAGGAATGAACTGTAAGATTCTATGTTTTAAAAACAGTAGTGTGAGATAAAAGTTTATTTTAGGAGAATTTTTTATTATATTCTATCTTATGAGGTGTCATTATGGAGAAAAAAATGAGAAGAAGTATGTGGATATGCCTGGCCTTAATATTTGTCCTAGGTATCGCCTCCTTTATTTCATATAGTAGTTTTAATGTAATAAATCCCTTCGTAACTACTAGTGGACTAGCTCAGATTTTTTTAACGGATAAAGACTATGTCCAGATACAGGAATATCCTAAGGTCATCCTGGCCAAACCAAACTTTTCCTTGCAGGTCTATATGGAGGGTTTGGGTTTCCAAGAGGATATAGAAAATCAAATGGGTGCCTTGCATAGGTTTAATAATGATGTTTCAAGCCAATACATCAGATACTCAAGAAATAGGCACTTTTCAAAATGGATCTGGCAAGAATAAGGCTGCCCATTAGGGCAGCCTTAGTATTATGTCGCTCTTTTCTTTAATCTTCAACTCCTGGAAATATTCATTTTCCTTGGGTATCCATTCCTTGATAAATCTAGCTAGTAAGGCTTTGCCACTTCTATTGGCTATTCTCTCAAGTTGAGTCTTCTCGTCTACATCCAGGAAAATCTTTAAATCATAGATATCTATAAAATTAGGGTGCATGGAGTAAACACCCTCGATGATATTTAACTTCTTAGGCTTAACCAGTTGAGCTTCCTCAAGTTTAAGGGTCCTGCAAGAATACCTTTGATATTTAAACTCAGCATTGGATTTAAGTCCTTGGATAACCTCCTGGGTAAACCTCTCATAATCTATATTTCCCCCAACCTCGGCCAATCGCTCCTGGGTCTTTTGCTCAGGCCTCAGAAAAAAATCGTCCATATGGAAGATATTACAATCATATTTGGAGCCTATGAGTTTAGCTAGACTAGTCTTACCTGCCCCGCTCCTTCCTTCTATGGCAAGATATACTGGTGTAGGATTTTGAATTAATTCATCTATTTTATTAAAGACTATTAAGAGGTCCTTTTTATCCATTTAGAATTTCACCGCTTTCATATAAGTATCTTAATTCTAGCAGTAAATATACTTTTTTACAAATCCCATAATAGCCTTAAGATTTACTTATCAAACTATTTATGGTATTCTATAAAGAACGCCAAAAATAGCATGTATCTGACAATGGACGAAAGTGACGGGTGAATTAGATGAATGAAAAAACTAAGGCGCTTAAGGCTGCCTTTCCACATACAATTCCTATATTTACTGGATTTATCTTTCTGGGTGC
>FZPS01000080.1_pt138 | contig 12429 bp, 11 predicted proteins | sample 1817821 | NCBI WGS metagenome assembly FZPS01 (sample SAMEA104158645, study PRJEB21678) | metagenome | place: Germany | collected 2015-04-21 | reverse complement strand
CCTGCTTTCCCGGCCGGAGGTGGAGCTATTAACAATAGACGAGAAGAAGCGCAAAAACCCGGCAGAGCTGAAAAAGCTCATAGCCGCCTCGGATATTACCTTCCTGTGCCTGCCGGACGAGGCCGCAAGGCAGATGGCGGAGCTTGCCCGGGATACCTCTGCCCGAATTATTGACACCTCCACCGCCCATCGGGTGGAGAAAGGCTGGCGCTACGGCTTTCCCGAACTGTCCGCCGGGCACTATATGGCAGTGGAAACAGGCACACGAATTGCCGTACCCGGCTGCCATGCCAGCGGCTTTGTCGCCCTTATTTATCCTCTTATAGTTTCAGGCATCCTGAATAAGGAGTACCCCCTGTCCTGCTTTTCCGTCACAGGCTACAGCGGCGGCGGCAAGGCCATGATAAACGAATACGAAAGCCCCAAGCGGCCGCCGGAACTTCAGTCGCCCCGACAATACGCCCTGTCTCAGAAGCACAAGCACCTTAAGGAGATGACAGCGGTCTGCGGTCTGTCCTCCCCGCCTGCCTTTATCCCTACAGTGGCGGATTATTATTCCGGCATACATCTCACTGTCCCCCTACACACGGCACTATTGTCAAAGAAGCCGGGGGTTGAGGGTATAAAAAACATCCTGACGGAGCACTACCAGGGCTGCCCACTTATAAGAGTAGTCGAACCGGAGGTCGACTTTATGGCCGCAGAGGCTCTGACCGGAAAGGATTACATGGAGATAAGCGTAACGGGCAACGATGACCGGGTACTGCTCCATGCCCGTTTTGATAACCTGGGCAAGGGCGCTTCCGGCGCGGCCATACAGTGTTTTAACATTATGTCCGGTCTCGAGGAGACCGCAGGACTGGTTATTTAAGTTTTCAAATCAATTTCTGGAGGAAATGCCATGAAGATTATAAGCGGCGGTGTATGCGCCCCAAAGGGGTTTAAAGCCGCAGGCATATATTGCGGTATAAGGAAAAATAATTCAAAAAAGGATCTGGCCCTGATTGTCAGCGAAAAGAGGGCCGCCGCCGCCTGCGTTTACACCACAAATTTGGTGAAAGGGGCCCCTATAACTGTTACAAAAAACAACGTGTCCGATAGCTATGCCCAGGCGGTAATCGTAAACAGCGGCAACGCCAATACCTGTAATGCCAACGGTGAGGAAATTGCCCTGGGTATGTGCGCCCTGGTGGAAAAACACGTTGGCGTCCCCGCGGCGGACGTAATCGTGGCCTCCACCGGCGTCATCGGGGAACCCCTGAGCCTGGAGCCCATGGAAAAGGCCATGCCGGCCCTGGTGGCGGCCCTGGGCAATGACAGCGAAGGTGCCGCCTCTGCCATCATGACCACGGACACTATTAAGAAAGAGGCAGCCGTGGAATTTCAGCTCTCCGGCGTAAGCTGCCGCATGGGCGCCATTGCCAAGGGCAGCGGCATGATACATCCCAACATGGCCACCATGCTGGCCTTTATAACCACCGACGCCGCCATCTCGCCGGAAATGCTGCGGAAGGCACTGTCGGAGGATGTGATGGACAGCTTCAATATGATAAGCGTGGACGGGGACACCTCCACAAACGACATGGCGGCCATACTGGCCAACGGCCTTGCGGGAAATCCCCAGATTGACTCGGAAGGTGAAGATTATAAAACGTTTAAGTCCGCTCTGAGCCGGATTACATCCGCCCTATGCCGGAGTATAGCCAGGGACGGAGAGGGTGCCACTAAACTCATTCGCTGCACCGTAAACGGGGCCGCCTCCAAGGCCGCCGCCGTCGGCATAGCCAAGGCCATTATCCGCTCCCCTCTGGTGAAATGCGCCATGTTCGGCGCCGATGCCAATTGGGGCAGGGTACTCTGCGCCATAGGATACGCGGGGGTTCAGGTGGATGTGGATAAGGTGGCTTTGAGTTTCTCCTCCCCCGCCGGGCAGGTGGAGGTGTGCAGAAACGGCAGGGGTATCCCCTTCTCCGAGGAACAGACGAAAAAAATACTCAGCCAGGACGAGGTCACCATAGCCGTTACCTTAGGCGACGGGAAGGCCGGCGCCACGGCCTACGGCTGCGACCTGAGCTACGACTATGTAAGGATAAACGGCGACTACCGTTCCTGATTACGGGTTATTCTGGAGGAAAAGCATGGAAAACGAACTGACCACTGCCCAGCGGGCGAAGGTGCTGATTGAAGCCCTGCCCTATATACAGCAGTATAACAACAAAATAATCGTCATCAAATACGGCGGCAGCGCCATGGTAAACGAGGGCCTGCAGCGGGCCGTCATGGGGGATATTGTGCTCCTCAGCCTCATAGGCGTCAAAGCGGTTCTTGTCCACGGCGGCGGGCCGGAGATTAACGAGGCCCTAAATAAGATGGGCAAAAAGACCGAATTTATAGGCGGGCTGCGCGTAACGGACCAGGAGACGGCACAGGTGGTGCAGATGGTTCTGGCCGGAAAGATTTCCAAGAACCTGGTTAACCTCATAGGCAACATCGGGGGTAGGGCCATCGGGCTTTCCGGCATAGACGGCCAGATGATAGAAGCTCGGAAAATGAGCGAAGAGCTGGGCTTTGTGGGGGACATTGTGAATGTCAACACCCAGCCCATTCTGGACGTGCTGGAAAAGGGCTATATCCCTGTTATATCCACCGTGGGTTTTGACAGGGAAGGCAACTGCTACAACATAAATGCCGACACCGCAGCCGCCCGCATTGCGGGCACCCTCAAAGCCGAAAGCTTAATCAACATGACGGACATTGCGGGACTGCTGCGGGATAAAAACGACCCCAAATCCCTAATTAGCAAGCTCAATGTCAGCGACGCGCCACAGCTAATCCGGGACGGCGTCATATCGGGCGGCATGATACCCAAAGTAAACTGCTGCATTGAGGCCATACGCCGGGGCGTAAAGAAAGTTTTCATCATTGACGGGCGCATTCCCCACTCCATACTCATAGAAGTTCTCACCGACGAGGGTATCGGCACCATGTTCGTATAACGCCGCCCTTGCGCTCATTATTAAGGAGGCTGGTTCCGTGGACACAAAAAATCTTGACCAAAACTATATAGCCAACACCTATGCTCGGTTTGACCTTGTGGCGGACCGGGGCAAAGGGGCCGTCGTTTACGACGAGAATGGAAAAAGATATATCGATTTGGGAAGCGGCATTGCTGTTTGCAGTTTTGGCATGGCGGACGACCACTGGGTGGCCGCCGTGACGGAGCAGCTGGGCAGGCTCCAGCATATGTCGAATCTCTACTACACCGCACCCCAGACAAAGCTGGCAAAGCTGCTCTGCGAAAAAACAGGCATGAGCCGGGTCTTCTTCTGCAATTCGGGCGCTGAGGCCAACGAATGCGCCATTAAGGCGGCCAGGAAATACTCCTCCGACAAGTACGGCCCGGGACGCAGCAAGATAGTGAGTCTGATTAACAGCTTCCACGGCCGGACCATTGCCACCCTCTCCGCAACGGGCCAGGAGGCCCTGCATGTTGATTTCGACCCTTTTTTGCCCGGCTTTGCCCACGTCCCGGCCAACGATTTCGAAACCATGAAAACAGCCTGTGACGACAGCGTCTGCGCCATAATGATGGAGCTTGTACAGGGCGAAGGCGGGGTAATACCGCTGGACAGGGACTATGTGGCCGCCGTGTCCGAAATGGCGGCGGAGCGGGACATACTCCTCATCATTGACGAGGTACAGACGGGAAACGGCCGCACCGGCAGCCTGTATGCGTATATGCAGTACGAAATTAAGCCCGATATTGTCACCACGGCAAAGGGCCTTGCAGGGGGCCTGCCCATGGGCGCCGCCCTGCTGGGCGAAAAACTGAAGGACACACTCACCCCCGGCAGCCACGGCAGCACTTTTGGGGGAAACCCCGTCTGCACAGCAGGAGCCATATCCGTCATTTCCAGGCTGGACGAGGAGTTTCTTGCCTCCGTACGGGCCAAGGGGGAATATATAAAAAACGCCCTAAAAGGCGCTAAAGGCGTCCTGGGCGTGACGGGGATGGGGCTGATGATTGGAATTTCCATAGATAAACCCGCAAAAGCCGCCGCCGCCCGCTGCATTGAGGCGGGCGCCATAGTCCTCACCGCCCACGAAAAGCTGCGCCTACTGCCTCCCCTGAATATAGGCATGGATGAGCTCCGGGAAGGAATCGAAATTTTGAAAGGAGTTCTTGCTCAATGAAACACCTGTTAAAACTGTCCGACCTGTCCGCCGGCGAAATCCTCGAAATCCTTAACCTGGCGGACCAGCTGAAGTATGAAAATAAAAACGGCATAGAGCACCCCCTTCTGAAGGGCAAGACTCTGGGCATGATTTTCCAGAAGAGTTCCACCCGCACAAGGGTCAGCTTTGAAGTGGGCATGTACCAGCTTGGTGGGACAGCCCTGTTTTTAAGCTCCAGAGACCTGCAGATGGGCAGGGGCGAATCCATTGAGGACACAGCCCGGACTCTTTCCCGGTATCTGGATGGCATTATGATACGTACTTATGACCAGTCCGAGGTGGAAAAGCTGGCTCAATATGGCAGCATACCCGTTATAAACGGCCTGACGGATTACGCCCACCCGTGTCAGGTGCTGGCGGACCTTATGACTATCAGGGAATACAAGCATAGCTTTAAGGATTTGAAACTGTGCTTTATAGGCGACGGGAATAACGTAGCCAACAGCCTTATCGTGGGCTGCATAAAGATGGGAATGAGTGTCAGCATCGCCTGTCCCGAGGAATACAGACCCGACGCCGAAATCATGGCCTGGGCAAAGGAAAACGGCGACTTTGCCTGTACCAGTAGCATCCCGGAGGCGGTGAAAGGCGCCCACGTGGTGTATACAGACGTCTGGGCCTCCATGGGCCAGGAAGAGGAAACGGAAAAGCGCAGGGCCGCCTTCGGGAGCTATCAGGTAAATGATGAAGTCATGGCCCTTGCGGACCCCGAAGCCATAGTGCTCCACTGCCTGCCCGCCCACAAGGGCGAGGAAATCACGTCGAAGGTCTTTGAGGAACACGCAGTGGAGATATTTGACCAGGCAGAAAACCGTCTCCACGCCCAAAAGGCAGTAATGGTATTGCTCATGGGCAATCAGAAATAGAATATGACAAAACTAAAGGCACGGCAAATTGCCGTGCCTTTCACGTTTCAAAAACAACCTGTCTAAAATCTTTACAGCACCCTGACTCTAAAAACTTCATCCATTGCCTTTATTCCCGCGGTGATTGCTCCGTTAATTTTAGTGCCGGTATCAATAATGGTGTAGGCATATTCCCCGCGGGGCTTGTTTATCATGTGTTCCACGTTTATATCCTGACGCCCGATTAGGTCCAGAAAACGCTGGATCATACGGGGCACGTTCCTATGCATGACGCAAAGGCGCGAAACCCCCATACGGTCAAGGCAAACAGTCGGCATGTTTACGGAATTTGTAATATTGCCGTTTTCAAGATAATCGAGAATTTCTTTAGCGGCCATAATGGCACACTTCTCCTCGCTTTCGGGAGTGGAGGCGCCCAGATGGGGAATGGGAACCACGTTGGGCACGCCGGCAAGAACTCCATTGGGGAAGTCGGTAACATAGCGGGCAACCTTGGTGGTGTCCAGGGCGGCCAGTATATCCTCATCGCAGACCAGCTCCCCCCTGGCAAGATTTATTATCCTCACGCCGTCCTTCATTTGCTTGATAGCCTCGGCATTTATTATGTGGTGGGTCTCGGAAGTATAAGGTACATGGATAGTGATATAATCGCTGTACCTGTAAATCGTTTCCAGGTCGTGAGCGTGCTTCACCGAACGGGAAAGCTGCCAGGCCGCGTCAACGGAAAGGTAGGGGTCATAACCGTAAACCTCCATTCCCAGAGCCACGGCGGTGTTGGCAATCTTGGCTCCCACCGCCCCGAGGCCGATTACGCCCAGGGTTTTGCCGTTAAGTTCCGGACCGGAGAAGCTGGATTTGCCCCGCTCCACCATTCCGGCCACCTCGTCGCCCCTGTCGGCTATACTGCGCACCCATTCAATTCCGCCCAGAATATCTCTGGAGGCCATGAGCAACGCGCAAATGCAAAGCTCTTTAACGGCGTCTGCGTTTGCCCCGGGAGTGTTAAACACCACAATGCCGGCTTCGGTGCAGCGCTGAATCGGGATGTTGTTGGTGCCGGCCCCGGCCCTTGCTATGCAGACCAGTTCCGGGTTAAATTCGTACTCGTGGAGATTGGCACTGCGCACGAGAATGGCGTCGGGGTTTTCTTCCTTATCTGATATCTGGTATCCTGCTTTATCAAGTATTTCAAGTCCCACAGGAGCAATCTTGTTCATCGTTTTTATCTTATACATGATGTCTTACCTCGAATTCTTTCATAAACTCAACCAGGGCAACAACGCCCTCCATGGGCTGGGCATTATAGATGGATGCCCGCAAACCGCCGGCAAGCCTGTGGCCTTTCAGATTCAAGAGGCCCCTGGCGGCTGCTTCCTTGGCGAAAACCGCATCCAGGTCGGGATCACCCGTGTGGAAGGTTATGTTCATGTCTGAGCGGGAATCGGGCCTTACGCTGCTTCTAAACAGCCGGCTGTTGTCAAGGAAGTCGTAAACAAAAGCGGCTTTTTGGGATTTAAGAACCTCCATGCCCGCAACCCCGCCCTGCTCTTCCAGCCAGTCCAGCACAAGGCTGAGAATATAAATGTTCCAGCAGGGAGGCGTGTTGTACATGGAATCTTTGTCTATCATCAGTTTATAACCCATCATCAGCGGGGTGTACGGTAATTCGCGGCCGGCCAGGGATTTATCAATGATAACCACCGTCAGCCCGGCAGGGGCCATGTTTTTCTGAGCGCCGGCGAAAATAATGCCGTATTTGGATACGTCTATGGGCTTGGATAATATATTGGAGGACATATCGCAGACCAGAGGGACATCTCCCGTCTCGGGAACGTATTTCCACTCTGTGCCGTAAATTGTGTTGTTGGAGCAATAATAAAAATAGGAAGCCCCCGGATCAAGAACAAGCTGGGATTGGGAGGGGATATATGTATGCCCCTCCGCCTCAGAGGAAGCGGAAATATTTACCGTGCCGTATTTTTTTGCCTCCCTGGCGGCAACATTGGAAAAGTGGCCGGTAACGGCATAGTCAGCGCTGCCATTTTCGCCCATGAGGTTCATGGGCACCATGGAAAACTGGAGCGAAGCCCCACCTTGGAGAAACAGTATTTCGTGGCTATCCGGCACGGAAAGGGCCGATTTCAGCTTGACCTTCACGGAATCGAATATTTCCTGAAAGACGCTGCTGCGATGACTCATCTCCATGACAGACATACCGGAACCGCCGTAATTAGATATCTCCTTGCCTGCGCGATGCAGCACCTCGTCCGGCAGGACGGAGGGACCGGCGGAAAAGTTATAGGTCTTGTCTCTTGTCATGGTCTTTACCCCCATAAAATTTTATAAGCACCAACGCAGGGCGGGGCATATATGCCGCCCTGCGCTGAGCCTTATAGTTATAACCATAACACTTTAATAAAGAAAAATCAAACTGTGTAACCTACAAGTATTTTATCTTTAAGCCCTTCAATTTTCACGTTTTTTACAAGTCCGCGAAGGTCTCTGCCTGGGACGGACACCTGGCAATAATTGTCCGCGTGTCCGATGCAAATGCCCTCCGCCTCCGTCTCAAAAAGTACGGGGAGGGTATCCCCGATGCAGGATTCCAAAAAGGCAATCTCCATGGCGTCGGCCACAGCCTGGGCCTGGGCAGCCCTTTTTGTCTTTACCACCCGGCTCAGACGCCCCTCCATTTTAGCGGCCTTGGTACCTGGCCGTACGGAGTATGGGAAGATATGCATGGAGGAAAAGCTGCATTTTTGGATAAATTCCAAAGTGGAGGCATGCTGCTCCTCCGTTTCACCGGGGAAACCCACAATCAGGTCGGCGGTAAGCCCACAGCGGGGAAAGTATTCCCTCAGCAGCTCCGTCGCCTTAAAAAAGCGGGCAGTATCATATTTCCGGCCCATACGGCGCAGTATTTCGTCACAGCCGCTCTGCAGGGAGAGATGGAAGTGACGGCAGACCTTGCCCGCGGCCGCCAGACGGCGGCAAAACTCCCGGGTAATTATTGTAGGCTCCAATGAGCCCAGGCGCAGGCGTAGCCCCGGGGCAGCCCGGGCTATTGCCTTCACCACATCCGCAAGGCCGACACCGTTTCTAAAATCCTTGCCGTAGGAGGCTATTTCAATTCCGGTGATAACAAGTTCCCTGTAACCCTCCGACTCCAAGGCCGCTGCCTGGGCCGCGGCCTCCTCCAAAGGCAGGCTGAGCACCCTGCCCCTGGCATAGGGTATGACACAATAGGTGCAGAAGTTGTCGCAGCCATCCTGAATTTTAAGCATGGCCCGGGTGCGGCCCGATACGGAGCCGGCCGGCAGCTTCTCAAAACCTTGGCGTTTAAAGGGGTTATCAACAGAGCAGACCGGAGCAGGTTCGGTGCTGGTCCTGTTCTTCCTCTCCTTAACAAGGCGATGGATTTCCTCCACCAACTTCTTTCTGTCGCCGGTACCGAAAACTATTACCGCGCCAAGCTCCACCATCTCCTGAGGGCTGACCTGGGAAAAGCAGCCGCAGACCGCAACCACTGCACCGGGATTGCGGCTCTTCAGTCGGCGGATGGCCTGCCGCGATTTGCGCCCGCTCTCTGCGGTAACAGCGCATGTGTTGATTATGACCACGTCCGCGCTGCCGTCCTCTTGGGCAGGGTTGTAGCCCCGCTCCTGCAGCATGGTCTCTATGGCCTGGGTTTCATATTGGTTTACCTTGCAACCTAGGGTGGTAATCGAGTACTTCATGGTCAATTTCCTTGTAATAACGTTTGGATTGAGATATAATCCCAAATGGCGGAAATCCGCCTTGAATTTTGGTGCGGGTTTGGCGCCCGTCACCTAAAGGCTTGGTGTATATTCTATGCAAAATACCATGGAAATCTATCTTGACAACGCATCTACCACACGGGTAAGCCCGGAAGCGGCCAGAGCCGCCCTTGAGATAATGACTGAAAACTACGGCAATCCCAGTTCCTCCCATACAATGGGGCGTGTCGCAAAATCGGCTCTTGACACGGCCAGAGATCAACTGGCCAACGCCCTGGGAGCCTCTGACCCCGGGGAGATATTTTTCACCTCCGGGGGGACGGAATCCGACAACTGGGCAATACTTGCCGGGGCGGAGAGCATGCGCCGCCGGGGACGGCACATTATCAGCTCCATGGCGGAGCACGACGCAGTGCGGAAGGCTGTGGACGAGCTGGAGTCCAGAGGCTTTGAAGTCACTCGGCTGGTTCCGGAAGACGACGGCAGCATTTCGGTCCGCTCCGTGGCGGAAGCCCTGAGGGAGGACACGATACTTGTCTCCCTGATGATGGTAAACAACGAGACCGGAGCCATTACGGACATTGCCGCCATAGCGGGGGAGATAAAAAATTCGGGCTCCCCGGCCCTGCTCCACACGGACGCCATACAGGCTTTTCTGAAAGTACCCTTTTCGGCCAAAACTCTGGGAGTGGATTTGATATCCGTCAGCGGTCACAAGATACACGCTCCAAAAGGCGTGGGCGCTCTGTACGTCAGGAGGGGCCTGAAACTGGCGCCCATAATTTTCGGCGGCGGCCAGGAAAGGGGATATCGCTCCGGCACGGAAGGCCTACCCCAGATTTGCGCCTTTGGCGAGGCTGTCCGGACAGGCAGAGAGCTTATGGAGCAGTCCATAGAACATATGAACAGTCTCCGGCAGTTGGCAATCAGAAGGCTCACCTCAGAAAACCCCGACCTTATGGTAATTGGCGGCGGTGCCCCCCATATTATAAGCCTCTCCCTGCCGGGATACAGAAGCGAGGTTCTGATGAACTTCCTGGAGGCTAAGGGGATATATATATCCAAAAGCTCCGCCTGCAAAAGAGGAGCCAGAAGCCATGTGCTGGAGGCCATGGGGCTGAAAAACGAAATAATAGACGGGGCAATAAGGGTAAGCCTTTCCCGCTATACCACCCGGGAAGAGATAGAAATCTTTTGTGACGCGATAAAACAGGCCCGGGAAAGTCTTTTCAGGTCGCCCCGATAACTTTCCCGCCTTTAACTTGTACCCGCATATTCTACTCCAATCTCAAAAAAAGGTCAATAATGCCCCGTAAACACGACAGTTTATCGCAATAAGCAGGAACATCTTGGTTCCGCTGTAGCAGGGACAACTATATAAACTATATAATATAATAAGTATGTTCATTTAATATGATAGTTAATTTAAAAAAACAATTGACTTTTTAACTGAGCGGAATTATAATCGATAAAAAAGCAGATACTGCGACACAGGCTATGATAAGGAGTAGTAAGCGCCGTACGAAACGCAGAGAGGGGCCGGCTGGTGCAAGGCCTCATGAGGAAAGCGCCGAAGCCGCCTTTGAGCCGTGGACGGAAAGGCAACTGCCAAGTACGCTCCTCCGGGTTTCTCCCGTTACAGGGAAGCGGTATGCGAGCCTGCTCAAGTACCGGCAGAGTGCGGGATAGGATTATCCCGAATTTAGGTGGTACCACGGACAATATGTTCGCCCTAAACATTTTATAAAATGTTTAGGGCGTTTGTTTTTTGGAGGAATGCAAGGTGAAAACAATTCGAAAGTCCCAAAAGCTGAATAATGTACGTTACGACGTCCGGGGCCCGGTGCTGGACGCCGCCATGGCGCTGGAGGCCAGGGGCGAAAAGATAATAAAGCTGAACATAGGCAATCCCTCCCCCTTTGGTTTCCGGGCGCCGGAGAAACTGCTTGCTACCGTCAGCGAAAATTTACACGTCGCTGAAGGCTACAGTGATTCCAAAGGCATACTGGAGGCCCGTGAAGCCATTGCGGAATACTACAAAAGTAAGGGCATAGAAGGGGTTACGCCCGATGACATTTACACGGGCAACGGGCTGTCCGAACTCATTACAATGTCCTTGCAGGCCCTTTTGGATGACGGGGACGATATCCTCGTTCCCTCCCCCGACTATCCCCTGTGGACGGCTGCGGCAACTTTGGCGGGCGGCAGGGCTGTCCACTATATCTGCGATGAGGCCTCCGAATGGATGCCCGACATTGGCGACATGCGCAGGAAAATCACCGGCCGTACCAAGGCCATCGTGGTGATAAACCCCAACAATCCCACCGGTGCATTATACAGCGCGGACATACTGCAGCAGATTGTGGCCCTTGCCCGGGAGCATAATTTAATTATTTTTGCCGATGAGATTTACGACCGCCTGGTAATGGACGGCCATACCCACACGTCTATTGCCTCTTTGGCTCCGGACCTGTTTGTCATCACCATGAACGGCCTGTCAAAATCCCACCTAGTATGCGGTTATCGCTGCGGCTGGATGTGCCTTTCCGGTGATAAAACCAGAGCAAAGGATTATATCGACGGCCTGAACGTGCTGGCCTCCATGCGCCTTTGCTCCAACGTGCCGGCACAGTACGCCATTAAGGCCGCCCTGAACCGGAACGAGGATACACAGGCTCTATTAAAGCCAGGCGGGAGAATTTATGAACAGCGTGAATTCATCTGCAACGCCCTGTCCTCAATTGACGGGATTTCGCTGGTCAGACCCAAGGCGGCTTTTTACGTGTTCCCCAAAATAGACACAAAACGTTTCAATATAACCGATGACGAGAGTTTTGTTCTGGATTTTCTCAGGAGCAAAAAGGTTCTTCTGGTGCAAGGAACCGGCTTTAACTGGCCCAACCCCGACCACTTCAGAATTGTGTATCTGCCCGAAATCAACATCCTCCGAGAGTCCATGACAAGGTTGAAAGAATTTCTGGCCACTTACCGGCAATAGTTTTAATACTAAGATGCCAAGATTTTTTCATTTGGCACCTTTAATCGGGAAACATCCAAGATGTCAAAAGCGTGCGTTCTGCGGTATTTGGAACGCACGCTTTTGTCTATTTCAGTATTTTATAAAACTCTTCAACTACCGCCAGTAGTTTCGGGTCAAGGTATCCTGCCGCCTGCTGCCAAATGCTGTCCGGTACTCCGTAATAAGCCTCCGCTATGCCTCCTGCGATGGCGGCAATGGTGTCACTGTCGCCGCCCGCAGAAATCGCTTTGCGGATTGCGCCCTCAAAGGAGGTGCTTTCAAAGAACGCGGAAAGGGCAACGGGCATGGTGCCCTGGCTGGACACATCAAACCTGTATGTACTGCGGATTTTATCTATCTCAGGCAGGTTGTACTCCCGGGCGGCCCGCTCCCGGAGGGCCGCTATGTCCTCTCCTTTTCTGGCGCGGAAAATTAGCTCCGCGGTCAGCGCGGCGGCCTTAATCCCCTCGGGGTGGTTATGCGTGGGCATGGCGGTCAGGCTTCCCAAATGCCTTGCTTCTTCAACGGATGAAGCAAGCCAACCTGCAGC
>FZPS01000102.1_pt366 | contig 12430 bp, 14 predicted proteins | sample 1817821 | NCBI WGS metagenome assembly FZPS01 (sample SAMEA104158645, study PRJEB21678) | metagenome | place: Germany | collected 2015-04-21 | reverse complement strand
TTGTGAATGCTGTTGTGTTTTTTTATGCAATACATTGCACTTTCTAGTCTCTCATCGTCGTACTGCACAAAAGGGTCATCCAGGTACAAAGGAAGTGCTCCATATGGTGCAATAATTTTACTTACAGCAAGCCTGAAAGCAAGATATACCTGGTCAATGGTACCTCCGCTGTAGAACTGGTGAGGGAAGTAGCCTGTTTCCTCATCCACGGATATGTCAAAATCTTTCGAAATCCTTATATTGTCATGAGTGCTGTTTGTAAGAACTTTTAATATTTTGCCTGTTTCATCAGCTATTTTCGGACCGAAAAGGTTTTGCAGCTGACTGTATGAATCCCTTACGGTCTCATAAGCTATTTCCAAAGCTTTATATTTATCCTCATAGTAATTTGTTTTCTCTTTCAGGTGTTTCTTTTCTTCAAGAAGAGAAGCATAATCAAACGCACTCTTTGCGGTCTGTATTTGGGCGTTTTTAAAAGCAATCATTTTGGTTAGTTCTTCCTGCCTTTTTACCAGCACATTAATGCTCTCTTCTTCAAAGCCTTTTGAATTCCTTAATACTTCTTCTGCCTTCTTCCAATCCTTTTCATGTTCTGACAGATCTTTTCCTTGAAGCATGTGCTCAAGCAACTCTGTTTCCTTTTTTAGCTCCATCATAGTCATGGCTGCCTTGTTGACCTCGTTCTTTTGTCTTGAGGCAAGTACTGACAAAACCATTACAAAAAGAATGGGTATAAAGGCAAAAGGAGTGGGAATGGGTAAAAAGTACAGTACTCCGGAAAGAACCAATAAAAGAAGGGTTGAGATGTAGTAGATCTTGGAGGATGGTTTTGCCCTTTTTTCGGAAGTTTTCTGCATGGCTTCCTGCAGGTGGTCAATTTTCGACATCTGCTGAAACACCATGTTTCTATGCCTTATTCTTTCCTTGGCGTAGAAAAAATTTATTCTCTCGTCAATTTCCTCTTTTTCCGCAACAAGACTTTCAAGCTCTATCTTTATCATCTTGAGGTGGTCCTCTTCCTCCTTTATTTTGTTAAAAGCATCATCGTTTTCTTTTTTTAGTGCATACAGCTTGTCCAAAATGCCTTTTCCGGATCTGGGGGCTTTTATGGTGTCCATTGCATTTTTAAGTCTTCTTTCAACAATATTGATGGATTCTTCCTCGCCAACTTGCGACTTTGCGATCAATGACATTATCTGACCATCTTTGTCCCTGGATGCATCGATTTTTGATTGCAGCTGGGGTGCGAAAATAGAGGAATCAAAAGCGCCTTCGGAAAGATTGAAAATGTATTCTCCCAAAGACATGCCACTTGGAATTGTAACCTTTTCACCTGTGGTTTCGTTGTATAATGTATACTCATTATTACGCTTTGATTTGCCAAAAGTGCATATGTATCTGTATTTTCTATTCTCATGCTCAAAGAAAATCTCTCCCCCAAAACTTTGAGGGTTGTCCCAAGGCGCATACTTTGTTCTTTCGCTTAAATTGCCTCTTGAAGAAAGGCCATACAAGCAGGCTTTGATGAATGCCAGGATTGTGGATTTGCCACTTTCATTAGGCCCGTAAATAATATTTATGTCCTTTGAGAAATCCATCTCAAGATTCTTTAATCTACCAAAACCATATATCCTTATCTTTGATATATACATGTTCTACACCTCAATATCTTCATCGAAAGCCTTCAGTCCAAGCATCAAGCTTTCAGCAAGGATCCTGTTGTCCGGTTCATTTCTCATTTTGTCCAGCATGTTTCTTAAAAAGATGCCTTTTAATGTGTTTTCTTTTTTGAGCCTTTCATAGTCAATACTCATAACTGTTTCATCGATAATTTCCATATGAGCGTAATATGGAGACAGTACAGACTCCAAAACCTTAGTGTCTGGACTTGTTTTCACGGTGCCTTTCAAGATTATCCGGTAATGGTCTTTTGAGCTTGTACATTCTTCATTTATACTACTTAGTATTGCGTCATGACTAATCAGGTTTGTTATGTCCAGTTCCTTTATGACATATCTTTTTTTGCTTATTGGATAAAATTTAGTGTTTACATCTCCTTTTTCAATGTATCCTACAACTATCCCCAATTCTCCAATCTCATCAAAGCCTCTTCCTTCAGGAGTGCCGGGAAAGGTGTATGCAGCGTTTGCGATGGGTTTGTGGATGTGTCCCAGAGCACAGTAGTCGAACCCAATTTCATCAAGAAGATTTTTGGGAATTGGGTTATACATGGAACTGGTGGTTACTTCACCATGCATGATTAGTATGTTTGCGTAACTTCCATCAAGCTTTATCTTGGCAAGCAGGCTATCTTCCTCAAAGTGACTTGTAAAGGCTCTTCCATAGAAGCGGATGTTTCCCAATGTTACAAAAGAAAGCTTTTCTTTAAAGATAAATACATTTTCGGGCCATTCTTCTGCAAGGTAAGGAGAATTGTATACAAGGGGGTCGTGGTTTCCTGGGGTAATGAGCACTCTGCAATTGTTTATAAATTCAAAGAGTTCCTTAACCTTGTCTACCAGGTGTTTATCAGGGTTGGCAGAATCAAACAGATCCCCCGCTATTAACAGAAAATCAATGTTTTTGTTTTTAGTCAGGCTGATAATTTTCACAAAGGTATCATAAGCATCATCATTTATGTTTTTAAGATGAATGTCTGCTGTATGTATGAATTTAAAACTGGTCATAGAATCACACTCTTTAATATGATATGAAAAATTATATCATATGGGAGTCGTATACTTCAACAGAATTGCCAAATGGGCAGCCTTGGGATATAATATGGGAAAAAAGGAGGCTGCCCATGAGGAAGACAATAAATGTGGCTGTCGTGGGTACCGGATTTATGGGTAAAACCCACAGCTATGCAATCTCTAATCTCAGGTATTTCTATAGTGACTTGCTGTTTGAGGCATGTCTGCATACCGTGTGCTCGAGAACTGAAGAGAATGCAAACAAGGCTAAAGAGCAGTACGGGTTCAAATATGAAGTTACGGATTATGATAAGGTTGTATTAAACCCTGAAATAGATGTGGTATCCATATGCACTCCCAACAGCATGCATGCAGAGCAGATTATTAAAGCTGTAAGGAATGGGAAACATGTTTATTGTGAAAAACCTGCTGTCACCACAAGGGATGAGGCGATTATGGTGCAAAACGTACTTAAAGATACACAAAATGTCTGTGGTATTGTTTTCAACAACAGATATTTCCCTGCCACCATGAGGGCGAAACAATTGGTGGAAGAGGGTAGAATAGGTAATGTGGTGGGTTTTAGTGGAAGGTATCTTCATTCCTCCGGATTGAACAGGTCCAGCTATGGATGGAGGGGAGACAGGAAGATGAGTGGTGGCGGCGCTTTGTATGATTTGGGTTCCCATGTGGTGGATCTGATCACTCACATTACAGGAAACAGGATAAAGTCGGTTATTGGCAAGGGGCATATACTGAACAAGGCGATAACGGATTGCGATGAGCATTTTTCCATGATAGCAAGGCTTGAAAATGGAGGCCTTGGAACTATTACAGTAAGCAGAATTACCATTGGCACCAGTGATGATTTGGAGATAGAGATACATGGAGACAAGGGAGCAATCAAGTTTAATTTGATGGAACCGAATAAACTGTATTTCTTTGATGGCTCAAAGAAGACAAGTCCCTATGGAGGAGAATCTGGGTATACAGTAATTGACTGCATAGGCAAGTACGAGTATCCTGGAGGGGTGTTTCCAAGTTCCAAGGCTCCCGTCAGCTGGCTTAGAGGACATGTGCATTCAATGTACATCTTTTTGCAGAGTGTGTATGAAGGCGACACAGAGCTTGAAAAGGGGGCAAAGCTTTTGGATTCTCTGAATATTAACTGCATTCTTGAAGCGGCGCTGGTTTCCAATGAGACGGGCAAGGAAGAAGAAGTAAGGTATATTAATAATTGAAGGAAGGTTTATTTGTGAAGGACAAGTTTTATTATAATTTTGTCAACTCTTTGATTGCGATTGGAATTTTATCAATTCCCATAAGTATTTTAATGTATATTCTTTTTGAAACAGGTATTATTGTCACCAATATCAACAACTTTGTTGTGTTGGTCATAGGGGGTTTGGTTTGCATTCTTTCTTTTGTTTTGCACTTTGTGCTTTCCAAAACGTACGGGTACAAAAAAGTGATGTGGAAGTACAAGGAGGAAAATGAAATAGAACTGCCTTTTGACAATTTGTCTGAAGGCTTTGGGAAGTCGTTGAAGGATCTTGGATACCATGTGGTAAGTCTTCCTGATTTGTTTGATGTTTTTGTTCTTGAAGAGCCTTTGAAGGATGGTTTATACATAAAGGCTGCTTTTTGTGTTAAAGAGGAAGAATTTAATTTAAAAAAGGTCAGAAGTTTGGAGAATACATTGACAAGGTATTATCTTGATAATGACATGGCTATCAAGGCCATAACCGGCATATGCTGTGTTGTACTGGATGGGGTAAACAAACGCAAGGTTGACAAATACAAGCAGGTTAGGGATTATTTCAATTACAATGAATCAAAGGACATTGTTGCGCAGATTGCGGTTTGTGCAGCAGACTTGCATAATAGGAAGGTTTACTTTAATTCCGAGAACATAACAGGCAAGAGAAATATCCCAATTCTGCTGATTAATGATATTTTCAAGAGATAAATTGGAGGATTGTAGTAGGAGCAATGGAAGCATATGTTCATAAAGTGCAGTATTATGAGACGGACCAAATGGGAGTGGTTCATCACTCGAATTATATAAGGTGGTTTGAAGAGGCAAGAATTGACTATTTGGATAAGATGGGAATGAGTTATGATGCCGTTGAGAAAAAAGGAATCATATCACCTGTTGTGTCTTTAAACTGTGAATATAAATCACCTGCAAGATTTGGTGATACGGTTTTCATAGTGACATGCCTGAAAATGGTCAGTGGTGTAAAGTTTTGCTTTGGTTACGAGGTATATGACTTGAAAAGCAGAGAAATACGGGCAACAGGCGAAAGCCGCCATTGTTTTCTGAAGGATAATAAAATTATCTCCATAAAGAAGGAGAACGAAGAAGTTTATGAGCTTTTCAAGTCATACGAAGGAGTCTCTACTACTATTGAGGGAATATATTGAAGTGATATATTCCTTCTTTGATATCCTTTGCTTTCAAATGTATTCTGAATACGCTGTTTGTTTTCCACACGCCTGAAAGTTTTTCGTCATTCATCTCTATTTGCTCTACAAAAACTTCAAGAGATTTGTCAAACTCTACCTTTCCGTTCTCAAAGATTAGACAGTTTTCACCTATCTTTGGTCTATCAATTGTCATCAGGTGGAAATTCACATCCGATTTTTCCTCCATTTTTATGTCCTCAATAATTTCAATACAGCCATCCTCATACATTCTGGCTTCCCTTGTGTAGGAAACAAGTTTCTCAAAACCGTAGGTTTCTTTAAGCTCTGCTCTGAAGGTTCTGTTATGCAAATCAAATACGCAATTGGTGGCTCTTTTTGCAAAACCTGCAATTTGCTCGTGTCCTGCAATGTTGGGAAGGTTGTGGTATTCCGAACGCATTGTCCAGATACTGTATCTTTGGGAGCTGAAGGTTTCTTTTGTGTAGGTGCCTACACCTACATCTATAATGAGGGGATTTGAATTTGCAAAGACAATGAAGTTGCCAACATCATTATGGTTGTGGCCTTCTGCATTGTGTCCTCCCTTTATTCCCAAAAGGGATTTGTCACTTCTCAGAACCATAACTCCAAGCTGGGGGAGTGCGGCATCTTTTGCCGTGTATTCTGCGCCTTGTTTTTGCGGCACATCATAAAGGGATTTTATTGACCTGTATGTTCTTTGCGATATTATGCAGGGTTTTGTGAGATTATATTGTGCAAGTCCAAAAGCTTCAAGGTCATTTGATTTTGTTCTTCTTCCCATTCGGGCAACTGCAGAAAAGTCCACTGTAATTTTTGCGGGACTGTCTGCAAAGTTAAGATAGAAGTTGTCAACGACATGCATGTGCATTATGTATTCCATAATTCTCCTTACAAATGGATTTGAAAACACATCTATTCTGCCGCCTGTCATATCGTAAATCAGTTCAAGGCAGTCAAAATATGAAGCACCTGCAACATTCCAGTAGGAGGGGCCTTCGTCGCATCCACCATCGTCCGGATAGTGTTTAGTAAAGCCGTCCAGCATTCTGCAGGCTCTCTCTACAAAAACTCCCCTTTTATTTGTATCTTTTACACAAAGTGCACAGACAACAAGAGCATTGGATACTATCCAGGGGTTCCAGTTGTTCACAGCATTTCCTTTTAGTGAAGTCCACCACATATCGTCGTTGATAAGGAACGGATTTATTATCCTTCTGTCCAGCTCATATAGCAGCCTGCTTGCTATAACGGGGGTTATTGAATTTAGGATTTCTTCTGCCAGGTAGTATACCCATGCAAGAAGAGCACCGGTTTCCGCCGCAAAAAGGTCGATATAGTCGACTTCATCTTTGAAACAGTAGGGAAGAGGGCATATATAACTTGAGTGGGGCATGTGACCGTTGTGGGCAGGCAACACCCAGGTGCTTTCCTCAAGTATCATCCATAATAAATCAATCAGATTGTCTGTGAAACGTCCCTTTCTTTCAATGCATTCGGCAAGGAGAAAGTAAAAGAGCATGTCGCGTCTTTTGAAATACGGTTTTTCATAGTTTGTTCTGTTTCCGTTTTTTTTGAATTCCATGTACATGGAGGCTGTCTGTTGTGGATAAGGGTGATTCAAATACTCTTCCGCTTTTTTTATAATATGCTCACTGCCTTGTTTTGGCGGAATAAGATTGTTTTTTGAAAAACCGTTATCCAGGTCGAGAAACAGTTTGAAATCACCATAATCAACAATACTGTCTTTTATGTACTGATTGCTGTCTTTTAAAACTTTCTTCATGTTCCTCAGATCCTTTTCATTTTTTTCAATATTAACACTTTATATAGCAATTATCAACATGTATTTGCTACAATTAAAAAGCAATATTTAACTGGGAGATGAAGGTGTTTGAGAAAGTACAGGATAGAGTTACATAGCCATACCAGTGAAGTGAGCCCCTGTGGGAAAATTACGGCTCAAGAAATGATAGAGCTGTATGTCCAGAAGGGTTATAACGGGATAGTTATAACTGACCATTTTTCCGGTCCCTTGTTTAGCGATTTGGAGGATATCGGAGATATTCTGGCAAGGTTTTGCAAAGGGTACAAAAACGCGCTTTTGGCTGCCCAGGATAGAATAAAAGTTTACTTGGGTGCGGAAGTAAGGCTTGATGAATCATACAACGATTATCTCGTTTATGGAGATGTTTTAAGGCTTCTGAGACATGGAAAGGAGCTTTGCAAATTATCCCTGCAAGAATTCTATTATCTTGCCAAGGAGTACGATTTGGCTGTTTTCCAGGCACATCCCTTTCGTGACCATATGAAACTTGCTCCGAAGGAATTTGTGGATGGCATTGAGGTATACAATCTACATACGGAGCATGATTCAAGAAATTACAAGGCGGTTGATTATGCCAGGAAGTTAAATCTGCTTGGCATATCCGGAACCGACTGCCACAAGGTCCACCATGCGGGCAGGGGAGGTATTTTTACAGATTTTTTACCTGTTAATGAGAAGGAGTTAAAAGACCTAATTCTTTCAAAAAGTTTTGATTTAATCTTTTAATGCTATTCCCCTTTGAGTTGTTTTTTTCAATTGGAATATTAAAACAATCCTGCTCATATATATTAGACAAAAGCAGGCACAGCTCAAAGGGGGCTTATCATTGAAAGATTATATAGAAGAAAGAGTCTATGAGATAGCGGAGTACATACTGTCGACAAAGTGTACAGTTCGGGCAGCTGCCAGGAAGTTTGATGTTTCGAAAAGTACTGTTCATAAGGATTGTGTTCAAAGACTACCGGAATTGAATCCTGCCCTGGCAGACGAGGTGAGAAAAGTGTTGGATATCAACAAGGCCGAAAGACATATCAGGGGTGGCCTGGCTACCAAAAAAAAGTACGAACAGGAGAGCAATATATAGCTATTTCTTTTTCTTCTTTCTCTTGCTGAACAGTCTACCCAGGAATCCGACAATTCCTTTTTCTGATTTTGGCCACAGAGAAGCAACTTCCACATACCTGTATCCTGCATCATCCGTTTTAAAGCAGCGCACACAAGTCCGATCCCAGGCGTATAATACGATTCCTCTATAGCAGTGTTCCGGACCAGTTGTGTGAAATTGTTCGAAGTTCAGCATGTGTGCTTGTGTCACAAATTCACTAAGGCCGGCCAGTTTGTTGCCATCGTACAAATCAACGATTCTTTTATACCAGTAGTTGATTCTGCTTTCATCAATATCGCGGCCGGTCATTTCCTTGTAGGCTTCACTTGCAACTACCTGTGTTGAAAACAGATTGAATATGAGCCAGGTCATCAAGCGTTTTAAAGTTTTATGCTGGAGCCTTTTTTCATTGTCTCCGTTTTTTGCAGGTCTGTACTCGGACAGAAGTTTTTGTATCGCATGAGCAAGCTCTATTGCATCAGGCGTATTTTTTATTTCTTCAAGAAAATCTCTTGCATTGACCATGTCGTTATGGTAAAGGGGATTCGGATAGTTTGTATAGAACCTTCTTCTGAATTCCTCGGTGGGTTTGTAGCAGATGTCCACACCAAACCTTATCTGACTTCCCAGTCTGGTTACAATATCTTCTTCGTTAATAATATTGTATATTGGGTAGTTTGTTGTGCTTCTTCCTATCCTGGCATGGGCAATGGTCGGAGTGGCCATGGTTACTCCTATAATGTTATCATGTAAAACATTTCTGTTTGATAGACAGTCGACAATATAGCAGCCGGCAACAGCGCCGCCTTGGCTGTGTCCTGTCACCCACAACAAAAATCTTGAATCAGGGCTTGTACATTCCTGAAGAATGTTTTCCAAAGTTAATACTGTTTCTTCTCCCAATTCTTTTGAAATATTGGGGAATTCGATTTTATCGGAAAGCAAGTCAAATCTGTGGGCAATCTCAAGAAAACCTTGATGAAACCCGTTAACTATATTGACCTTGAAATTATTCAGCCACTCTGAGTTGTATACTGTTCCTGAAAAACTTATGCCTATAACATATTTGTTTTCATCAACTTTGCTGCCCAGCACCAACACCTTGCTGGAGTTGGTGACATACACCTCCCTAATAGTGCGTACCAGGTGTTCAAGCGGTCTTGGCTGCCTTGACCATCTTTTTGAATCCTTTGTAATAACTCCGTCGCGTATAAGGGTATAGTCGGTGTTATCGCTCTTTATCCAGTGCTTTAGTTCTCCGTGATAGTTAAGATCGGCAAATTCAATGGACCTTAATGCTATTTCCTTTGTAAGGACAGGTCTTATATATCCAAAAATATCTTTTTTCCATTCCAAGTTTCTGAAACAATCCATTATATGCTCCATATTGTTATATTTCCTATAATTATACCATATTTTTGTATAAAGTGATTAGGTCGGATGCAGTATTGATATATCTGCCATACTTGACAAAAACTTCAACGAGGTGGAATAATACCATTACGATGTCTGTAGAAAGCTTTTAGCATAAAGAATGGGGATGATGTAACGAACAACACATCACATATAGGATGCATTAATCCAATAAGGTACAAGGGTTACTACTATGAAAATGAGACGGGACTAATGCGGATGCATATGTTACTACTGGGCAAGGATTTATTGGGAGCAATATGTTTGCCTATTGTGGTAATAATCCAGTTATTAGTGTTGACCCATATGGATACTATTATTGGGAAGCAAATAATTTATCATTGGAAAACATCCAGCCACACCTCCCTCAAAATGGCCAGAATTACCTTATTCTTTGGGAGGTAAGAAACCCAAATGTAACCCTGAAGAGTATTGGAATGGTAAGAATGGCGGGAAGCTTACATGGGATGATTGCTCACATGGAGCCGGTGTTGATAGAGGTGATGGAGCTCAAGATGGACATTGGAATGACAAAATAGCGATAAACGTTGGGATCGATATGGAAATTCTCTGGGGAGTTATTCATCTGTTGATGTAGATATTGGTGCAACTATTGTAACTATAATTACATTAATATTTGGTATTGTAGTGTTAGTAACAACCGGAAGTCCTGCTATGTTGCAATGAAATGGGGATTATCTATAAGATGCATATATGAGTTTAGTTTGTTGAATTCTTATACTATTTGCTGTGCTTATATATCTAATGTTGTTATAAAATAACCAAGTATGAGATGGAAAACAATAATCAATTATTATTTATGGAGGAAAACATGAATAAAGATAAGTTTAAACTCGAAGGATACCCTATTAATGAATATATAGAAATTGATGATAAATCAGTAGATTTTCCAAATGAAATATATATTTCATTTGCAGTGTGCTCGAAGGAATGTGGAAATATGCAATTTATAGTAGATGGTTCTACACAAGTGTGTGAGTATTGTGGAAAATCAATGTTTAGAACAGTTGTAAAAAAATATAAGTTAAGTGAATAAGTATTGTTGTTTAGATGTAAAACCAGTGGTAAAAAAGATCAGAAAGCTTTGCCCAAAGTAGATGCGACTTATTCACAAGGGATTAACGTAAGTGGTTCTTCAAATGCTGTTATTTTTAATTTGCAAGGAGGAATATCAATCGATACAAAAGGAAATGTCGCAATACAAGGAATAGGCGGCTCTATTGCTGCTCCAGTATATGGAGTTCCTATTGCTTCCTGAGGTGATTTTAACTTTATTCCAGATTCAACATTAAATAAAACATATTTTGGTGCAACATCTAATGTTGGTTTTGGAACCCGTGGTAGTGAATTTCATGTCGAATGGGGAGAAACTGCGACATTGAACCAGACTCAATTAAATGTTTTTGATGTTATGAGAAATATATATATTAGAATAATGGAATGGTAGGTGCAAAAATATGTATAAAAAATTTATTATGACTGTATGTATTATGTTTTTGATTCTACTTTCTGAAGGATTGACTGTGTACGCTATAACAACATAAGGATTTGAAACAACGACCTTATCGGACAAAGAGAAGAGTGAAATATGGGAGAATATAAATATTAAATCACTTTCTGATTCCATTTCTTTGAATAAAATTGAATCGCCAACGTAAGTTTTAATGTTTCTGAGAGCGAAAATATTCTTTTAGGTCTTAAAGATAATGGAATTGTAGTATTAAATAAAAATGGAGAGTTAATGAATGTATTTGAGTTTTCAAATTATGGCTCATTTTTTATACAATGGAATGATGATAATATTTTATTGCTATTAGTAAGGAGTTCAATAATTGTTGAATTAACTTCAGCTGGACAATTAATTGATATGGTTCGAGCTGAGGATAGTAGCATAGAAAATAATTCTCTGTGGAACGACATAGCTAAAAAAGACCATGTATATATTGGTGAAAACTCCTATTCTATTAGAAATCAAATGGGATTCCTGAACTTTTTTGCATCATCATACTCACAACTGCTAAAAACTGATTCAAGCGGAAATATAACGATATTGTATGATGTCAACTCAGGTCAACTGACCAAAGCAATCGTAACTTTTATAGCAATTTTATTGTTTATTGCGCTTGTAGCAGTCATCTTAGTAAGGCAATTCCTAAAAGTAAAAAGTCAGCAGAAATTTCTTGATCTCTAACGGTGGAGTGGTACGGAAAATTTCCTTGTTAATGACTTCTTTAATCATATGGTCATGACTTCCCAAGTTTCGTAAGAGATTATGAATTTGGCACTACTGTTACGGTTACAATAATTGAAATGCGAAATGGGAATGCTTTGTTTGATAAATTTGAAATTCAAAAAGATTCAATGTTTAGTGTGAAGTATTATGATAATTTTACATTATACACTGATTCAGAGCATACCAATGTATATGACGACGGGACTGGTTCAATCGATCCGGTTAATGACGACCTTACTTTATATTTGATAAGGAATCCATAATAGACTCATACCTGTAACTTCGTCTAATTGCTTAGCTCTTTTTATTTATTGCACAAAGGTTTACATAATGTAAATTTTTAGTCAAATATTAAAAAAAGCAGGGGTTGTGCATTGACCTGAAACAAGGCAGTGGTATAAAATGATGGTAGTAATAACCGAACAAACACTCTTGAGGGGAATCTTTCATATGAAACGTACTGTAAAAACAGGACTTGTTGTGTTTATGGTTTTGGTACAGCATTTGTAAGTTTTCCTGAACTCGATACGATTGGAATAATAAAGGGGAGGATTCCTTCCGAAGTGGCATTCATAATCGAAGAATCATGGGAAAAAATGCTAAAACAGCACTTTGATGGTTGCAAACACTTTGTAGATTCGCTATATGACATGGAACGCAAAGCAAATGAGCTTTGGGGACTCTTGACG
>FZPS01000094.1_pt550 | contig 12430 bp, 15 predicted proteins | sample 1817821 | NCBI WGS metagenome assembly FZPS01 (sample SAMEA104158645, study PRJEB21678) | metagenome | place: Germany | collected 2015-04-21 | reverse complement strand
ACGTAGTATTGAGCACCAGAAGGGACTACAGCACTGAAGGGCACATCAGAAAGGACATACCACCAGTAGTCAGGATGGTCATGGAGGTAGAATGTTCCTGCTGCAGATGCAGGCAGTACAGCAGTAATCAAAATCAGGCAAGTAACAAAGCATATGATTGCTCTCCGCATCTCTCTCAACTCCTCTCTCGCGTATTCAGTCTGACCTCCTTGAAAAGAAAACCACCTTGTGGTGGTTTTAGCTTTGCACAGACTCAATTCCAGAACGGCGAACCTTGATTTCCACCTTGTCGGCAACTTTTAGTGTTACATAGTCTTCTTTTAGAAGTGTGATCTCACCGTAGATGCCGCCAATCGTCACAACCCGGTCACCCTTTTTCAGCGCATCCAACATTTCCCGCCGCTGTTTCTGCTGCTTCTGTTGGGGACGGATTACCATAAAGTAGAATACCCCTATGACGATAATGAACGGCATAAACAGCTGAATCATCTGCGCGCCTGCGGGCACTTCAGCCTCCAAGAAAAACATCAAGCAACCTCCTTAGATAAATGTGCATTCTAACCTTGGTTCTACCACACAGGCTCAGATCCTCCTAGCGATCCTTGCCGTATGCTGACATAAACTCATCCCTAAACTCCAGTAAGCGCTCTTCCCTGATGGCCTCCCGAATGTCCTGCATCAACCTGATGAGAAAGGCCAAGTTGTGAATCGTGGTGAGGCGTATCCCCAGGACCTCTTTAGCCTTAAGAAGGTGCCTGATATAAGCCCTGGTGAAATTCTGACATGTGTAACAGGTACACCCTTCTTCTAAGGGTCGAAAATCGCGGCTGTAGGGTTTGTCCCGTACCGCCAGGTTGCCGTGGCGAGTGATGGCCATACCGTGCCGAGCCAACCTGGTGGGCCAGACACAGTCAAACATGTCCACGCCCCGAATTACGCCTTCGATGAGGCAATCTGGGGAACCGACTCCCATCAAATACCTAGGTTTACCCTGGGGCATCACGGGGATGAGTTCTTCCAAGACTTCATACATGAGTCCCTTTGGTTCACCAACACTCAAACCGCCGATCCCGTAACCGGGAAAGTCTAGCTCCATGAGTTCTAGCGCGCTCTCTCGCCGTAAATCTCCGTATACACCCCCCTGCACAATCCCAAACAGTGCTTGATCGGGGCGCGCATGAGCCTCCTTACAGCGCTTCGCCCAGCGGGTCGTCAGGTCTTTAGACTTCTTCACGTAATCCCGCTCTGCCGGATACGGAGGGCACTCATCAAAAGCCATGATAATATCGGCCCCTAAGCCCATCTGAATCTCAATGGACTTCTCCGGGCTGATGAAGTGCTTGGAGCCGTCCAGGTGAGAGCGGAACTCCACACCCTCTTCGGAAATCTTCCGGAGGGTGGACAAGCTAAACACCTGAAACCCACCGCTGTCGGTTAATATGGGGCGGTCCCAGTTCATAAAGGAGTGGAGCCCACCGGCCTCGGCTACCAAATCATGTCCAGGGCGGAGATACAGGTGGTACGTATTACTAAGAATAATCTCAGCGCCCAGATCGTAGAGCTCATGGGGTGCCATGGTCTTGACTGTTGCCTGGGTCCCAACGGGCATGAACACCGGGGTCTTCACCTGTCCATGCTTGGTTGTCAAGGTCCCCAGCCGGGCCCTAGTCGTAACCGACTGGTAATCTAACGTGAAAAACTGTTTGTGCAAACTAGTCCACTCCACCTTCTAGAGAAGTAACATGGCATCGCCAAAACTGAAGAATCGGTAGCGCTCCGCAACAGCATGGGCATAGGCGTGCTTTACTGTATCTAGGCCTGCAAAGGCCGCCACCAGCATGATCAGGCTAGACTTCGGGAGGTGGAAATTCGTCACCAAGACATCCACAATCCGAAACTCACATCCAGGATAAATGAAAATATCGGTCCAACCTGATCCAGGCCGGACCATCCAACCCCCAGCAGAGGGCTCCGCCTGCGTTTCCAACACCCGCACCGTGGTGGTGCCTACAGCCCATACTCGCCCTCCCTGAGTGCGACAGGCATTGATTGCCTCGGCACTTTCTGGAGAAAGCTCGAAATACTCGGCGTGCATCTTGTGGTCTTCAACCCGTTCTGTCTGCACAGGGCGGAAAGTGCCCAACCCTACATGCAGTATTAAAGGGACAATTCTTGTCCCTCGGCCCCGAATCTCGTCTAAGAGCTGGGGGGTAAAGTGCAGTCCTGCGGTGGGTGCAGCAACGGAACCTGGGTCCTTGGAATACACCGTCTGGTAGCGCTCTTTGTCGTCCAGCCTTGCGTGTATATACGGTGGCAGGGGGGTCTCCCCCAACTCCTCCAAAATCTGGTCGAAATCACCGCTAAACTCAAAATCCACCAAGCGGCCGCCAACAGGAGTCACATCCACGACTGTGCAAGCCAGCTGCGATGAAAACTCAATGCGCATCCCCACACGAGCCCGCCGCCCTGGTTTGACCAACACTTCCCAGCGTCCATTGCCGAAGGGCCTCAGGAGCAGTAGTTCCACTGATCCGCCCGTATCAGCCCTAACCCCAAACAGCCTGGCGGGAATGACCCGAGTCTCGTTGATGACCAGCACATCACCGGCCTGGAAGTAGTCTACAATATCCCGAAACTGCCGATCCTCCAAGCGGTTGCCCCAGCGTTCGGTGACCAAAAGCCGGGATGCGTCCCGTTCTTTCAGAGGTGTCTGGGCAATGAGTTCTGGCGGAAGGTAAAAGTCAAAGTCACTAACATTCATTCGCTGTAGCTGAGTGCCCCTTTCATACGGTTTGAAAACGAAAACGGTAGTTGGGACGGCCGATCCGATACAGTGTGTGCTGAAGCCGTGTTAGTCCACTGCAGTGGGGTGAGCACCGGGCGGGGCGCCGACCCGAACGCGGCCGCAGCTGCAATAGCCTCGCCGCCCTCCGGCTCTTGGGCCCGCTCTTGGCGTTCAGCCGTAGTAAGGCGAGCTTCGATGCGCTGGGGGACTATGGCTTGGGCCTGCTGGCGGATGGCAATATAGCGAGCGGGCGTAATGCCCGCGGTCTTTGCATCAACTAACACCTGGGTTGGGACCTGCCATATCCGCACCTGGGCGAGGGAGTTTTGGGTAAGAGCTCCCACGATGGCCTGTTCTAACTTGCTGTGGTCACCAGTGCGGCTGTTCTTCAGCTCCACGAAGGTGGTATCTTGGCTGTCCCGTGCGGCAATGGTGACAATGATCTCGCCAGCCCCCTGCCGCAAATAACCGTCTTGCTCTGCCTGGGTGCTGATGCGCTCCAAGGCTAAGGTGAGAGGTTCGCCTACCACATTGATGCGGCTGATGAGAGCCTCGCCATCATCATTCAAACCGGAGGCGGCCAGCACCTTGTGTGCCTCACTTACAGACAGTTCAATGCTGGGATTGAAATCAAGAGTGATCAAGAAGGCCGGGGTATTCATGCCAGGAACAAGATTGCCGATGAACATGTTCCAAGAACTGACAAGTGCGAGGAACAACATGGCAGCCGCACCTACCTGCCACGGCGTGATGCGCTCTTTCTGCTTAAACGAGACTTCCTGACCCACATAGACCTGCTTCTTAAATGGAACCTGTACGAACTCGCCGCGGGAAGTCATGACGATGATGTGATTGCGTTTGGCGATCTCCACGACAACCCCTCTGTTCCGCACACTGGCTCCCTCCTTTACTCAGGTCTCTTAAGATACTCCTGTAGATAGTAGAATTCCCCAATCAAGATCAATGTCAAGGCAATTATGTACTTCCGCTGCCTCTCCAAGGTCTTGCGGCTCACATTCACCCGCTGCTGGAGTTCCTTCAGGGGCAGAGCCTTCTTGCTGGTGAGATACTGCAGCAGCACCGGATCCTTCGTCAGTATCCTCGCCACCTCCAGAGCTCGTTCACGAGCATCCTGGTGTTTTGGGGAGGCCTTCACCAAATCGGAGAAACTGATCCCGTAGTGGCTGAGAAGCTGATTCAGGCGAAAGATCTCTTCCCGCCGTTCCTCCGCCTCTAACTGGATCTGGAGAGTGGCAATTGCCTCTTTGGATTCGATCTTCTTAATCACATTATCTTCGTTATCTTCAGTTTCAAAACTGGAGATGGGCACTTCCTCTTGCCGCCTAGTCCTGCGCCGAAAGAAATCGACCATCCGCCGCTTAATGACAATTTCCGCAAAGCTGAGAAATGACGCTCCCGCGGTATCATCATAGGCATCAATAGCCTCATTAAAAGCAATCATTGCGATACTGGCTTCATCATCGCGGCCTAAAACCAGATACTTCCGGCAGACACTTGAGGCAACTCGCAGAAAGAATGGCCGATACTCATGGAGGATTCTCTCCCGTGCTCGATCATCACCAGCCCTTGCTTTGGCCACTAAATCCCCTAGCTCAAGTTTCGGTTCTTCTGCCCGCACTGCACTTTTGGCCATCTTGGTTCCTCCCTTGACAACTTTCGCCTCGCCCCAGGGGATTGTGAGGGTAAGCTACTTGTACCCAAATTCCTGCAGTGCCCCGGGTTTGTTGCGCCAGTCTTTTTTCACCTTCACCCATAGGTCAAGAAACACCTGTACCCCGAGAAGCCCTTCGATCTGCTTGCGGGCCCCTGTGCCGATGGCTTTCAACATGGAACCCTGCTTGCCGATGATAATCCCCTTCTGAGAATCCCGCTCCACATAGATAGTGGCCCGGATTCTCACCAAGTTCTTCTGTGGGTCTTCTTTCACTTCGTCTACATCCACGGCAACCGAATGGGGCACTTCTTCTTCAGTGAGTTTGAGAATCTCTTCACGGATAAACTCAGCGAACACAAAGCGCTCAGGGTGATCTGTAATCCAGTCATCAGGATAATACTTCGGCCCCTCTGGCAAAAATCCTATTAGCAGATCTACCAGCGCCTTTAAATTCTCGCCTGTTAGTGCCGAGACAGCAACTAGCTCCGCAAATTGGCGCTTGCCTGCTGCCAGCTCCATAAACTCCGCCCGCCGCTCAGCTGGAACCAGATCAGCCTTGTTGGCCACCAAGACTATGGGCGGCGTAACTGGCTGCAGCTCTCGTAGAATATGCTCGTCAGCCTTAGTCCAATTGCCCATTTCCACCAGCCACAGAACCGCATCTACCTCGTTTAGGGCACTTAAGGCCGACTCCACCATGTATTCACCCAGCTTGTGCAGGGGTTTATGTATTCCTGGTGTATCTAGGAAGACAATCTGAGCCTCTGCGGTGGTGAGCACGCACTGAATCGTGTTCCGGGTAGTCTGCGGTTTATCTGAAACGATCGCGATCTTCTGCCCAATCAGGGCATTGAGCAGAGTGGACTTTCCCACATTCGGGCGGCCCACTACAGCCACAAACCCCGAGCGAAACTTACCCATGCCATCTACTCCTTCATACGGTTTAGGTCCAGTTCGTACTCCCAGCGATCTTCTCCCGTCCCGTACTCGTTTTCCCGAAAAACGGTTCGCCTAAACCCTAGCCCCTCATAGAGCCGCAGCGCACCGCTATTTTGAGGATGGACAGTTAGGCTCACCGTGCTGATTCCAGCCTCCCTAAGGGCCAGACAGCTTTCCTCCATGAGCCTCCGGCCTACGCCCCTGCTCCGCCAACACTCCTTCACGGTAAGGCCAAACAAATAGGCGTGGCCAGCGCGACGGAAATCAAGCATGTACTCGCACACGCCCACGAGCTCGTCCCCCTCACAGGCGATAAACACTCTGCCGTGACGGATGAAGGGCACCAAGAACCAGTGGTTCATCCCCCCAATGCCGAAGGCCGCCTGCTCCAGGGCGACAATCTCCTCCACCAAACAGGCATCGGCCTCCACGAGCTCCTGAACAATCATTCGGCACGCTCCTCCAGTTCTGCCCTGGAAAAAGCTCCCGGAAGCAGCTGAGCAATGGTTGTCTGTTTGACATCTCCAACCAGGTTGCTCAGGTAGATCACAGCGTCCTTCGAAAAAAACTCAGAAATCACCTGCCGGCATACGCCGCACGGGGGGACTGGCTGGGCGGTATCTGCAACCACAGCCAAAGCGGTAAACTCCCGAGCTCCCTCGGATACGGCCTTAAAGATCGCAGTGCGCTCCGCGCAGTTTGTAGGGGAATAAGCAGCATTTTCAATGTTGCAGCCTGTAAAGACTCTACCGTCCTTGGCTAGGACAGCAGCACCGACCTTAAACCCTGAATAGGGTACATAAGCCTCTTCCCGGGCTTCATTTGCCTTTTGGAGGAGTTCTTCTCGCCGCAATTCCATCACCCCCACACTCCTATCCGTATTTGAAAGAAGAACACTGTGATAGCAATGCCAATCAGTGCCCCTGCCACTACTTCCCAAAAGCTGTGGACCTGATTCTCAATGCGGCTTTGGCCCACTAGGATCGCAATGAGGAATCCCAGGATGGTGGTTACTCCCTGGGTGGTAAACCAGATAGCTGTGGCCAGCCCGAAGGCAATGGCGGTGTGCCCGGAGGGCATGCCTCCCCGGAGATACTCCTCGTGTCCCCCTGCGGCCTTAATCGCGATGATGGTAGCAGTGATCGCAGCCAAGGCCACCGGCACCAGATACCGAGGAGGGAAGTCAGAGCGGAGAATAGCTCCATCGAGGGCAGCAAGCTCATCGATGAACACCAAGTAGCCCACGAAAACAGCAACTACAGCCGCTACCAGCACCGCACCCGCGGCGACGTTCTTGGCTACAGCCGCGATGGGGTGGTAGTCCTTGGTCACAAGGTTGACCACTGCTTCGATAGACGTGTTAAACAGTTCTGCTGTAATGACCAGCCCCACCACTAGGAACAAAGCGATAAGTTCCATGCGGGAAACGTTGAGTACAGCAGCGAAGATCATCACGAGGATGCCTGTCAATCCGTGAATCTTCATGTTACGCTGAGTGCGGAGAGTATGCACAACCCCTTGAATCGCGAAATTAAAGCTCTCCAGCAAGTTTCGGGAACGCATTTACTCCCCTCTCCTCAGTCCTATTGCCTCCATTACCGCCTCTTCCCTGGCGCGCATCTCTGCTCGGCCCTCCTCATCTTCGTGGTCAAAGCCCAGCAGGTGCAGCAGGCCGTGAACGGCCAAATATACCACTTCCCGCTCCAAGGAATGGCCAAAGGTTTCCGCCTGCTCCTCGGCCCGGGGAAGGGATATGACGATATCCCCTAATACCTGGGGCATACCTGGGATAGACATGAAGCCATCTTCATCATCTTGGGGAAAGGACAGCACATCGGTGGCTGTGTCTTTGGCCCGGTACTCCCGATTCAGGACCCTGATTTGTTCATCATCTACAAATGTCAAGCTAACTTCCACATCTGGATCTGCTCCCTCCCGAGCTAACACTTCCAGAAAAGCCCGGGTAATCAGGTCCCGGAAGGGTTCAATATCATAATGGGACTGCTCATTATTTAGAAGAAGATCCACCGCGGCCACGCTTCCCTTCAATATCTTCTTTGGTTACCTCTTCAGGATATTCGACCCGAGCGTGGAACATCCCGATAATAACCTTTACAAAGGCATTCGCGATTCTGTCCAGATCTTGGAAAGTGAGATCGCTTTGATCCAACTCACCAGAGTTGAGACGGTCCTTAATGATCTTCCGAACCAAAGCCTCGATTTTGCCGGGATTGGGCTTGGCTAGGGAACGTACAGCAGCCTCAGTGGCATCTGCGAGGGAAACGATGGCTACTTCCTTACTCTGAGGCTTAGGGCCTGGATAGCGGAACTCCTGTTCCTCCACGGCTCCTTCATTTGCTTCCAGAGCCCGGTGATAGAAGAATTTCACCAGATCAGTGCCGTGGTGTTGCGCAATAAACTGCGTAACCACATCGGGCAGCTTGTACTCCCGAGCGAGCTCCAAACCGTCTTTCACGTGGGAAGTGACAATCAACGTAGACAGCGTTGGAGCCATCTTGTCATGAGGATTCTCCATGCCGATTTGGTTTTCCACGAAGAAGTAGGGGCGCTTGAGCTTACCAATATCATGATAGTGTGCCCCCACCCGGGCCAGCAGGCCATCGCCTCCCACTGCTTCCGCTGCCGCTTCCGCCAAGTTGCCCACAAGGATGCTGTGGTGGTAGGTGCCTGGCGCTTCCAACATCATCCTGCGCAGCAAGGGATGGTTCGGATTGGACAGTTCCAAGAGACGAATCGCGGACGTAATGCCAAACAGGCTCTCCAAGTAAGGAAGGACTCCGATGGCAGTAATGGACGAAAAGACGCCGTTCAGCACCCCTAGATAGCTGTGGATCACCAGGCGAGAATCCTGCTGGATCAGCCCCAGGCCCACCATAGTGGCGAAATTGATTCCTCCTACGATAAACCCAGCCCGCATTAGGTCTCCCCGCTGGCTCACTTTTGAAATACTGAGGATGGCAGTTAACCCGCCTGTCAAGGCTAGGAACGCTATGTTCAAGCTGAAATCATTCATCACGGCTAGGACCATTGCCAGCAGAGTAACGGCGGTTACCGCGAGTTTGGAGTCCACCAAAAGGGTAAGGAGCAGCCCCGCCCATGCGGTGGGAGCTAGATATGGGGCTAGGGGCCAGTGAATCAGTGACAGGATCTTGCCTACTATGGCAACAACAAGGATAATCACACCAAGGAGGGCGATTTTCCCTTCGCTCTCAATGATGCTTGGCCGATTTTGAAAAGCAAAGATCCCCATGCCGTAAACCATCAGGGCAACTAGGACCACAAGCCCGATCAGGGCGAGGTAATCGATGCCGGTCTTAATCAAGCCTAGATCCTGCAAGACGCCGATATGCTCTTCCCGCACCACGTCCCCTTTCCGCAGGATAATCTCTCCCCGCATGATGGTCACAGGCTCCACCGCAGCCATAGCCTCTTCACGCACTTGGTTAACTTTATTGGTATCGATCACCAAGTTGGGTTGAATTAGCTGCCGGCCCAAGACGATGGCTGTATGCTCAAGCTGTGGGTCCATCTTGCTGGCACCAATGCGCAGCTCGTACTGATCCCAAGCATCCCGCAGCCCATCTTCGCTGATTTCCTCGTTCATCTGGGCCAGGATAGCATCGGTCACATTCTGAGCAAAGACATCAAATTCTGGGAGGCTAAGTTCCGCGATATGAGCCAAGTTCGCGGGAGGCAAGTCCACGCCGTAATCCCGGATCAAACGCCTATCTGCCTCGGTAACAGCCAGGGGCTCTTCTCCCTCTCCAGGCGCGGGAATAGTTGTCCGGAGGAGGTTGAGGATGGCTGTGATACTCTCCTCCACCTTCACCACGGTGGCGTGGTTGATGCGGTAAAACTCTGGGTTATCATTGGCTTCCAGCAAGGCTCGGCGCCCTGCCTCTTCCCTAAGTCTCTCTGTTTCAGCACTGTTGATCGCAGTGCGGGGGGCCTCAATATCACGGCGGGCGACCTGTCCAACTTCTACAGACACGCCAGTTGGCAAAAGGTCCACCATGAGTACGCCCAATAGGCCAACGAATACAACCAGGCCCAACAGCCACTGCCGCACTGTCCCCTTACGGAGAACATCGGCCCATCGCTGCCAGAATCTGGCACTGCTCTTTTGTCTGGCCACAATTATCCTCCTTTGGCGGCTAACCCTGCCGTTCCTCGTAGGCCTGGTATGCTTGAATGATCCGCTGAACTAGCGGATGCCGCACCACATCACTGTCCCTGAAGTAACAAAAAGCAATCCCAGGCACTTCCCTGAGGATCTTCTGAACGGCAATGAGGCCAGAATACTTCCCACGAGGTAAATCCACTTGGGTAATGTCCCCAGTTACCACTGCCTTGGAGCCGAACCCCAAGCGGGTTAGAAACATCTTCATCTGCTCTGTCGTGGCATTCTGGGCTTCATCCAGGATGATGAAAGAGTCATCTAGGGTCCGGCCTCGCATGTAAGCAAGGGGTGCCACTTCCACTATTCCTTTTTCCCGATACTTCAAGAACGTCTCCTGGCCTAACACATCAAAGAGGGCATCGTAAAGCGGCCTGAGGTAAGGGTCAACTTTGTCCTGCAGATCCCCAGGCAAAAACCCCAGATGTTCCCCGGCCTCCACCGCGGGCCTGGTGAGAATGATGCGCTCCACTTCTTTACGCTTTAGGGCCGCAATAGCCGCGGCCATGGCCAAGTAAGTCTTGCCTGTACCCGCAGGCCCGATTCCAAAGACAATATCATTCTCGGCAATGGCACTTATGTAGCGCCGCTGGCCTGTGGTCTTGGGGCGGATCTGCTTCCCCCGATGGGTTGTGACCACAGTCTCGCCGCTGATCTCCTGGAGGGTGGTCCTGTCACCCGTCTCGGCCAGCTTAATCGCATAATGGACATCATGGCCGGTCAGGTCGGGGCCCAGTGAAGCAAGGTTCCGCAGGACCCACGCGGCCTTAGAGACTTCAGTAGTATCGCCAGATATGGCCAGCTCCAGCCCACGAGGGACAATGCGGACATTGAGAGCGGCCTCAATCATGCGCAGATGGGCATCATGCTTGCCGCTCACAATCTGAGCCTGTTCGTTATCACGTAGATAGAAGGTTTCCGTCAATACTTTACTAACCCTCCCAGATATGTCGTCTGCAATTATTATAAGCAAATCGAGACCCAGATGCAAACTGTCAGTGCTCCTGAAACTCACCAATATTCTGCTCCAAGTAGACTCGCAAAATGACCCGCACAGCCTCTGCATCAGGGACGTCCACAGTGGCCACCTGCACTTGGCTTGTCTTACTCCGGTCCACTCCATCGGCCTCGAGCTTACGCCATGCCTCCTCAAGTGCTCGCTCCGCGGCGGCGGAGCGGTGGAGAAACCGGGTCTCGTGCTCAACCTCAAAGAACGTGCGCTGGACGAACTGCACCGGTAGGCTGATCTTCCCAAGTTTGAGCTGCCAAAGGCGGTCCTGGGTGCGGTAGGCCTGAAATGGCTTGCTCGGGCCTAGGGGTACGAGATACTTCCCGAGCCTGATGCGGAGCTGCTTCCGAGTGCGGCCCGTGTCCACCTGGTAGCTTTCATGCAAGGAGGCCTCAGCGAAGGACTCCCGCCACACCTGTGCCCACACCGCGCCCTGGGCTCTTCCCTCTTGCCTTCTACCCCCCCGGTCGTAATACGTTCCGGAAATAAGCACGTCCCCAGGCTGTACCTCATCACCGGCCCGTACCTGAGGCGTGCCCCGCGCTACGAACACATCGGTCACTACCCCGCCGTACCGTGCCACAATATCCCCGTGCCTGTTGGGATCGTACTCTTCCCGCTGCCGCTCCACCACTTCTATTACAACTTTAGTGCCTGTCACGCGCACGCGAGCCCAAGCAAGGTCGGGGAAGCGGCCAAGTAAGGCCGCTTCTAAATCCGATGGGTTTAGCGCCCGCTTCGGCAAGCCGCTGACCAGGCCAAAGCTGACCGCAGCATTCAGAATATCCTCAGCAGGGATCTCGGCGTTCCCTGTAACTTCAATAAACCACACAAAGGATGATAGGTACAGAATAATCAGGCAAGCTAGGATGAGCCCTCCGATGAAAAACAACCTGCGGCTGAGCCCACTCAAAACAAAGGGGAACCCTTCCCGCTCAAAAATGGCGGCCCTAACCCGGTACCTGCGCAGGATGGGGCGGAGTTTGCGGAAATCGCGCACAGCCAGGCGAGCTATGACAATATCAGTGGTGAGGCGTTCAACCGCCCAGAGAGGGATGCCGGCCTGAGCCGCGGCGTTTAGGGCCCGCTCCACCTCTAGGCCCTTAAAGCGCACCACCAGATATCCTATGAGCCATGTCCAAACAGACCCGGTCATCGCGCCGCCCTCCCCATCACTCGAGTTCAATGCCGGTGATCTTCCCGGCCACTCTGATCTCATCATGGGAGAGGTACTGAATAAAGAGGCCAGCTCCGCTCACCACAATACTCCCTTGAGGCGAGTCAACCCTTACCGCTGTGGTGGTGTACTGGCGCAGGCCGCGATGGTTGGAAATAGTGATCTCCAGATTGCCTACCACCTTGATGAGTGCTGTGTTCATCACTGCTTCAGGGGGCAGATCCATCAGCTGAGCAAAGTGCCTTTTGAGCTTCATAGTCCTGGGCATGCGGCCACTCCTCCTTCACCTAAACCTATGCCGCACTTGCCCAAGGAATTACAGCGCGAAAAAGAGGCGGGCTCCAAGAGTCCGCCTCATAGTGCTCTGTTTAGTCCAACTTCCTGCCGTTTTCAAAGTATACTGGCTTACCGGTACGGGCAGATTCATAGATCGCTTCCAGAATCTCCGTTACAACCAAGGCCTGCTCTGGTAGGACAACGGGGTCTTTGTCCTCTAAGATGCTTTCAATCCACAAGCGAGCTTCCCGGTCGCCAGGGGATTCAGAATCGCCCTCGTAGAAGTCTACGCCGCCTGCACCAAGCTCTGGCTTCTTCGTATAGAGCTTGCCAAACTCTTCCCCGTTAATGCGGAGGCCATCCTCCATATC
>FZPS01000047.1_pt18 | contig 12433 bp, 9 predicted proteins | sample 1817821 | NCBI WGS metagenome assembly FZPS01 (sample SAMEA104158645, study PRJEB21678) | metagenome | place: Germany | collected 2015-04-21 | reverse complement strand
CGCGAACAAATAATGAAAAGCGCAGCAACTTCATTGAAAATGGAGCACAAACGTAATGCTTGTGCCTGGAGGACAAATGATATCGATATCAAAAAAAGTAATTTAAGGACAACCGAATGCCGCCAAGGATTGGAAAAGTGAAAAAGCCCTTAACCTGTTTCATTCATTCAATTGTCTGACTAACGTAGTGAATCATAAGGTATTCGATGTTTTTGGTTTTAAATATAAAATTATGATTTCAAAGTTTTTAGTTCTTGTTCCAACTCCTTTAACTTCAAATTCAATTCGACTTTTTTGTTAAATTGAGGGCAGGAAAGAATCTTCTTTTTGAGCTGCTCAATCTCTTTTGAAAGCGCACTTACTCTGGAATTATAGGCTGTAAGGTCGGAAATATTTTTTATACTGCTGTTTGATTGTGGAGATAATTGTCGGCAAAAATCAAAAAAAACGGTATCAATATCTTTCATTAGCTTGATGCGGTATGTATTTTCCGTTTTTTTGAACCACGGACTTGTATAAGTCCAATCAATAACCGATTTATCGTTATTTAGAGGTGAAGGGTGTTTTGCCGAAGCCGACAAATATACCTCGTCTGCAAACGAAACGATAAAGATGATATGATAAGGGATTGTTTTGTCGATTATTTCAAGAATGCTTTTAATCTCTTTTTTTTCTTTTAGCTCAATACTAAAAATTTGAATCTCTTCAATTTCGTTGTGAGGCAAATTTGTAGTTTCGGAAGAAAGCGTATTACACCACATAATTTTTGCAATATCATTGGTAAACATCGCTTTTTGTTTGGTGTTCGTAACCGAGTCAAAAAGACTTTTTGCTACAAATCGTCGGATAATCGTACTATGTGGCAAATCAAAAAATTCCATTTATCGCACAATTAAGAATGTGATTAGTTTAAAATCTTCCATTCCCTTAAATTTATTCTTACCGGATATTGTACCACCCGATCTGAATAAACTTAATATTGTTTTTTCTTCTTCGGTTTGCAATATGGAATGAATACTTTTTTTAAGCAACGAAGAATAGTGATCCATTTTGTAATAATCGTTTGTTTCTTCCGCGATTTTTCTGCAAAGGTCATCCATAGCATGACGTTTGCCATTACAAGCAAACCTCATTGCATCCAATATTTTTTTTGATTCGATATGTTTCAAAAATAATTCACCGTTATTTTTGATATAAACCAAATAATAGGGGTGCAAACGATTGAGCTTATCGATATTCACATTCTCGTTGACATTTTTCAAGACAAAGATTGCTCCTTGAGGTAAATTCTCACCCTCCGGAACAACAGCATGCAACCCTTCGGGAACGTTTTTCGTTTCGTTGTAAACTTTGATAAGATTACTCAAATCAACGCGAAAATCATTCAATCCTAAATCGGTAATAGAAACACCCTCCCGCAAATCCTCCAAATCGATCACCTCCTCTTTGAGCTTTTGAAGTTGAATTTTGCGGTACTCCATTTCCTTCTCTTCCTGATTCAGCACATTATCGTCGCCCGTGCCAGCCATATTGGCTATAAGCATACGATTTTCAACACGCTGCTTTAAATTGATATATGCATCGAGCGTAACATCCGGCCAAAAATTGACAAGCGTAATACTGTCGTTTTTTGATCCAATTCGGTCAATACGGCCAAAACGTTGTATAATGCGAACAGGATTCCAATGGATATCGTAATTGATCAGATAATCACAATCCTGCAGATTTTGCCCTTCGGAAATACAGTCAGTTGCAATGAGCAAGTCAATTGATTCGGTTAGAGTTGGGTAGATTTGCGATTTCCCTTTCGACAAAGGAGAAAAACAAGAAAGAATGGCATTCAACTCTGTCGGAATTTTCTTTTCTGAACAAAGGCGCCGAGATCCGGTTACCAAGGCAGTATTCAATCCATATTTCTTCTTGATGTATTTACTTAGTTCGTTATATAAATAGTAAGCCGTATCGGCAAAAGCCGTAAATATGATTGCTTTTTTGTTGTTTGGATTGAAAGGTTGAGATATTTTATCGTCCAACAACTTCTTTAACACTTGCAGCTTAGTGTCGCGTTCTTTTTCAATCGGATTAGTCTTGTTGAGCAAGTCGTTCAACAAAATTAAATCAGCCGTCAAATCCTCCTTCCATTTTGTTTTATCCAAATCCGCAAGGTGAATTTTCACCTTTTTGCCAATAATATTCTCTTCATCCCCCCAATCGGCTTCCCAATCGAAATTTTCATCGTTAATGTATTTTTGAATACCTTCGAGTTGATTATCAACGCCATTTTGTTCAATCGATTTCAATGTATTTTCTATCTGCTCTATGATTCCGGTGAGCGTAAGGCGAAATGAGTGCACAGAACTCTCAATCCGTTTTAGCAGATTAATTCGCATCAGGATTTGTAAATTCTGTTCACGATCCCGTTGTTTCAATCGCCCGCCTTTTCCTTCTTTTACGGTTTTGTCGTAGAGTGCTTCATAATACTCAATTCTGCTTGGCAACACATAGTTAAGTGGCGTATAAACCGATAAGTTCAGAAAACCGAGTTGTTCGGCAATATAGGCGAAACCCACGCTGTTGTCATCGGTCAAGGGACATTCGACAGAGACCGGCTTGTTGCGTTTAGGAAATGTGCCGATAGCAGTGGTATCGTAATAATTGGTTATGTGTTTGCGGGAACGGGCAATGGTAAGCGAATCGAGTACTTCAAAGAAATCGAGATCAAGCATATCGAGTAACTTCTCGGTAGTTCGTTTTGCCGTTTCCATTTTACTCCAACTGTTAAATGCCTTTTGAGCCTGATTGAATATTTGGTCTATGTTTTTTGAAGTAGCTAACCGATAATTGATTTTTTCGGGATTACCTTCGTAAGCCAAAGCCAATTGGTTGCGCAAATCGTTGAAACGATTGTTGACAGGCGTTGCCGAAAGCATCAGCACTTTGGTTTGAATACCCTCCTGAATAACTTTTCGGAGAAGTTTTTGGTATCGATTTTCTTTACCTGCCACGGTGTTGTTATTTCGAAAATTATGGGATTCATCGATAACGACCAAATCGTAATTTCCCCAGTTTACAGCTTCGAGGTTTCTACCGTTGCTTTCACCTTTTTCGCGCGAAAGGTCGGTATGGAATAACACATCGTAGCGAAAACGATCGTCGGCCAGCATATTGTTTTTGTCGTTATATCGATAGGTATTCCAGTTGGCCTCCAATTTTTTGGGGCAAAGCACCAACACATCCTTGTTGCGCATTTCATAATATTTGATAACGCCCAATGCCGAAAAAGTTTTACCCAATCCGACACTATCGGCCAGAATGCAACCGTTGTACTTTTCGAGTTTGTTGATCGCCCCAATAACGGCATCTTGTTGAAAGTTGTAGAGTGTATTCCAAATAACGGATTCTTTGAATCCCACTTTGTCGTTTGGAAGATTATCCAGGGATAAGTCCTCCAAAAAGTCGTTGAAAATGTTATAAAGGGTAACAAAATAGATAAATTCGGGACTGTTGTCTGTGTACGCATTCTCAAAATAATTGCGAACTCTGTCGCTAACATCTGTCAATTCATCATCGTTTTCCCAAACTTGTCTGAACCATTCGAGATATGCTCTGCTATGGGGATATTCTGTTTGCTGAATTAATGTCGGGAAACCTTTACGTTGGGAAAGCCCCAAATCGGAAGTAGTGAAACTGCTTATGCCCGAGTAAGCAAATTCGTTTTTATTCTTCCCTTCAATGTAAATGAGCCCATTTAAAGGCATTCGATTTTTGTTGGATTTGAAGGCAACTTTCTTTTTTACCCAGTCGGCACATTCTTTGGCAATTGCCCGTTGATTGAGCCGGTTTTTTAAGCGAATTTCGAAGTCGCCGCCGCAAAGGTCGGCTTCGTTGTTGATATGAGGTATGTAAAATTGCCGTGCATCTTTCTTTAAATTTTCTTCAACGAAAGTAGGGGAACTGAAAATAAACTGTAATTCGTCAATCTGATTGAGTTCCTTTTTCAAGGCTTCGTAAGCATATATGGAAAATGAAGCCCCTGCAATATATAAGCGGCTCCCCTTTGTGATTGTCTGCTTTAAATCATCAATCAAACGGGTATTTACATTATCTATCAACTTCATTTCTAAAATCTATTTCAATTGCACCAATTCCATCAATTTATCGAAATTATTGACTACATCATATTTCACGTCAGCACCGGCAATTTCTTCGAAATGGATTTTTGCGCAATGGATTTTCAAATTTTCGGTACCTCGCAACTCCATTGAAGAATCGGATCCTTTTGTTTCGGCCACAAAGTAAATGTAGCGGACTTTTTCTTTGTCGAAGACAATCGCCCAATCGGGGCTGTAACGACCAACTGGAGTAGTGATATAAAAACTTTTCGGCAGCTTGGCATATACCACCACTTCAACGGCTTGATCCAATGCTTTTGCAAATTCGGTTTCTATGCTTGAATCCGAAGTAAGGTGGTCGTAGATATGCTTTTTCAGATTGATTGAATTCCGAAGAACGGCGTTGTCGTTGGTAAATACCGTTTTTGCATCGTACTTATCTTCGATTTTGTGATATACAATGTTGTTGATTATCAATTTAGCTTTAGCCTCATTGATAATCTTGCTGACCTTGGCTATAAACTCTTCAGGATTCTTACGAACGAGATAAAATTTATCACCTTTTATTTTTTGCAAGATTGCCACAATTGTACGACGAGTCAGACTTGTTTGTTTTTCAATTTCACCCACAATGTCGTACACTGTTGTGTGAGACGGATTGCTTTTGAGTACGAATCGTTCCGTACTCGATTGTGTAATATGCGTTCTGTTATCCATATCCTGCTTTGTGCCCTCTGTTTTTTGTTCACCGGTTTTAACTTCATACACCATGTCGGCAATGTATAAATCGCCGTTGATTCGATTGGCACTTTCTTCAATCAGTTGGGGAGTATCGAAATTAACTTCGTAAATGGTTTTCAAACTGATTTTATTCCACAGCTCCTGAAATTCTTTCTTTTTGAAATTTTCGTTAGTTTGAAGAATCAATGTTGCACGCTCATTTTCAGGTTTGAATGTACTTTCTGTGTAGATTGATTTTAAAAGATTTACCACACTAGCCCGATACATTTCCAGGTTATCGGGTAAAGGAACAGCGTCTTTTTCGATTATTTCTTTACCTATGGGTGTTATCTTATCTTCTTCGTCGATAATATCGTTTTTATAAAGCAACTTGTTGATTTTCTTTGCATCGTCGGCTGTTATGCGATATTTTTCGCCCTTTTCATTTTCAACCAGTTTACTAATGAAAAAGTCCACTTCTGCTTTTTGCGGACGGTCTTTAAGTGTGGCTGCAATTTCGCTTTGCAAGCCTTTGGCAAAAGCCTCGTAACTTTCGGAAGCAATGACTGTGAGCACGTTGACTTTGTGCACTTCATCGCCAATCATTTCGTAATCCAAACGTACACCGGCCTGATTGACACACAAACGCATGCCACGTCCTACTTCCTGTCGGCGGCGAATTTCGCTACCTCCTTCAGGATTCTTCAGCGTGCATATTTGGAACACGTTAGGATTGTCCCAACCCTCTTTGAGCGCCGAGTGAGAAAAGATAAAGCGAACAGGTTCGTCAAGACTCAACAAACGTTCCTTATCTTTCATAATCAAATCGTAAGCCGAAACATCATCAGAATCTTCGCTGTTTTTCTTCAACGAAGGGTCGATCATTCGTTTTTTCTTTTTATCTATGGCAAAATAGCCTTCGTGAATGCGTTGCGCCTCGTCACGTTCCAAATAGGAAAAGTAATTTGGGAAATAACCCTTATACACCTGATTCGGATCCGTATTTCTCAGATAATCGTTGTATTCCTGTTGAAAAAGGTCGAGAAAATCGTTTTTTGCATTGTTATATTCTTCTTCAAAAATTTGAGCATATTCACCCGGGGACTCATCGCCATTCTCATCGTATTTGCGATAACGTTCTACCGAATCGATAAAAAACAAGGAAAGCACTTTTACGCCTTTATCGAAAAGCTGTTTCTCTTTTTTGAGGTGTGAAAGAATGGTTTCACGAATTTGCACACGCCGAAGTGTGCTATCGTTTTGATCGTTGATGATATCGCCGGGAAAAATATCAACCCCGCCGACAACAATTTTGTTTTGCGCACCATTGATCTCTTCGATCATCACATTTCGATACGCAGGCATTCCACCTGAAAGCTCGAAAAGATTGGCACCCTGTTCCAATTTCTTTCGTACGCGTTTTACTCCATGGGATGAACGCTGTTCAAACTCTACCAGAGCCAAAGGCGGCTTGTTGGTACTCAACATAATTTGCTCCAAATACAAATACCCGCTTGTTCCGGTACTGCTTTTCAGGCTGACTCCTTTTACCTGAATTTTCTTGACAAGGCGTTTGTTGTATGCATCGAGTGCGTCCAAACGATAGATCTTGTTGTATTCCACACGGTGCGTAGCCGAATAGCGCAATGTAAACAAAGGATTAAAGTCCTGCATGCTTGCCAGTGTTTTGGCGCCATCGACAGATTGAGGTTCATCGATAATCAAAATCGGATTGGTTTGCGAAATAATCTCTATCGGTTTTCGCGTACCGAACTGATCGAGCTCCTGATAGATACGACGAGCATTGGCACTACGGGCATTAAATGCTTGAGTATTGATAATCATCACACTGATACGGCTGTCGGAGGCAAAGGTTTCGATATCCTGCGGATTACTCGAATTGTAGATAAAGGGTGCGATTTTGTGTCCGTACAGCTCCTGAAAATGATCTTGGGTGAGTTGAAAAGATTTGTAAACCCCCTCACGAATAGCAATACTCGGTACAATAACAATATACTTGCTCCAACCATATTTTTTGTGCAGCTCGTACATGGTGCGGATATAGGTATAGGTTTTCCCTGTACCGGTCTCCATCTCAATGGTAAGGTGGTAACTTCTGTTCCTGTCTTCTTTTGGACGTTCAATGGCAGTGCTTTCGTGTATATTGCGGGCTGCCTGTACTTTTCGGATATTCTCCAGAATACGCTGTTCAGTAATTTGAATGGGGCTGTTGCGATAACCGATCTCTTCGAATATCTCATTTTCGAACAATTTGTTGGCTCCGGCTGCTGCCAACTTTGCACGGCGAATAATTTCGCTACTTCGCTCAAGGGTAAACCGATTGGTTTTCAACGGTTGCCCTTCGAAACAATCGACCACTGCCTGCACGGCATCTATTTGAAATTGTTGTTCTTTGAATTGTAGTTTCATAACATTTCCTATTCACGGATACAGTCTGTTCACAAATCATGATTTACATAATTGAACAATATAGATCTATTTTTATTTCTTGGTTATGTATGCCTGTTCAGGATGATTAATCATTTCGGGGTACAGATAAATCAATTCTCCTTCTTGTATCATCACTGTCAGATATTTTCGTTTTATATAATCATCCCCTTTATTTAAATATAATGCTATTTCAACTGCTTTCATAGCTCGAATCGCACATAAATCTTTAATAATAGCCTTAATCTTTCCCGCATCATGCTCTCTTTGATTAAGCTGAGCTATCCGGTCAAGTAATTCTTGAGGTGGTGTACTTAATTCTTGAGGTGGTGTACTTAATTCTTGAGGTGGTGCACTTAATTCTTGAGGTGGTGCACTTAATTCTTGAGGTGGTGCACTTAATTTTTCGCCTGCAATATAATACGTACTTTTCCCCTTGCCTTTCTGACTTAGTAAGCCAAAGTCTTTAAGAGTTCTAAGTTCACTACTTGCCTTTAGGGTATCACAATCGGCCATCTGCCTGTAAGTCAGATTATCTATAGCTCCAACCTCCCGAACAAATATTAATGCTTGTTTCTGACTATCAGCTAAATCATAAGCCTCAAAGGAGTTGAGCCAACTAACATCTTTTTCATTCAAGAAATGATGTAAAAGCAGTCTTGAAGTAAATTCATTACTATTTCTGTCAGAATCGAAAGTGGGTGGAGCTAAGTGAGCTTGTTCCATTAATTTACGCATAGCCCTGATGCCGGAACCCTTGGTCTCAGCTAAATTTGTTTCATGAAAAACGGCAGCGATAAAAGGATTTCGCGTTTCGCTGCCAGGTTCTCCCAAGTGTTCTTCGGATTTCAACGAATACCCCGGATTGATAATTTCGATACGATTGTCATAACGAATAACTTGTATAGGGCGATGTTCGCGATAAGAACGGTGCATTAAAGCATTAACAATAGCCTCACGAAGCGCTCTGGTAGGCAAACCAAGGGGGCTTGCCTGAATACCTTCTTCAGGTAGTAAAAAGCCTTTAGGCAAATCAGACTGAATAGCATCAATTAATCGATAAATCAGGGTTAAAAGAGGTCCTCGCATATCAATAGTTGTAAATCGGTTGTCAGGATCTTCTACCCACTTGTTCCCGGGTACTCTGATATAATCAACACGCAACATGGGATAAAATGTCCTCAATGCTTTTGTTGTCCCAAAAAGCAACAAACCTGCCAAATTGAGTTCTGTTTTGTTTTCTCGATTCAAACAGCCTAATGCCTCTAACAGCTCATTATCGGTATAACTTAATTCTTCAGCTGCAGGATTCACTTTCTCCCGAAGATTTCTATATCTCTTTAGTGCATTTTCATCCACATCATTCATACTTGAACCTTTAACGGGCGTTTGGTCAAAACTGGTAGCATCCGCATAAAAGATGTGCATATCGTCTTCGGTACAACGCTGGTCAGTAGAACCAATCCGTCGATAGGCACCTGATGGCAAACCCTCGGATTTGAAATATAAAGGCTTCTGATTTTGTGGCAATTCGTTCACCTGAACTTTAATGACGGTATGCTTATTAATTTTTTCTACACTTACTTTAGGACGAATAGGCATATTGAACATAGAACTGCATCGAGACACAAAATCTCGTTGAAACTTGTCCGGATCAGAAATGTGCACTGTTTTATATTGAGGAAAAAGGCTTGTTTTATCTTCAGCTACACCCATCAAAATATAACCTCCTGCTAAACCGGGTTCATTGGAAAAAGCACATACGGTTTCCATAACGGAATGGGAACTCTCATGTCCTCCTTTGCCCTCGATCCATTCGCACTCATCTTGTTGATTGAGCAATTCAAATAATTCTTGTGCAGTATAATTTTCCATTTTTTTAAATCACTTTCATTTCCGTTTCGGGGCTGAGTTGTTTGAGCAACTGCTGTACATTGATTTTTGCGGTATCGTCGGCAAAACCACTGTCGCGAAATACCACACGCAAAGGCTTTTCTTTGGCAATGGCTTTGATAAATGCCTCGTCGATGCCGGTATCGAAACACGCAAGGAGTGAATCTTGTGCTACCCGGAACACTTGTTTGCCGTTGATGTTGGTCCGGTCAATTTTATACGAAAGCGGAAGACCCCAATCGAGCATTACCTGCGCCAGAAGGTCGTCGGCTGTGCGATCGGGCTTGATATTGTCGGCAAACATATTAAGCGTTTCCTGTTTGTAGTCTTGCGGACGGTAATATACATCCTTCATATTGCTGCTGTCGAGGCGATAGACGCGAAATCCGTAATCCTGTGTATCTTCAACATTAGCAAACAATTCTTCTTTCTCTGCTTTTTTGGGCTTTTCTTCTTTTATTTTATTGGCAGCACGGCGGATTCGTTCTTTGCCTATTTCGCAAATATTTTTGTAGCCGGCTTTGTAAGCCTCGCTTTTCTCATCGGTTAGTTCAGGCAATTGCACCATTATATATTTGCGCTTGCCGCCATCTTCGGCATTGAGCTGCATTACGGCATGGGCAGTAGTGGCAGAACCGGAGAAGAAGTCGAGAATAATGGAATCTTTATATGAACCAATATGTAATAAGTCTATGATAAATGGAACTGGTTTTGGACCATCAAATAATTTAACTCCAAATAGATTTTTTAAATGTGTTGTTGAAGTACTTGTGCTGTAATCAGCTTTATAAAAAAAAGACTTAGGTTTTTTTGTTGGTAAATCACCTAATTGAGGTCTTTGTTTTCTATAAAATTGCCATCCGTTAGTCGTTTTCTTTAAAATTAAATTGTGCTTACTATTATTGAAAGTACTTTTTCCCCAATACCAGCTTAATTCTTCTCCATCTGGATTAATTGGTAAAATTTCGGTATCACTTTCCAACAATGGCTTGTCATTATCAGTAATATAAAATTCTAGAGTATCCTCATTTAAATAAATTGGATACCATAAATTTGGTCTTTTTTCTCTTGGTGCATTAACACCTGTAGCTCTTAAATTATCTGCTTCTTTATAAAGTCCATACTCATCTTCCAACCAATTTTTCATAAGTTCCTCATCTTCTACAGGAAACATACCCAATGAACATATGGTTTTATCTTTAGTACAAACTACAAAAAATTCATGAGTTTCTGCAAATCCATATGCGTCTTGATTTCCTTTGAGATTCATCACAATTGGTAAAGTTCCAATAAAATTGCTTTCTCCAAAAATCTCTCTACATAGTTTTTCCATGTTGCACACTTCATGCTCATCAATGGAGATAAAAATCACCCCATCATCAGTCAATAGGCTACGAGCTAACTTTAATCGTGGGTACATCATGGAGAGCCAGTCGGAATGGTAACGTCCGGAGGTTTCGGGATTGGCTACCAGGCGTCGGTTATATTCATCAATTTGGCCGCTTTCAAAAAGCTCGGTTTCGCGGTCGATGGCAAAGTTATCTTTGTACACAAAGTCTTTCCCTGTATTGTAGGGCGGATCGATGTATATCATTTTGATTTTGCCAAAGTAGCTTTCCTGCAAAAGTTTCAGCACTTCGAGATTGTCGCCCTCAATGTAGAGGTTTTCGGTGTTGTCGAAATCAACCGAATCTTCGCGCACCGGGCGGAGTGTTTTGGTGGTGGGCAGGTTGGCCGTAACAATGGCTTCGCGTTTGCCGGGCCATTCGAGACGGTAACGTTCGCGGTTGCCTTCCACTATGTCGTGGCTCAACTCTTGCTGCAAGAGGTCGAAATCTATCTTTTTCCCTTCGGCAGTTTCGGTAAGGCATTGTGGAAATAGTGCGGCCAGTTTTTCTATGTTTTCGTTCACGAAATCGGGAGTGCGGAGGTCGAGTTTCTCTATGTTACTCATATTATTTTATAGTTATATATCAAAACATTACTAATCATCGTTTCAGAGACTGTTGTGTTATTTTCAGTACATTGTAGTAGGTGAGGATAGCTCTCAACACAACATCATCGTTTTGTTTTAGACTTTTCATTTCTGAAAATTGTCGTAATATGGCAAAGATAAACAATTATTCACAAAAAATTAATGCTATAAGAAAAGTGTGTAGAGTCCCGGCAAAGAAACCGGTACTCCCAATCTTTTTTCATTCCGTTATTGTCAGTATAGCCTCCGAATGATTCGGCCCGATAATCGTATCCATCTCTAAGTCTCCAAACCTGCTTCCGTCGGCTTCTTCAGACCTTTGTTCCGAAGTTAACTGTTTGTATTTTTTCATTTGTTTAAAAAAACCTGTATAAAACTTAGCAGGAAATTCGCACTTCTAAGTTGAACTTACGTATCCACTTTTTTTCAAAATAATTGACTTTGCGGATTTTAGATTATATTGAAATGTTTACGTACCTTTAAATAAATCTAATATTCAATATTATGGCTTTAATTAATTGTCCTGAGTGTTCAAAAGAAATTAGCGATAAAGCTACAATGTATATTCATTGCGGTTATCCACTTGTTAAAGAAGCAGGTTTAACATTTGAAAAGGAAATGATATTTTTGGGACATAATGATGAGGAATTTGATTTTGATTTTGAGGATGAACCTATTGAAGAAGAATATCTTTGTTGTCCCAAGTGTTATTCTAAAAAGTTAACGCCGATGAAAAAGGGATTTAGTGTGGGTAAGGCAGCCGCTGGCCTTTTAACATTAGGATTATATGGTGTTGTTGCTGGCTCAATCGGTGGTAGTAATGTTAAAATGTTTTGCAATGGATGTGGGCATAAATTCAATTCGAGCGAAGCAATTAAATTAACCGATAGTCTAAGAAAGTATATGAAAAAATCAAGAAAATAAAAAAGACTCAAATTTTCGCATTTTCTTACCTTTCATTTCATTGCTTTGTTACCTTTTTTTTGGATTAATGATTTATATATCCTTTTAATCGTACCGGTAGGAATTGAAATTAGTAGGCAAACCACAGAATAGATTCATGCTCAATCTCTTTTAATCGTACCGGTAGAAATTGAGAGTCGAAATAAATTCAGGATTGTCTTGTTTTCCGACGTTGTACCGTATGAATGAATCAGGAAAAGAGAGCAAAAAGCTTTATGATTCAAAGCGAATGGTATAGGACCTGTAGTATGTGTAGCAAAAGTAGATGGGGAAAGGGGTTCAGGCAAAAATACGGGGAGTAGTAAAGTGTAGGATCTGTAGG
>FZPS01000045.1_pt89 | contig 12436 bp, 12 predicted proteins | sample 1817821 | NCBI WGS metagenome assembly FZPS01 (sample SAMEA104158645, study PRJEB21678) | metagenome | place: Germany | collected 2015-04-21 | reverse complement strand
ATATACCTGTCAAAGCCCGATGCCATGAGAAGCTGCTTAAAAAGCTGCGGGCTTTGCGGCAACGCGTAGAACTTGCCCTTGTGAACGCGCGACGGTACAAGATAGTCCCTCGCACCTTCGGGCGTGCTTTTTGTGAGCATGGGTGTTTCTATCTCTAAGAAGCCGTTTTCAGCGAAAAAATTTCTTGCAAGCATCGCAATTTTGTGGCGTAATGCGAAAATATTCTGCATGACAGGACGCCTTAAATCCAAGTAGCGATGCTTTAACCTCAGCTGTTCTGCTGCGTCTAAATCATCTTTTATATAAATTGGCGGTGTCTGTGAAGTGCTAAGTATTTTGAAGTCCTTTACTATAACCTCATACTTGCCCGTCTTCATGTTCGGGTTTACCATTTCGGGAGTGCGCTCCTGCAAAATGCCCTTTATTGCAAGCACGTATTCCGTGCGAATGTCCTCAGCCTTTTGGAATTGCTCGGGCGTCAACACTCCGGAATCGAATACAAGCTGCATAACGCCTGTTCTGTCGCGCAAGCCTATGAAAATAAGCGCGCCAAGGTTTCGCCAAGTCGCAGCCCAGCCCATAAGCAATACTTCCTTGCCTACCTGCTCGCTGTCGGGCTCCGCGCAATAGTGAGTTCTCTGCCAACCCTTTAATAATTCAGCCATATTACACCTCTATTTTTCTATCATTTCTTTTATCTTTTGTGCAGATAAACCGCATTCGGTTTCTGTGCCGCTTTGCATATTTTTAAGCTTTATTGTCTTGCTTTCAAGTTCGTTTTCGCCAATGGTGATAACATTTTTTGCGCCTGCTTTGTCGGCATACTTGAATTGTGCCTTTAAGCTTCTGCCCACGTGGTCAAATTCAGCGTAAACGCCTAAATCCCTAAGCTCATACGCCAATTTCACAGAAGATAGCAGCGCGGCGTTACCCATAGACGCTATATACACATCTGTTTTCTTCTGCTCGGGAAGCTCAATACCCATGTTCTCAAGCATCATTATTAGACGCTCCATACCCATACCGAAGCCCACGGCGGGGGTATCGGGTCCGCCAAGCTCGCTGACCAAATCGTCATATCGACCTCCGCCGCATACAGCGTCCTGCGAGCCCAACGCGTTCGATACGACCTCAAAAACAGTCTTTGTATAATAGTCTAATCCTCTTACAATGAAAGGATTAACAATATAATTTATCTCCAACGCGTCAAGATAGGTTTTCAGCCCGGTAAAGTGGCTGTCACATTCCTCGCATAAGAAATCAAGCGTTTTCGGAGCTTCGGCGCAAACCGATTTACATTCCGGGTTCTTGCAGTCCAATATCCTCAACGGGTTTTGATTCAGCCTTGTTTTGCATATTTCGCAAAGGCAATCCGCCCTTGATTGCAGATACTCCTTTAGCTTCGCGTTATACGTCGGTCTGCACCTCTTACAGCCAATAGAGTTAATGCTTACGCTTAAATTCTTAACGCCCAGTGTGCGCAGAAGCTCAAACACAAGCGCTATGCATTCCGCGTCTGCCACAGCCAATTTTGCTCCGAAAAGCTCCACGCCGAACTGGTGGTGCTCGCGCAGTCTGCCCGCTTGGGGATTCTCATATCTGAATATGGGCGAATACAGATAGTACATCTTTATAGGCTGCGGCTCAAAGCCTAAGTTATGCTCGCAGAACATACGCACTACTCCGGCAGTGCCTTCGGGTTTCAATGTTACAGAACGCTGCCCTTTGTCCGTAAATGTGTACATTTCCTTTTGAACAATGTCCGTAGTTTCGCCGACTCCGCGTAAAAAAAGCTCAGAGTGCTCTAAAACGGGAGTACGCACCTCAAAAAATCCGTTCTTAGCGCATATCTTCCTGATTGTGTCCTCAATGTATTGCCATTTTGCGCTTTCAGATGGCAATATGTCCTTCATTCCTTTTAATGTTTTTATGTTCAAGAGATTGTCCCCTTTTTATAAGTTTTCGAAGGTAATTATATGAACTTATGAGACGCCTTGTCAAATGCTTTCAACCTTTTTCCATTCGTTGTGGCATTGTTTTGCGCATAATGGTATAATACACTCTGTACTGCATAGCTTATTTTTGAGGAGTATCGCTTGGAATTATATATAGATGGTAAAAAGGTTTATTATGAGGACAAGGGAAGCGGAGATGTCCTCTTGCTTTTGCATGGCTGGGGCTCAAGTCATAAGGCTTTTTCGCCTATAATAGATGAGTTATCGAAATATATGCGCGTAATTGCCCCTGATTTATTGGGTTTTGGAAGCAGCGACGCTCTCGACTCTCCATGGCGTGTTGACGATTATGTGTCGTTCACAGAAAAGCTCTTGAATATGCTGAATATAAATAAGCTGTCCGTGCTCGGTCATTCATACGGAGGAAGAATAATAATCAAGCTGGCAAGCAAACCGAATTCTTCCGTGGAATTCGATAAAATAGTGCTTGTGAATGCGGCGGGATTAAGGTCGAGGCGCAGCCTAAAAACAAGGTTCAGACAGCTTTGCTTCAAAACAGGCAAGGCGATATATTCACTTCCTATTATACGAAGCATATATCCCGACGCTATTGAGGAGCTACGCTCAAGATACGGTTCTTCAGACTATAAAAACGCAACTCCCGTTATGCGTCAAACATTAGTGAACTCGGTAAATGAGGATTTAACCCCGCTATTGTCAAGAATCACTCAGCCGACGCTCTTAATATGGGGAGATAAGGATACTGCAACACCGTTAGCGCACGCAAAAATAATGGAAAAGCATATCGCGGATTCGGGGCTTGTGGTATTTGAAAACGCAGGGCATTTTTCGTTTTTAGATAAGCCGTACGAATTTATGTTGGTTTTGAAGTCGTTCTTCGATATTACGAGGTGAATATGAAGGCATACGCAATTATACTTATCTGTTCATACTTGTTCGCAGCATACTACTTGCTAAGGCGCAGTATTCATATGCTGCAATTAAGCTCATATCAGGCACCTTCATATTTCAAGACCGTATTGAACCTAAAATGGTTCTTTCCGCATATAGTTGAGCTGCTGTTTGCTTTATTATTCCTGCTATTTACCGACAATGTTTCGGCGATACTGTTTTCTGTAATGTTTGCTTTTGTGGGCATTTTCTCACTGCCTCATAAAGCAAAAAAGCCCCTCGTGTTCACGCATAGGGTGCAAAGGCTTTTCATAACCTGCGCAATTATCAATATCGCAATAATACTTTTGCTGTCAAAGCTATTCGCAAGCAACATCAGGCTTGCAGGGCTATTGCTTTTTGCTTCCTATGCGCTGTCCGCTTTCGTTGCCGAGCTTGCTAATCTCATAAACTACCCTTTAGAAAAGCTGTTGAGCAACAGATACATACTTGACGCTAAAAGAAAGTTAAAGAATTCACCTAATCTAAGTGTAATAGGCGTTACGGGAAGCTACGGCAAAACAAGCGTAAAGCATTATCTGCACACATTGTTGAGCGATAAATTCGAAGTCTTGATGACTCCCCAAAGCTACAATACACCTTTGGGAATAGTCCGCACAATACGCGAGAACTTATGCCCCACACATGAATACTTCGTATGCGAAATGGGCGCAAGGCATGTTGGCGACATAAAGGAGATATGCGATATTGTGCACCCGAAAATCGGCGTAATAACCTTCATAGGCGAACAGCACCTTGAAACCTTCAAGACATTGGAGAACATAAAAAATACCAAGTTAGAGCTGGCCCGCGCCGCAACCGGCTTGGTATTTATGAACGGCGACAGTATAAAAGACGCAAAACAGCTTTTTCCTAACTGCATAACCTATGGAATAAGCCCCGAAAACGATTACAACGCTGAAAACATAAGGTATTCAGAAGACGGTATGAGCTTCACTGTCATATCGGCAGGCGAAGCAGTAGAGTTCACAACCGATCTTATCGGCGAGCACAACGCGCAGAACATACTGGGCGCAATAGCTGTTTCTCACAAATTAGGTGTTCCGTTAAAAGATTTGGTGGCGCGCGTGAAGAAGCTGAAGCCCGTTGCGCACAGACTTGAGATTCAGAGAAATAAAGATTATACGGTGATAGACGATTCCTACAACTCAAACCCGCAGGGCGCGAAAATGGCTTTAGAGATTTTAAGCAGCTTTGACGGCTATAAAATAATAATCACGCCCGGAATGGTGGAGTTAGGCGAAAAGCAATATGAACTGAATTTCGCCTTCGGAAAGCAGATAGCTGCAACCTGCGACGCTGTGTTCTTAGTAGGAAAATCGCAAACGCAAAGCATATATGAGGGCATAGTCAGCGCAGGCTATAACATGGATAATGTGTATGTGGTCCCGAGCTTTCAAGACGCTATGTCGGCGGCAAAAGCGTTTATTACAGGCGATAAGAAAAAGGTAATTCTGATAGAAAACGACTTGCCCGACAATTATTGATATGGCGCAGGAGGAAATATGAAAATAAATGTAGGCATAATATTCGGCGGGAAAAGCGTAGAGCATGAAATATCAATTATTTCGGCTTTGCAGGCTGTTTCTAACCTCAATAAAGAAAAATACAATCCCATACCTATATATATAACTAAGCAAAACGAGTTCTACTCAGGCGAGGCTATGCTAAATATTGCAGAATACAAGGATATTCCCGCATTGCTCAAAAAAAGTCATAAAATAACTATGTTCAAAGGCGGCAAAGAGGTATATATCAGGCGATTAGATAATAAAAAGCTGTATGGCGAGAAGCAAACAGTAATTCATGTCGCTTTTCCGATAGTGCATGGGCTGAATGTTGAGGACGGTTCATTGCAGGGCTTTTTGCGAATGTTAGATGTTCCATTTGTAGGTAGCGATGTGCTGCCCTCTGCACTAGCCATGAACAAGTACGCCTCGAAGCTTTTACTCAAAGCACATTCAATACCCGTATTAGACTGCTTTTTGATGTATGCAAACGATTATTTTGAAAATGAAAAGCAAAAATTGGCTGAGCTGCTTGAAAAATTCAGCTTTCCGTTAATAGTCAAGCCCATAGATTTAGGTTCAAGCGTAGGCATAAGCAAGGCCAACAACGAAGCCGAGCTAATAGCCGCACTCGATTTAGCATACAGGTTTTCGCAGCAGGTCATTATAGAGCCGGCAATAGTAAATATTAAAGAAATAAACTGCGCTGTGCTGGGCGATGATAAAAATATCACAGTCTCAGAATGTGAAGAGCCAATTACCGCAGGCGACCTATTAGATTATGAAGCCAAGTATATGTCCCGGCAAACAAAAAAATGTACATCAGCTTCACAAGGCATGGCGAGCTTGAAAAGGCGTATTCCCGCCGATATTTCAAGCGATATGCGCTCGAAAATCCAAAGATTGGCAGCTCAGGCATTCGGCGTATTAGGCTGTAATGGCGTAGTTCGCATAGACTTCATAATTGATACGAGTAATAGTGAAGTGTATCTCAATGAGGTCAATTCGATTCCGGGTTCATTGGCGTTTTATCTGTTTGAGCCAATAGGAATGAAGTATGAAGCATTGTTAGACCAGCTGATTCGAATGGCTTTGCGCAGAAAGCGTATGCGCGAGGAGATATTATATAGCTTTGAAACCAATGTGCTTTCAATGCAGAAAACATTTGGTTCAAAATAAAATTTGTTAGTAAATACATATTAAGCATCAATGCCCATCATTTGATGGGTTTTTTATTGAGTAATCTGCAACATTTAGCAAATACTAATAGCAATTCCACATAAATTGGCGGATAATATATCATTTACATTGAAATTCAAGTTATGCAATGCATTCCCTTTCATAAATTCGCGATTTCGGGACAAATTAAAGCTATCAACCAAGAAAGGAGGCAGGAAGATGGCAAGCAGAAATAACAGGACATTGATTCCTGAAGCGCGTCAGGCATTGAACAGCTTCAAGACAGAAGTTGCCAGCTCGCTTAACATCAACCTCAAGCAGGGTTATAACGGCGATTTGACTTCCCGTCAGGCTGGTTCAATCGGCGGCGAAATGGTAAAGCGCATGATCGCATACGCAGAGCAGAACATGAACGGTAGCAGCAATATGATGAAGTAACGCGAAGTTCTGCAAGCGGGTATAAGCATGGGAGACTTGGAGCGTAATGTAAACGAGAACATAACCCGAAATATTGAGGGCAGATAGCCAATTAGCTCCGCTTATGCCCAAACAACACAGCCTCTCTGTATGGGAGGCTGTGATTCTTTGAAAGGTAAAAATAACATACCCCCTGCCAAAAACGAGTGAAAACGGGGCATGCTTTCATAGGTAATAGGGTAGTGGGTGCTTGCTACTTCTTAAACATTCCTGTTATCATTCCCGTTAATGCACCGGCCAATGCGCCCATGCCTAAATCGTAAACAAAGCACATATTAAGTGCAAATTCTCCGGCTAATATCGCGAATATGAAGAACGCGACAACAATATAGCATACGCCGGCCAATGCGCCTATCAGCCATCTGTTATTGCATATTCCGCGCTCAACGAATATTGCCGCCAACGCTGCGCCAATGATTTTTATTATAGTGTTTCCTATTGATATTGAATCTGCATTAGCCCAGCCCATGTATAGAATCAAGGCGTAAAGCACTATAAGCACAATGCTTATGCCCGAAGCAAGCAGTGTGCCGTATATAAGCCGCTTCCATAAGCATATTTTTGCAGGCTCGGTTTTCTTACGCCTAACTTTCCTTGCTCTCATCTTCATTTTTACTCCTCCAACTCGTATTACTTACTAATATGAAGGATATAATTTCAATATTCCGTAGTTTGCCGTTAAATGTGAAATGTGTTATTATTACTTGAATTATTTTTTGAAAAAAGGAAGCAGTAATGCCAAACAGAGTGTCTCAAGCACAGTTAGATAAAATTTTGCCGCTGGTTGAAAAGCCGGCGCGCTATACAGGCGGCGAGTATAATTCGATAGTTAAAGAAAATGCAGAAGTCAGCTTTGCGCTATGCTTTCCCGATATTTACGAAATAGGTATGTCGCACTTGGGTTCGCGCATAATCTATTCCGCATTGAATTCAAGGGAGGATACTGTATGCGAGCGTGCATATGCTCCATGGGTGGATATGGAAGCGCAAATGCGTCAGCACAATATACCTATGTTTACTTTGGAAACAAAGCGGCATTTGAAGGACTTTGACATAATAGGCTTTTCGCTTTCGTATGAGCTGTGCTATACAAATATTCTTATGATGTTAGATTTAAGCGGCATTCCGTTCTTTGCAAAGGAACGCGGCGATGATATGCCGCTGATTATTTGCGGAGGGGCAAGCGTATGCAATATTGAGCCTGTAGCGGAGTTCTTCGACTGCGTTCTATATGGCGAAGGCGAGGAAATGATACACGAGTTCATAGATAAATATAGGTCAGCAAAGCAAAAGGGTTTGTCAAAAAGGGAAATCTTGCTTGCGCTAAAAGACATAAAGGGCGTATATATACCAAGCTTTTATAAGGCCGAGTACGAAAACGGCAGATTCGTCAAGCTGACCAAGCTGGAAGAATCCGCTCCTGATAAAATTCAGCGCAGAGTAGTCGTAGATTTAGATAAAGTGAGCTTTGACGACAACCCCATAGTGCCCAACATATCTATTGTTCACGACCGCGTACCTGTCGAGCTGTTTCGCGGCTGTACGCGCGGCTGCAGGTTCTGCCAAGCGGGCTTCATATACCGCCCTGTCAGAGAAAGGCAGGTAGATACGCTTATAAATCAAGCGGAAAAAATGCTGAAATCCACGGGCTATGACGAGGTTTCGCTGTTCTCTCTGAGTTCGGGAGATTATTCAAAAATACATGAGCTTGTGCCCGTACTGGCAGAAAAGCTAAAGGGCAGGCAGGTTTCTATGTCCTTGCCCTCACTGAGAATCGACAGTTACTTAAAGGATAGCTTGGAGGAAATAGCGAGCCGCAAGAAAACAGGGCTCACATTTGCTCCCGAAGCGGGCACTCAACGACTTCGCGATGTAATAAACAAGGGCGTTACAGAAGAGGATTTGCTTAATTCAGCACGAGAAGCGTTCTTGGCAGGCTGGTCGTCGATAAAGCTCTATTTCATGATAGGTCTGCCGACAGAAACAGACGAGGACATATTAGGAATAGCCGATTTAGTGCGCAAGGTAATTAAGGCATTTCACGACATTCCGAAAGAACAGCGAGCAGGCTCTGTTCAAATAAGTGTAAGTGCGTCGGTGTTTGTGCCGAAGCCGCATACGCCTTTCCAATGGTCTGCGCAGGATACAAAAGATGAAATAGTTCGCAAGCAGACATTGCTGCGCAACGAGTTCCGTACAATAAGGGGTGCAACATTTTCCTATCACGAGCCCGACACAAGCATATTAGAAGCAGTGTTCGCGCGTGGTGACAGGCGGCTTGCTTCGGTTGTCGCCTGCGCGTATATGAAGGGCGCGAAATTCGATTCATGGCATGAGCATTTCAAGCTGAATGTTTGGGAGCAGTGCTTTTTAGAATGTGGTATAGATACTAACGCCATAGCCCACAGAGAATACAGTTTAGATGAAAAGCTGCCATGGGAGCATTTAGATTCAGGTGTTACCGATAATTACTTGAAGCGTGAGTATGAGCGCGCGCAAAAGGGCATTACCACGAAAGATTGCAGAAAGGGCTGTCAAGGCTGTTTTGACTTGACTTTCGAAGCTTATGAGAATTGTTGCAAGGCTTAGGAAAACCGATAATGCGAAGTACATTTCGCACCTTGATTCTTTGCGCGTATTGCAAAGGTCTATCTTGCGTGCCGAAATTCCGGTCGCGTATTCGCAGGGGTTCAGTCCGCACCCGTTAATCAGCTTTGCCACAGCTTTAGCGTTGGGTTATACCAGCGACTGTGAGTGGGTGGATATTAAGATGAAAGAGGAAATAAGCCCCGATGAGTTCATAGCAAAGCTGAATGCCAATCTGCCCGCAGGCTTTGAGGCGGTATCCGCATATGCGGTTGAGGATTCTTTCCCCGCAATCTCAAGCTTTATGCGTTCTGCGGAATACGAGGCTATCCCTGATATTCACATAGATTTTGCTGAATTTCAAAACGCGGTTGATACGCTGTTGAGCGGAAGCATTATTGTAACCAAGCGAAAGAAATCAGGCAATAAGAAAATAGAGGTTGAAGCAGATATCCGCCCCGATGTTTACGAGATGAAGGCGATTCAAGCAGAGCCTGTAAAGCTACATATAGTAGGCAGGCTTGAAAACACAGGCGCGCTTAATGTTGACGCCTTGCTTTCGCAGCTAAATAATGTTTTGAATATAGATTGCGCTTGGCATGTGAACCGAAAAGCCGTAAATTTAGTAGATTTCAACGAGTAATATATTATTTTTTCGGTTGACAAGCAAAAAAAATCTAACTATAATATTTTAGTGCCGCAGACAGTAGGTGCAATTTACGCGTAAATCCTACCGAGGTAAATGAAAAGTTGAATGAATATTCTTCGTTTCCTCATGCGCGCGGCTGAGGATTTTTTTATATATAACGAGGAGGTGAAATACTTGGCAAATCCCAATATTATCGAGCAAAAGGCGAAACATGTAGCTGAAATCGCTGAGAAAATCCGCAAGGCGCAATCGATAGTTATATTCGATTATCGCGGACTTACAGTAAGCGAGGTTACAGAGCTCAGAAGCAATATGCGCAAAGCCAATGTCGAATATGTAGTTCTTAAGAACTCAATGGTTGAACGCGCAGCTCAAGAGGCTGGTTTGGATCCGAAAATCAACGAAATGCTTAAAGGTCCTTCCGCATTTGCATTCGGTTATGATGACCCGGTCGCTCCTGCAAAGATTCTTAAAGAAGCTGTTAAAAAGTTTAAGAAGTGCGCTATCAAGGGCGGTGTGGTTGACGGCGTTATCAATGACGCAGCAAGCATCGAAGTGCTGGCAGATATGCCCTCGCGTGAGCAGCTTATCGCACGCATGCTTGGCAGCTTGATGGGTCCGATTACCAAGCTTGCTATCGTGCTCGACGCTTTGTCGAAGAAGATGGCAGAAGGTCAAGGCGCTGCAGAAGCAGCAGAATAAACAGTAAACACATAATAATTATAGGAGGATTATAATGAATATCGAACAATTTATCGCAGAATTAAAGAGCATGACTTTAATGGAAGTTAATGAGTTAGTTAAGGCTATCGAAGAGGAATTCGGCGTATCAGCAGCAGTTACAGCTGTAGCAGCAGGTCCCGTTGCAGCAGCAGGCGCAGAAGCAGCTGAAGAAAAGACCGAGTTCGACGCTATCCTTAAGGATGTAGGCGCTGAAAAGGTTAAGGTTATCAAGGTAGTTCGCGAAGTAACCGGTCTTGGCTTGAAGGAAGCTAAGGATTTGGTTGACAGCGCTCCCAAGCCCATCAAGGAAGGCATCTCCAAGGAAGAATGCGAAAAGATCGCAGAGAAGTTCAAGGAAGTCGGCGCTACAATCGAAATCAAGTAATAAAGTCAGTAGAATTAAAAGCGGTACGGCAGCGTATCGCTTTTTTATTTGCAGTTTTTCCATAGCATTGAGTTTATAAAGTAACCCAAAACTGATTTATATATAAAGCGAATCACAAAATAGCACCTTATTTTTCCCTTCTACATAACATAATCATAGAAAGTAAGGAGGCTATTTCTTTATGTTTATTCATGTAGTTGTGCCGGGAGAAACATTGTATAGAATTGCGGCAAGGTATAGTGTATCCGTAGCAGATATTATTGAAGCGAATGGGTTGGAGTACCCAAACAGGCTAATAGTCGGTCAATCCCTAATTATTCCGACAGAGGACACTACCCATGTAGTCAGAGAGGGAGAATCGCTATGGAGAATAGCTCAAATGTACCAAACCTCCGTTCAGGCAATCGCACAAGCAAACAATATCGCCACTCCATCAAGTATTGCTGTTGGAACAAGGCTGATTATTCCTGCAAACCGATATCGTGTGGCTGAGGGCGAGAATTTAACTCAAATCGCCCAGAGATACGGTGTTTCCGTAGATTCGCTGATAAGAGCGAACAATATTCAGAATCCCGATAGAATCATAGCTGGCACGTTACTTGTTATCCCCCGCAATCAAAGACCGGTTATGAATGTGAACGGCTATATCTACTTTTTCGGTGAAGAAGCGGTGCCTATCGTGAATGAACGCGGGGAGGATTTGACCTACTTAGCTCCTTTTGCTTATCTCATTACGGAAAACGGAGACATGGAGCCGATTGACGACTTTCCCGCAATAAGCGCTGCATATAGAGAAAATATTATGCCTATGATGGCAGTAACGAATTTCACAACAACCCTTGTAGGTGAAAACCTTGCGCACACCGTTTTGAGCAGTCCCGAAATCCGTGGCAGACTGCTTGACAACATCGTAACAACCGCAAAAACAAAGGGCTATGGCGGAGTAAATATCGACTTTGAAAATGTTTTGCCGGCGGATAGGGTGAACTACAATACATTTCTTGAGGAGGCGGCGGCTCGTCTGCATTCAGAGTGGCTGTTTTTATCAACGGCTTTGGCTCCTAAAACAAGCGCGACTCAATCGGGCTTGCTGTATGAGGCGCATGACTATCCGGCGCATGGCAGAATAGCCGATTTCGTGGTGCTTATGACATATGAATGGGGATACAGGAAAGGCCCGCCACAAGCAATTTCACCATTGAATCAGATAAAACGCGTGCTTGATTATGCGGTAACAGTTATTCCGAGAGAAAAAATCTACTTCGGGTTTCAGATATATGCAAGGGATTGGCTGATTCCGTTTGTAGAAGGTCAGGAAGCCGAAACAATCAGCATGCAGGAGGCAATTTCAAGAGCAGTCAGATTTGGCACTGTAATTCAGTATGACGAATTAGCGCAGTCGCCTTTTTTCAGATACACAGATGAGCAAGGCAGGCGACACGAGGTTTGGTTTGAGGATGCAAGAAGTGCGCAGGCAAAGTTTGACATGGTAAAAGAATATAGCTTGGGCGGAGTCAGCTATTGGGCATTGGGCTATCCCTTCCCGCAAAACTGGACATTGCTGCAAGATAATTTTACGGTGAACAAGGTAATATAAAGTAAGAATGCAGACTATTTTGCGTTGTCTAACATACGCAAGGCATCATCTATGCTTGGCACGAAGAAAATGCTGCTGCCGTTGTTGCTTCCGTAAATAAAATCTTTTGGCGGCTTGCTTGCGTATTTTGAATAATCGCCTACAATGGCGATTTTTATATTGTAGTTGATAAACTTCTGCAATAATACCTATTTTCAGTATTTTATATAGTCTGCATGAATTTGATTCTAACGGGCAGTGGGTAGTGTATGAAGATAGTTATAGATATTCTTAAGGTTTATTCTTTAATATAAAATGGAAGGATTGATACTGATAATAGCAGCATATCGACATATGAGTATCTTTTGTTGCCTGATTCAAGAGACAAACGAATTATTTATTATGTTTGCGGAATGATTCTGCCGA
>FZPS01000004.1_pt215 | contig 12439 bp, 9 predicted proteins | sample 1817821 | NCBI WGS metagenome assembly FZPS01 (sample SAMEA104158645, study PRJEB21678) | metagenome | place: Germany | collected 2015-04-21 | reverse complement strand
AAAAAAAATCCTCAAAACAATTATTTTTTTTATACTCTTACTCTTTTTGTCCCTCAGTATTTTTCTATTTATACAATCAAATCAATACAAAGAAAAAAAACTACAACTTTCAGATCTAGAAAAAAAATGGCAAAATCAAGAATATGCAGCGGTCTATGAAAGTGCAAAAACACTTTTAGACGAAGACCAATATAAACCAGAATATAATTTTTATTACGGTATGAGCGCCTTTTATTTGGCACTTGAACAAATCGACCTCATTGATTCACAAAAATACATAGAAGAAGCAATTTTTTCCTTTCGAAAAGCCCTTCATAGAGCAAAGAAAAAAGACCTACCTGTTTTGCACTACCTTTTGGGAAAGTCATATTTTCAAAAAAATAGCTACTCGGCATCGTATTTTTATGCCGACCTTGCAGTTATCCATTTGAAAAAAGCAGAAGAGCTAGGCTTTTCGTCTGCCGACATCCCTGAATACTTGGGACTTTCCTATGCGCTTTTACAGGAAACTGAAGCAAGTATTCGCTCCTTTAGCCAAGCCTTAAGTGTTCGAGAATCTGATGTCTTGCTTTTGGCGATTGCGCAACAATACCTTGAAGTAAACAACTATGCTATAGCAAAACAATATATACATCTTGCTAAAAATAAAACCAAAAATGAACAAATTGTTTTGGAAGCAAACTTGCTTCTTGCACATATTTTATTTACCGAAAAGGCTTTTGACGAAGCTTTAGAACTCTATACTGAGATTATTTCAATCGATGAGGATAATGCCGAAGCCTATTTTGGCATAGGGCTTATTTACGAAGAAAAAGGTGATTTGGTAAGAGCTCGTGCACAGTGGCGACGCGTCTTAAATATACAAATAAATCATTCGGGAGCTATTCAAAAATTAAGTTTATGATATACTGTACTGTATATAAAAAGGGAGGCTTTTAATGGGACTTTTTAGTGGTTTTTCTACTGACATTGGTGTGGACTTGGGTACCTGTAATACACTCATATATTTACGAGGAAAGGGAATTGTAATAAATGAGCCCTCAGTTGTTGCTGTTGAAAAAGGGACGAACCGTGTGGTAGCAGTCGGTGCAGAAGCTAAGCGTATGCTTTGGAAAACACCTGGAGATATTATAGCTATTCGCCCTTTGGCTGATGGCGTTATTGCAGATATCGATAATACAGAAAAACTGATTCGGTATTTTATCTCAAAAATTATGCCTCGCAGTGGGCTGTTTCGATCTATTCGTATGAAAATAGGTATACCGAGCTGTATTACCGAAGTTGAAAGACGTGCGGTGCAAGAAGCTGCTTTGAAGGCTGGTGCAAAAGAAGTACAGATTATAGAAGAATCTTTAGCTGCAGCGATAGGTGCACAAATCCCTATCAATGAACCTGAAGGGCATATGGTTTGCGATATCGGTGGTGGTACAACAGAAGTTTCAGTTATTTCACTCGGTGGCATGGTTGTAACAAATGCAATCCGCCTTGGGGGAGATGAATTCGACGAGGCAATTATAAAATATGTTCGAAATGTACATAATCTTATCATAGGGCAACAACGCGCTGAACGCTTAAAAATAGAAATAGGGAATGCAACTCCCGATAAAAATATCGAAAAAATGGAAGTAAAAGGTACTGATGCAATTACCGGTTTGCCACGACGTTTGGAAATAGACTCTGTTGAAGTACGTGAAGCTTTAAAAGACCCAGTTACCCAAATCGTTGATGAAATTAAACGGACCCTTGGTAAAACTCCACCAGAGCTTGCAGCAGATATTTTTACCCATGGTATTGTTATGACAGGTGGTGGTTCTATGCTGAAGGGCTTACAAAAACTCATCTCAAAAGAAACGGGTGTTCCGGTTTTATTGGTTGATAATGCAATAGAATGCGTTGCTATTGGGGCAGGGCAAGCCTTTGAAGTGTATAAGGATATGTCAAACAATCGAAGCATTTATGATAGCTTAAACAACTAAAAAAATGGATGTAAAGACAAAAAAAAGAGCATTAAGTCCTCATCTCATTGTATTTGTTATCTTGATGGTATGTTCTAGTACTCTTTTAGCTCTTTCGACAGGTGGTTTTATACTCAATTTTAAGTCCATAGGCTTTTCCTTTATGTCCTCCCTTCAAAAGGGAACACATCACCTTGTAAGCTCTGTAAGCGATTTTTTTAATTCTGTGAGAGAACTTTCTGTCTTACGCAAAGAATACGAAGTTTTAACATTAAAACTAAAGGACTATGAATATTTGCAAAGAAATAATGCAGAAATTCGTAAAGAAAATGAACTTTTACGCGAACAACTTTCTTTTTCTCAAAGTCTAGCAGAAAAAAATTACCCTGCTTTGGTAATAGGGCGTGACCCACATGCTGCATATTCTGCTTTGACAATAGATAAGGGAAGTATGCACAATATTAAAAAAAATATGTCGGTTATAGCCATTCAAAATGGGGATGTTGGTTTAGTAGGAAAAATTGTGATGGTTGGACTTACAAGCAGCATGGTGATGCCTGTCTACGATTTTCAATGTAATATTTCTGCTCGTATTCAAAAAACTCGCGATATTGGTATTGTCAATGGAAGAGGATCTGCAAATAGTCCTTTGCTCCTTCAGTATGTAAAAAATAAAGTAATAGATGAATTACAGTTTGGAGACGTTATCGTTACCTCAGGGGAAAGTGAAACCTATACAAAAGATATTCCCATCGGTCGTATTATTTCAATAAAAAATCTTGATTACGATAATTCTCTTGAAATAGAACTAGAACCAATCATAGATTTTTCTCGACTTGAAACGGTCATTGTAGTGGATCTACCTATACGAGGAGAGTGGTAATGGTTCGAACTATTCTTACTTCTATTATCTTCTTTTTCTTTTTTATCTTACTTGAAACTGCAATACTTTCAAACATTGCATTATTACCAACTGTGCCCGATTTAATTTTAATCCTCAATGTGTATTTAGCCCTACAAAATGGTCCGATGTTTGGGCAAAACATGGGCTTTGTTTCAGGTCTCATTATTGATTTTATGAGTGCCGGTCCCCTAGGCTTACAGACCTTACTTCGTACTGTTATCGGCTATAGTTTGGGCTTTTTTAATCGCTTGATAAATACAAGTTCTTTTTTCTTTCCTGCGCTCTATATTTTTCTTATAACAGTTTTTAAAGCACTTTTATTCATTGTGTTTTCTTTTTTCTTTCCACAAGTTTCTGTCTTACACTATGTTTTTTCTCTTTCTTTTTTATTTGAGCTCCTTATGAATACCTTACTTGCACCCTTTGTTTTTGCCTTTTTGAAACTATTCCCGTATTTAATTCTTAAGCCGGAGTTTCAAAGATTATGAGTAATTTTGTTTTTCAAAAAAAGAAAGATAATCAAGATTTTAAAAAAAAACATTTAAAAACAATTTTAATCTTTATTATAGTTATCTTTGGAATCTATAGTTTAAAATTGTTTTCTCTACAAGTAATTCAAGGTACAAATTTTTTGCAACAATCGCAAACTATTTCACAAAGACAGAGATTTATACCCGCACAAAGGGGAGAAATATACGACCGCAACAAGGACTTTCCCTTGGTTGTTAATATTGACTCCTTCGCTGTTGACCTTATCCCTGGAGAAATTCCTTCAGGCATGTACGACACTGTTGCATTGCGGCTTGCTCAATATCTTGGCATTACAAAGGCAAGTATAGATAGAAAAATTCCTGAAAAAGATCGTCGATCGTATACTTCCTTTGAAATAAAAGCTAACATCGATTTTGATCTTATTACAAAAATTGCTGAAAATATAAACGATTTACCTGGGGTAAGTTGGCGAAAAAAACCTTTGCGCTCCTATGTTACTTCTAACTCTATGAGTCACGTCTTGGGTTATGTTGGAGATATTACCAAAGATGAATTGAAAATTCTCTACAATAAAGGCTATACAAATAGCAGCATTATTGGGAAAACAGGCATCGAAAAGCAATACGATGATTTACTTCAGGGGAGTGCTGGACGAGAGTCGCGAATTGTAGACGTCAGGGAAAGAAAATTAACTGAAAATACTATGGTGCAAGAACCCGTAATGGGGAATACGCTTGTGCTTACAATTGACTCTGAATATCAACAATTGGCAGAAAAAGCTTTGGGCAATAGAATAGGCTCTGCAATTGTTTTAAAACCAAGTACGGGTGAGGTGCTCGCGATGGTTTCTTATCCATACTTTGATGCAAATATGTTTAGCAAAGAAGACTCTTCGGCATATTATTCTACTTTATTTAATGATACAACGAAGCCTATGCTAAACAGAACAGTAAATGCTACCTATTCTCCTGCATCTACTTTTAAAGTCGTTATGACTGCTGCCTTACTTGAAGAAAAAAACTTTCCAAAAGAAAACAAAATAGAATGTTCTGGAATTATAAAATACGGAGATAGAGATTTTCACTGCCACGTAAAACGTCCGGGTCATGGCTGGCTCGACTTAAAAAATGGTTTAGCACAATCATGCAATATTTATTTTTGGACAATTGGTCGGGATTATCTTGGGGTAGATAAAATTTCTTCGTATGCCTCTGAATTCGGTTTTGGAAGTTCTCAAAAAATAGACTTACCCTCCCAGTCATCAGGCTTTGTTCCTACTGCACAATGGAAAGAACGACGTTTTCATGAAAAATGGGTTGGTGGCGATACAATGAACCTTTCCATCGGGCAGGGTTTTTTGGAAGTTACTCCTATGCAGGTTGCAAATATGATGGCAATGGTTGTAAATGAAGGGACGATTTATCAGCCGCATTTATTAAAAGAGGTACTCGACCCTGTGAGCAATGAAGTAATTCATACCGTAAATCCTGAGGTTTTATTTTCTTCTCAGATAGAAAATGAGGTTTGGAAAACGTTACAAGAAGCTTTACATTATACAGCTACCGATGGATCCGCTTCGAGTGTTTTGATGAAAAACAAAGTAGTGCAAATAGCTGGTAAAACAGGAACGGCAGAAGTTGCGAATATAAAAGATAGTTGGCATTCATGGTTTGTCGCCTATGGTCCATATGATGCACCGAAAGAAGAGGCCATTGTCGTTTGTGTTATGGTAGAAGCCACAAATGAATGGGAATGGTGGGCACCTTATGCATCTACAATTATTTTTCAAGGTATTTTTGGAAATCAAAGCTATGATGAAGCAATAGATGCGCTTGGTTTCCGATATCTAGTAAAACCCGTGGGAAGGCAAGAATGAGAATTTTAAAAATATTTGAATTTATAGATCTTATTTTACTTACACTCGTTTTAATTTTAATTATTATGGGTGTGTTTTTTATTTACTCATCTGGAGTTGATGCACAAAATATACTCGTTTCAAATGAATATATAAAACAAATTATTTGGGCTGCTCTAGGACTTATTTTAATGGTTTTTTTTGCTGTCCTTGACTTTAAAAAAATAAAACGCGTACTCAATTGGGCGGTAATTGCTTTTATTGCTATTCTTGTTTATACGCTTTTTTTTGGCCGCTATGTGAACGGAGCACGAAGTTGGATAGGGATTGGCTCTTTGGGAATACAGCCCGCTGAGTTTGCCAAGACACTCTATATTCTGTTTTTTGCTTTTTATCTAGAAAAAACTGAAAACACAGAGCCTCTTAAACGCTTTGTCATAAGTATTTTGATTTTACTGGTGCCTATGGGGCTCATACTTTTACAACCTGACCTTGGAACAGCAAGCGTCTATGTCCCTATTTTTCTCCTTATGTGCTATGTTGCTCGTTTGCCTAAACATTATATATTTCTATTTTTCTCTATAGGTATGCTGACTGTTTTTTTTGTTGTCCTTCCCGTATGGGAGCATCTCATTGTCGGTCAAAAGGTACTTTTTGTTTCTCTCTTAACAAATAAAAAACTCTGGCTCATTGTCTTAGCAGCTTCTTCTTTTATCACACTTATTTCGTTTCTCGGTTTGCGTATATTTAAACAGCGCTATTTTTACTGGATAGCCTATTCTTTTGCCATTTTAACTGTTGCGCTTTTTGCCTATTATCCAGCAAGTAAAGTTTTAAAAGAATATCAAATTCAACGCCTCATTGTTTTTATTGACCCAACAACTGATCCACGTGGTTCAGGCTGGCATATAATTCAATCCAAAATTGCAATTGGATCTGGGAATGTCTTTGGACAGGGTTTTTTAAAAGGAACACAAAGCCACTATCGATTTTTGCCGCAACAAAGTACTGACTTTATCTTTAGTATATTGTCTGAAGAGTTGGGCTTTATCGGTGGCATCTTTGTTTTTGCACTCTATTTATTAATCTTTATTCGTATCTATTATATTTTAAAAGAAACAAACAATACCTACGGTTACTATGTCGCCATTGGGATTGTTGCTATGTTTTTCTTTCACTTTGTGGTAAATGTAGGAATGGTTATGGGAATAATGCCCATAACGGGTATCCCACTTTTATTTATTTCTTACGGCGGTTCATCTTTATGGAATGCAATGATTTGCGTGGGTCTTTTGATGAGTATTAACGCTCGTAGGTTGGATTTTTCAGCCTAAGACTTTCTCTTTTTTAAGGAAACAATGATAAAAAAAACACTCATACAGCCTCTTGATTTATTTTCAAAATCTCTTTTGTCTATACAAAAACCTGCTCGTTATTTGAGCGGCGATTTCGGGCAGATAAAAAAGCCCTTCACAGAGAATGATTCGCTTTTCAATTTTTGTATAGCCTTCCCTGACCTATACGAAATAGGAATGAGTAATCAAGCAATACGAATTATTTACAATGAGCTAAATAAATATAATACTATTCGTGCAGAACGTGTTTTTGCTCCCGAACTTGATTTTGAAAAACTTTTAAAAGAAACTAAGACTCCTTTGTTCACGATTGAATCGGGCATTCCTTTGAATAAGCTTGATATGCTTGGGTTTTCTGTCGGATACGAGTTAAATGCAACAAGTTTATTGTCTATTTTAGATGCTGGGAAGATACCGCTTTTAAATGCTGAAAGAGGGGAAGATGACCCCATTATCATAGCTGGTGGTTGTGGTATAACAAATCCCCGACCTTTCCAAAATTCTATAGATGCATTTTTCATAGGTGAAGCTGAAAATGAATTATTCCTACTCATAGAAGCGCTTTCACTTTTAAAAAAAGAGGGCGCGAGTAGGGCAGACTTACTCGCACGCTTTACGGAACATCCTGCAGTTTGGGTGCCTGGAAAAAAAGCGACAAAAGCGACCTATCATGATTTTGGAAAGAAACCTGCGCCATCATCTTTTTTTCCTACCGCAAATATTAAGGCTGTACAAGAACATGGCGTTGTTGAAGTTATGCGAGGCTGTCCAAATGGTTGCCGATTTTGTCATGCGGGTGTTTTTTATAGACCACAGCGCATGAAATCCATTCCAGATATCGTAGCTGAAGTTGATAAGCTTGTTTTTGAAGGTGGCTTTCGAGAGATAAGTTTAACCTCGCTTTCATCTGGTGATTATACTGGTATAGATATGCTCTTGGATATTTTGACAAAACGCTATGAGCATTTGCCTGTTTCTTTTCAACTTCCGTCGCTCAAGGTAAATTCTTTTACCTTACCCTTGCTTGAAAAAATTTCAGAGGTGCGAAAATCTGGCTTAACCTTTGCGGTGGAAACTCCCGAAGAAGCTTGGCAACTTTCACTCAATAAGGAAGTTTTTGAAGAACGTCTGTATGATATTATAATGAATGCAAAAAAGAGAGGTTGGTCAAAGGCAAAGTTTTATTTTATGATTGGATTGCCACTTCCAGAAGCTGAAATAAGTGAAGAAGAAGCAATTGTTGCGTTTATGTTAAAAATTCAACAAGCAACCCGTATTCAATGCACGGTAAATGTTGGTACCTTTATCCCAAAACCACATACTCCCTATCAATGGGCGCGGCAAATAAGCATGGAAGAGTCGAAGAGAAAACTAGATTTTATTCGCTTTTCGCTTCCTAAAGGAAAATTTCGAGTAAGCACGCACAATGAATTTGTCTCCTTTATAGAAGGTATGATTTCTCGTGGCGATGAGCGTGTAGGGGATGCACTTCTTTCGGCATATAAAAAAGGCTGCCGACTCGATGCTTGGGACGATCACTTTAATAAAACTGCATGGAAAGAAGTTTTCGATGAACTCGACTGGAATGTCTACGAAGAGGTTTCTCGAAGCTATAGCCTTGAAGAAAAACTTCCTTGGGATGATATAAGCCTCGGAGTAAGCAAGGGCTTTTTACGACGAGAGGCAGAAAAATCGATGCGTGGAGAACTAACAGCTGCCTGTGCCTTAGATTGTGCTTCTCCTTGTGGTATTTGCACCCCAAATCATGGCCTATTAACCCAGAAAGTTTCTGAAGATGTATACAAAAGTATACCAAACTCGCAATTTTTGGAGCCATTTAGCATAAAACGCGAAGAAAGTAATGTTCCTGTCCTGTATAGGCTTCTTTTACAGTATACAAAGGTAGATTCTGCTGCCTTTTATCCGCATTTGTCGATACAAGACCTTTTTCATCGGGCTTTTTTACGTAGCGCCTTGCCATTTGTCTATACAGCAGGCTTTAATCCCATACCGCGCCTAGAATTGGCAAGTTCTACTTCAATAGGAATTGCTTCTGAAGCTGAAATTGCCTCTTGCTTGCTCTATGAGCCTGTTGATCCAGATTATTTAAAGCAGCTTTTAAATAAAAACCTTCCAGATGGCTTGCAAATCAGCAATCTTTCTCTTTTCCCAGTTACAAACCGCATTAAACGTGAATCTTTGGCATCTCATTATTGGGGTGCAGCTTATGAATACAGCTTTTATACGGACATTTTTTCAAAGGCAGAGATAGAAGAGGGCTTGTCTGATGAGCGCATACAAAATATTCTTTTAGAAACAGAGCATTTTTTTGATACGAGGTCTGTAGAAGGAAAAGATGGGAAGGAATGCTTTGTCTTGTCTTTGCGCTTGCCATTCAAGTTGGACAGACCTTTTCGAGATGCCCTTGAAGAAGTTTTTGCAAAAAAATTATATGAAATTGTACATATATACAAAACGCAGACTTTTTCCAACTACAAGGGAGAAGTCCAGTCTTATTTTGAAAGCTATGCGGAAATAGCAAAACAGAACGCCGCTTTTTTAGATGAGTGATGCTAGCGGAGCCAGAGGAGAGAATACGAGTTTTTCTTATCTTTACAGCAAATTAGTATTTTGTTTTGGTAGATTACTGCTATTTTATCCTTTTCTACTATTTGGTAGACAGAATATACATTATCGGAAGTAATATTGCGCAGTATTTTGCTAGATCATCCTACTTCTACTCATGTTTTTGTTTATTTGAAAAGATAGATTTCCAGTTTCCCAACTTGTCTTACTTTTGAAAAGCACATTATCGGAAGTATTTAAATTCTAATCCCAGTTGTTCTATGGACCATCGGCTTACTTCTAAAGCGTAGTTTGCCTCTGGTGGAATTACAAGATAGGTTTTTTCACCTTTTTCTTTTTCAGCATCAGTTTCTTGAATTTTATTTTCTGCTCTATCGAAGGGGAAAATTTTTATGCGATACTCTTTTGTATCTTCGTTTTCTATTCTGATATCTACGAGAGGAGATTCTTCATGTAGATAATTGATTTCAAGGGAATCGATTATCAGGGCACCGGAGCTTCCCAAAAGACGCTCGAGGATGCTGCTAAAAGTATCTGCATTTTTATCGATTAGGATTCTTGTTTTATTTTTTTGCTCCTCTGTGTTAAATTTTAGATTATCGCCAATTTCTATGGACAGCCGCTGAATGGAATTTCTTGATAGTCCAAGATAGCTAGGTAACCATTTTGTATCGGTCCATGAAGTGAGCTGGCTTTCGAGTGTTTTTTCCTTTGTAAAAAATAAAACAGGATTTTTTCCTCGATAGACAGAAGATTTTTCTCCACGAAAATATATCTCGTTGGCAGCATTTTGCATTCCAAAATAGAGTTTTGCTAGATTGCTTGTATTGTTTTTTATTTCAATTGTATCTGCTTCAAAATCGCGCAGCCGGTATTTTTCCCAGTCTTTTATTTTTGTTGAAATAAGCCGAACTTTTTTTTCTTCACTCAAGATTCTTAAAAATTCTGTAAATTGCTTACTTACTGGTACTTCGATATTTTGCCTCTCCCCTGCCCTCAGATACCAAAAATCTTTTTTTATAAAACTGAGACTTTCTTTTTTAGAGCCAGTATTTTCTGTGATGACAATATTGTCCGCTGTCTCAAGAATTTTGGGGCTAAGAAGCAGGATTTTTTTTTCTTCTTGAAACCCTTGTAAAAAAACGATGATAGGTCCTATCGATAAAAGAAAAATAAGTATGAGTAATAGTTTTTGTAGTTTTTTAGTATCCATATCTATCTCTTTTTTCTGTAGATAAAAATGCCAAGCCCGATAACTGCAAATGGAAAAAGTCCAAGGACTGCATAAAAAGAGGCTGTTTTTTCTAAACGTGTTTTTCCTGGCATCCTTTCTATATCCGCGATAAAATATGATTCTGCTTGCGTTTTATTTTTTAAGCCTATGAGCGACTCATCTCCTGTAACATAGAGGAGACAATTGGTAACAAAGGTGAGAAAATCGATATTTCCCATAGCATTCGAAATACAAACTTCGTCGGGAACAACTATGAGATGTGTTGGCTTCGATTTTCCACTACTATAATAGCCGGGGAAGCTGCCTTCACCGAGAGCTGCCAAGACAAATTGCTCTCGTAGTTGATTTTCATAACGATAGGATGCGAGGGCGAAGGGGTCGGTTACAAAAAAACCTTCTTCATCGGCATCTTGTACAAGGCTATGTTCACTTGTTAGAAAAAGAGCTTGAATTTTTCGGTTTTCGCTCGATTGGATTTTCATGGGACTTGGCCAAAAAAAGTCCAAACTTTTGACAGCATCTATGAGAGGATTTTCGATATTGTTTTTTTCTATTTTTTGCCAGAGGGCGTAGTCTATTGTTTCAATCCCATCGTCCTCTAGATTTTGCATAGCTAATTCTGCCTTATTTTCCAAGTCGATGAGAAGTCCGTCTTGTATTTCAAAACCCCAGTAGTCGAGCATTTCTAAGAGCGCGTCCTGATTTTTTGTTTTGCCGGTCCAGTCACTATCGAAGGCGATTTTTGTCTTTGACAGAAAAAAGAGGATTGAGCCTCCTCTCATAACAAATGATTCTATATACGGCGTTTTATCGTTTATATTTTCATTTGATCCGATAATAATCAATGGAATAGTTTCATCGAGCCTATCTATGCCATGAGTTTCTACATCGATGGGAATAAAACCTTCTTCAATGAGCAAACTGAGAAAAAATGAATAGTTTTCCAACGGCTGATCATTTGCAAGAAGGAGATAGACTTTTTTTTCATTTTCACCAATGAGGTTTTGTATACGCGAAAAAAGAGCGTATTCTAAACCATTTAAGCTAAGTGCAAAGTCAATGCTTAAGTTTTTATCAAGGTATTGGAGACGAATACTCGAAAAAACTTTTTCATAAAGCGTTTTACCCTTTGTGTTTATTTGTATTTGTTGGCTCTTTAAATCAAGCGAGCGTATTTCTTCTTCGCTGAGTTTCTCTGGATTTATAATAGAAAGCCCTATGTTTTTTTTGCGAAAGGTATTTGTGTTTTTTTCCAAAAGTTTCAAAAAGTCTTTTACTTCTTTTACCTGTGGATATTGTTTTTCCAAACTGCGCGAAAGATAATATTCGATGCGTATATCGTCTTCAAGACTTGCAAGTATTTGCCTTGTTTCGTTTGATAAGCTAAATGCCTTGTTTTTTGTGAGATCGATTTTAAAAGAAAAAATATTTAGATTGATAAGGGCAAGAATAAAAACAAGAAAGATGAGTAGAAAGATTTTCCGAGAAAGTTTTTTTCCTTTTTTTCTTTCTTTAATAAAAACACTTGCTATAAAAAAAAGAAAAGTCAAAAGAAGGAGGCTTGAAAATTCAAAGCTTTGTATTATTCCCTTAAATGCCCAGGGAGAATCGATAAAACGGTTTCCAAAAACAATGATGAGCATGAGAAGTATAAAGGCGCTGAGTTTGTTATTGACTAAAACAAAGAGAGCTTGAGACAAGGATATGAGGTAGATTCCATAAACAAAAAGAAATGCGTAGCTCGTAAAAATAATTGCCCAATCGAAGTAGATAAAAAACGAGGCGAAAAAAGGTATGACGAGTGTGGATAGAAGAAAGAGAGCAAGGGAGAGTGAAGAGCTAAGCCATTTTGAGAAAAATATACTCGTGCTAGAAAAAGGAAGCCATTCTAAAAAAGTGCCCTCATTTGCCCATGAGAGCATGCTTAAAAAAGGAATTAAAATAATATAGATGAAGGGAAAAATAAGAAAAAATTCGTTTATGGGAATAAGTTTTGAAAAACTAAAAAAGTCGCTATATATAAAATAATAAAAAAAGGGGATACAAAGAAAAAAAAGA
>FZPS01000085.1_pt282 | contig 12445 bp, 9 predicted proteins | sample 1817821 | NCBI WGS metagenome assembly FZPS01 (sample SAMEA104158645, study PRJEB21678) | metagenome | place: Germany | collected 2015-04-21 | reverse complement strand
GATGTGCTGTTGATTGACGACATACAGTTCCTGGCAGGCAAAGAGCGGACCCAGGAGGAGTTTTTCCATACCTTCAATAGCCTGTATGAAGCCAATAAACAGCTGGTTATCTCCAGCGACCGGCCCCCCAAGAATATTCCCACCCTGGAGGACCGACTGCGTTCCCGTTTCGAATGGGGTTTGATAACCGATATACAACCCCCTGATCTGGAAACCCGGGTGGCTATTCTGCGCAAGAAGGCCCAGGCGGAAAACCTGAATATACCTTATGATGTGCTGGATTATATCGCCAATTATATAGATTCCAACATACGGGAATTGGAAGGGGCTCTGATCCGCATGGTGGCTTATGCCACCATCACCAATAAACCGCTCAATATGGACACGGCGGTGGAGGCTTTGAAGGATATTCTGCCCCCGCCGCGACCAAAAAAGATCACCATTGAGCTGATTCAAAAAGAGGTTTCTTCCTATTATGGTATCACCCTGGCGGAATTGCTGTCCAAGAAGCGCACCAAACAGGTGGCTTATCCCAGGCAGATCGCCATGTATCTGTGCCGTAAACTCACTGATGCCTCCTACCCGCAGATAGGAGAACAATTTGGCGGCCGGGACCATACCACGGTTATCCATGCCAATGAAAAGGTGGAAAAGGACCTGATCGAGAATGCCGAACTGCAGTCGACCATTGACATGCTGACCAGGAAGTTAGATCCTAATATTCAGGATTAAAACCATTTATCAACAATGTTATGCAGTGTGATAGGCTCAATTTCGCCAGGATTCGAGATAGATATACACATATTCAGCCAGTCTACTGCGTATAATACTAATTTGTTAATAAGAAAAAGAAGATGATGGCTGATGGCCAGGTAATCGAATAAATGTGAAAGCATCACAGCAGGAGCTGATTCCAGCAAAAACATCGGGTTGGAGGATATCGGAAATGAAATTTGTTATCGAGAAAAAAGAACTGTCAACTATGACCACATTAGTGCACCGGGCTGCTTCAAGCAAAAACACCATTCCGGTATTGTCGGGTCTGCTGATTGAAGCCAGCAAGGACCAGGGCCTGGTGATGACCGCCACCGATATGGAGATCGGCATAAAAGCTGTATCCGGCCAGGTCGAAGTGATAGATGCAGGCAGTGTGCTGGTAAATGCCCATTACTTTTCTGATTTCATCAAATTACTGCCGGATTTGCCTATCGTCTTGGAGCTCAATCCGGATACCGCCAAGCTGGTCATTCAATACGGGCGCTCCTCGAGCTCGATCAACACTTATCGCGATTACGAATACCCGGATCTGCCTTTGAGCAACATGGAGCCCAAACTCAGCCTGCCCCAGCAGGTGTTGAAAGAAGCCCTGCGCAAGACCAGTTTCGCGGCTTCGCAGACCCATTTCCGCCAGGTCTTCACCGGGGTGCTGTTCGATATCACCGCTGACGGGGAACTGCACGTAGTAGCTTCCGACACCCATCGACTGGCCTACTACCGGCTGCCCCTGGGGGAAACTGTGGAACCGCCCTTTAATTTTATCATTCCCATCAGAACGGTAAATGAATTGCTGCGCTTGCTGGAGGATTCCCCGGAGCCGGTCCATATTGCAGTTACCGACAATAATGCCATATTCTATCGCGATGATGTGATTCTCCTGTCGCGCTTGATAGAGGGGCAATACCCCAATTATGAACAGGTCATACCGCCTCATTTCAATACCAAAATAAATATCAGCAGCCAGGTTTTGATGAATACCCTGGAGCGCGCCAGGACCATGCCCACTGATGACAAGCTTAAAATCCAGCATGTACAGCTGGAGTTTTCCGAAAACGAGGCGGTTATACATTCCTTTTCTGAGGCTATGGGTGAAATCGAGGAAGTGATCGAGGAAATCAGCACCGAAGGTGATCCCGGCCTCAAAATAGCATTCAATACCAGTTATTTGCTGGATATAACCAAGCTGTTGAACAGCGAGAGCGAGACTATGGATATCAATTTATCCGGTTCACTGGGACCGGCCATGATAAAAAATCCCGATAAAGACAATTATATCTATATCCTGGTACCTTTAAGAACCAGCAGCTGAAACAAGGAGTGAGATTGGCCTTTTGCGATTAAAAGAAATCGGCCTCAAGAATTTTCGCAATTTAATTCAGGTTAATTTCCAGCCGCAGGCAGGTTTGAACATAATCAGCGGGGCTAATGCTCAAGGCAAGACCAATCTACTGGAGGCGGTGTATTTTCTAGCTACCACTACTTCTTTTCGCAGTGGCAAAGAATCCAATTTGATCAATCACCAGGCTTCATGCTGTTCAGTTCAGGCCTATTACCAAAAAGAGAATCGTGAGATTGAGAGCCGGATCAGTTTAGACAGGGAAAAAGGCAAGGTTTTTGCAATCAACAGTAAGAAAGCCCATCGCCACCATGCTGATCGTCTGAGAGTGGTTTTGTTTACTCCAGACGATTTGTATTTGATTAAGGGCAGCCCGGCCAGGCGCCGGGACTTTTTGGACTTCGCTTTGACTCAGCTTTCCCGCCCTTACGCATACGAGCTCAGCAATTACCAGGGGTTGCTGAAAAGACGCAATGAAATGCTGCGCAAAGGACAGGGAATGAGCCGGGTATTTGACATAACCGATGAGCTTTTTGTAAAGAGCGCGGCAGAAGTTGTTTTAAGCAGGATACGCTTTGTTTATCGCCTGCAGGAGGCTGCCAAGTCCATTTATCAGCGCCTGGGCGGTGAAGCTGAGAGCTTGCATTTAAGATATGCGCTGTCTTTTCCCGTAGATAGTGATAAAATTAACCTGGACATACTAAAACAGGCCTTATTACAAACCGGACATGAAAAGAGAAGCCTGGAAATCATGAGAAAAGCTAGTTTATTAGGTCCACATCTGGATGATCTAAATATTTACGTGGGTGATAAACTGGCCAGGTTATTCGCATCTCAGGGACAACAACGCATTTTGGCAATTGTCCTGAAATTGGCCGAACTATATGCCTTTGCGGATATTAAGGGCTTTTATCCGCTGTTTTTACTTGATGAGGTGTTGGCGGAGTTGGACCAAAATCACAAGGCATTGCTGTTACAAGAACTTTCCCAGGCCGATTATCAGTCCTTTTTAACCTCCGTAGAAACGATATCCGTGATTCCAAATCAGGCCAGTAATTTCCTGGTAAAAAAAGGAATCATTGTACGAAAGGAGAAATAAACATGTACATTCATCTCGGCAACAACTATATAATCTCCGCACCCAGCATTATTGCCATTCTGAACTATGAACCCCCGGTGTCTACTGATGTGCGTGATATCGTGGAAATTGCCCGGATGGAGAAAAACCTGGTCAGCATCAGTGAAAAAGGCAAGGAAAAAGCAGTGGTTATCTGTGATCAAAAAGTTTATCTTTCGCCTATATCCTCCACTACTCTTTACAAGCGAGCATTTCATCACTTGAAGGAGGCATAAGCGGTGCAAAACCACAACATAGAGTATAATGCTGCCGATATTCAGGTCCTGGAGGGCCTGGAAGCGGTTCGCAAGCGCCCCGGAATGTATATCGGTTCTACCGGTTCACGGGGACTGCATCATCTGGTTTTCGAAATTGTGGACAACAGCATAGATGAGGCGGTTGCAGGTGCTTGTGATTTTATCGAGGTTATCATACACCCCGGCAACCGGGTGACGGTTTGTGACAATGGTCGAGGCATTCCGGTGGATATACACCCCAGCGCAGGCATTCCCGCCCTGGAAGTGATCATGACCACGCTGCATTCCGGGGGAAAATTCGGGGGCAGCGGTTACAACATTTCAGGGGGCCTGCACGGGGTCGGTTTGTCGGTAGTCAACGCCTTATCCAGTGAAATGGAGATCAAAGTGCGCCGCAACAAGCTGATTTACCGCCAATGTTATGAGAGAGGCAATCCGGTAACCCCGCTGGAGGTATGCGGAGAAACCGATCAAACCGGGACCAGTATCAGCTTTTTGCCCGATGCGGAAATATTCGAGGAAACCGCATTTGACCGTGAGATCATTATGCAGCGCTTACGCGAGCTGTCTTTTTTGAATCAGGGCCTGCGCATACAGTTTACCGATCTGCGTGACGAGGAGCCCTATCACAAGGAGTTTTTCTATTCCAATGGCCTGCGAGACTTCATCGCTTATGTCAACAGAAACAAGGAAATCATCAATGAAAAGCCGCTTTATTTCGAAACCCGCAAAGACGATGTGATAGTGCAGGCGGCGGTTCAGTATAATACCGGTTATAGTGAAAACCTGTATTCTTTCGTCAACAATATCCGCACGCAAGAAGGGGGCACCCATGAAGTAGGGTTTAAGAACGGCTTAACCCGGGTTATAAACGATTATGCCCGCAAGCACAATTTGATCAAGGACAACAATGGCAATCTCGCCGGCGAGGATATACGCGAAGGCATGGCCGCCATAGTGTCAGTATTGCTGAAAGATCCTCAATTTGAGGGGCAAACCAAAACCAAACTGGGCAACACCCATATTCGCGGCATAGTGGAAAGCGCCCTTTATGAGCACATGAGCTATTTTTTGGATGAAAACCCGGCTATTGCCAAGAAGCTTCTGGAAAAAGCCATATCAGCGCGCAGGGCCAGAGAAGCAGCCCGCAAGGCCAGGGAGTTGACACGCCGCAAGAACGCCCTGGAAAGCACTTCACTGCCGGGTAAACTGGCCGATTGCAGCAACAAAAACCCGGCCCTCTGTGAACTATTTATCGTTGAGGGGGATTCTGCCGGGGGTTCGGCCAAACAAGGCAGGGATCGCAATTTCCAGGCTATTCTGCCTTTACGGGGCAAGATTCTCAATGTGCAGAAATCGAGGCTGGACAAGGTTTTGTCCAATGAGGAGATCAAATCCTTGATCACGGCCATTGGCACTGGCATAGACGAGGATTTCGATATAAAGAAGGCCCGCTATCACAAGCTCTTTATCATGACCGATGCGGATGTGGACGGTTCACATATCAGGGTTTTGCTTTTGACCTTTTTCTACCGCTATATGCGCGAGCTGATTGAAAAAGGCTATGTATATATTGCTCAACCGCCTTTATATGGGCTGAAACGCGGCAACGAGATACGTTATTTCCACAATGAAGAAGAGATGAACCGCTTCCTTAAGAACAATGACAAAAAATGGTCGGTACAGCGCTACAAAGGCCTTGGGGAAATGGATCCGGAACAGCTCTGGGAAACCACCATGAATCCGGAAAACCGCACCATACTGCAGGTCACCATACAGGATGCCATGCAGGCGGATGCGATTTTCTCCGACCTCATGGGAGACAATGTGCAGCCCCGCCGGGAATTTATCGAAGCCAATGCCAAATATGTGACTAACCTGGATATATAGCGAGGTGGGTTGAGTGGGAGAAGCTAACCTGTTTGATCGGGTAGTACCGATCGATATAGAAAAAGAGGTAAGAAAATCATTTCTGGAATACTCCATGAGCGTAATCGTGGCACGGGCTATACCCGACGTCAGGGACGGCCTCAAACCAGTACACCGCCGCATTCTGTACGCTTTATACGACATGGGCATGACCCATGACAAGCCGCATAAAAAATCGGCCAACATCGTGGGGGAAGTGATGGGTAAATATCATCCTCACGGTGATGCGGCCATATACGACACTATGGTCAAAATGGCGCAGGATTTCACGATGCGTTACCCGTTGATCGACGGGCATGGAAATTTCGGCTCAATAGACGGGGATTCGGCTGCAGCTATGCGTTACACCGAAAGCCGTATGTCGAAAATCGCCCTGGAGCTGTTGCGGGATATAGACAAAGAAACTGTGGACTGGCGCCCCAATTACGATGGCGCCCGCCAGGAACCGCAGGTCTTACCGTCGCGCATACCCAATCTGCTGATCAACGGATCCACCGGTATAGCTGTAGGTATGGCCACCAATATCCCACCGCATAACCTGGTGGAGATAGTGAGCGGGCTTGAGGCCTTGATTGCTGATCCGGAAATATCGATTGAAGACCTTATGAAATACATCCCCGGGCCGGATTTCCCGACCGCAGGTGTCATCATGGGTACTGAGGGCATAAAGCAGGCCTATTATACCGGCCGCGGCTCAGTGCGCATCAGGGCCCGCTATACTATTGAAGAGAGAAAAAACGGGCGCAATGCCATCATCGTCACCGAAATACCCTATCAGGTCAACAAGTCGCGCCTGGTGGAAAAAATAGCCGAACTGGCCAGGGATAAAAAGATCGATGGGATTGTTGACCTGCGTGATGAGTCCAATCGCAATGGCATGCGCATTGTCATAGAAATCCGCAGGGATGTCAATGTCAACGTGGTGGTAAACCGGCTTTTCCGCCATACGCAGATGGAAGACAGTTTTGGCATAATCATGCTGGGGTTGGTCAATGGGCAGCCGCGGGTTTTGAACCTCAAGGAAATGCTGCAGTATTACCTGGAGCACCGCAAAGATGTGATCACCCGCCGCACTCGCTATGAATTGAAAATAGCCCAGGACCGCTTGCATATAGTGGAAGGCCTGCAAATAGCCATTGACCATCTCGATGAGGTGCTGCAGCTGATACGCAGCAGCAGGGACCGCGAAGCGGCCCGGACGGGATTGATGGAGCGCTTTAACCTATCGGAGCGGCAGGCCAACGCTATTTTGGACATGCGCTTCGCGCAGCTGACCGGTCTGGAAAGGACCAAGCTGCAGGATGAGCAACGCGATTTGATAGCCAAGATTTCCGATTATGAGGATATTCTGGCTAAACCCCAGCGCATCCTGGAACTGATCAAAGCTGACCTGGAAGAAATCAAGAAAAATTATGGTGATGAGCGCCGTACCGAGATCACCCTGGAGGAAAGCGATTACCATATTGAGGATTTTATAGAAGAACACGATGTAGTGGTTACCTTAAGCAACCGGGGCTACATCAAACGCCAGCCTCTGGAGGCTTACCGTGCGCAACGCCGCGGCGGAAAGGGTGTTAGTTCGACCACCAACCGGGCTGAAGATGCGGCTGCCGATGTTCTGGTGTGCAATGTCTTATCCCAGGTGTTGTTTTTCACCAATCAGGGGCGGGTATTCACTATCAAGGCTTATCGCCTGCCGGAGTCGTCCCGGCAGGCCAAGGGCATACCAGTTATCAACTTTCTTGATCTGAGGCCGGATGAGCGGGTTACTACCATGGTGGCAGCCAAAAAAATGGATGATAGCAAAAACCTGATCATGCTGACCAGAAAAGGCATCATCAAAAAGACCCCATTGTCGGCCTTCAGCAATATAAGAAAATCGGGCTTGATAGCCATCAATTTACACCAGGACGATGAGCTGGTTGGGGTACGCCGGGTAGAGAGCGGCGACCGCATAATGATTGCCAGTGCCCGCGGTTTGTCGATTATGTTTGACGAAAGCCAGGTGCGTCCAATGGGGCGTGCTGCAGCCGGGGTCAAAGCCATCAATTTGGCTCCGGACGACTATGTCATAGGCATAGACAAGTACCGTGCCGGGGCCTGGGTCCTGCTGGTGACCGAAAACGGCTACGGCAAGCGCACTTCGGTGGATGAATTCAGGGCGCAAAAGAGAGGCGGCAAAGGCATAAAAAGCATCGATATAACCGGCAAAAACGGCAGGCTGGTGGCCTTTCAGACCGTTGTTGAAGGTGAAGAATTGGTCTTGTTGACCGGAGAAGGGCAATTGATCCGCCTGGAGGTCAACGATATATCGGTTCAAAAGCGCTACTCGCGCGGGGTCTTATTGATGAAGCTCCCCCCCGACGATCATATTGTGGGACTGGCCAAATTCAGGGTTGAAAAGGAAGAATAGGACGCCATGCGGGAAGATGGACAGTTGTTGGCGTATCCGGTTGCAATTGGGTAATCTATGTAATATAATAGTGGGCAAACTTCGAAATCAATAATAAAAATGGCGATGAAAGGGATTAGTACAAGTTATGGCTGGCGAAGAGAACTGGTGGTCGGTGCAAACCAGTGCAGCGTAGCTGGGAATCCACCCTGGAGCAGGCTGTGAAAGCAGCCCCGATGGCTACGTTATAGCTTCCAAGAGGGTGCCGCCTATAGCGGTGCCAATAAGGGTGGCAACGCGGGAGAATACCTCTCGTCCCTGCAGGGACGGGGGGATTAATTTTTTGCAAATGTTTTGCCAAGGAGGTTTTGTCACATAATGATAGGGGAACAGTATTTATTGCTTCCCGGTCCAACGCCTTTACCTGAACAGATAATCCGGGCTATGAGTCGCTCTATGATCAATCATCGCGGACCGGCCTTTCATGATTTGTTGTTTGAGGTAACAGAAGGCATTCGGGCTATATATAAAACTGAAGGGGAGGTCTTGATATACCCCTCTTCGGGTACAGGAGTGATGGAAGCAGCGGTAGCCAATTTTATCGCCCCCGGAGACCATGTTCTGGCCGTTTCCATCGGCGTTTTCGGGGACCGATTTGCCGATATCGCTAAAGCCTTTGGGGCTGTGGTGGAAAAGATTTCCGTACCCTGGGGAAAGGCTGCTGACCCGCAGCTTATCAAGGAACGCATCGATCGCGACATAGATAAACGCATAAAAGCGGTTCTGGTGAGCCATAATGAAACCTCCACCGGGGTGGTTAATGATATACCTGCTATCGCAGATGCTTTAGGAGATCATCCGGCTTTATTCGTTGTTGATACTGTCAGTGGCTTGGCCGCTCATCCCTTTAACATGGATGAGTGGAGGGTAGACGTAGCCGCCAGTGGGTCGCAAAAGGCCTTTATGATACCGCCGGGCCTGGGCTTTTTGGCATTCAACCGGAGGGCCCTGGCGATTCATAAAAAAATCAACAACAGCAGATATTATTGGGATGTCAGCACTGGATTGGAATATTTACAGAAAGGCCAAACACCGACTACACCGGCTATTTCGCTGTTTTACGGCTTGCAGGAAGCCCTGCACATGATGGCACAAGAAGGCCTGGAGAACATAATCAGCAGGCACGCCTTTTATCGTGATTTAACCAGGGCCTCGATCAAGGCTATGGGGCTGGGACTGCTAGCTGAACCTGAACACGCCTCCTGTTCAGTGACTGCGGTATTGGCCCCACCGCAACTGGGGGCTAACCGGATTTGCCAGGCTATGCTGCAGCAGTTCAACATCGTGTTGGCAGGAGGGCAGCAAAGCCTGCACGATGTCATCTTCAGGATTGGGCACCTGGGATATGTCAGGGAGTTGGATCTATTAGCCACTGTAGCCGCGCTGGAGATTGTACTTAATAGACTGGGCCATCCGGTGGAATTAGGAACCGGGGTCAAGGTAGCCCAGGAGTATATACTGAAAAACCAGAGCGATATAGCAGTTGAGGAAGGGGTAATCAAGTAATGGAAAAGAAAAAGGTTATAGTTACAGAGCGCATCGCCGAGGAAGGCATTGCTCTATTGAAAACTGAACTGGAGGTTGATTACCGGGACGGCATATCCAGGGAAGAACTGCTGAATATAATCGATCAATACGACGCCTTAATCGTGCGCAGCGTGACCCAGGTTGATGAAGAGCTGATCTCCCGGGGCAAAAAACTCAAGGTGGTAGGCCGGGCAGGCAATGGCATCGACAATATCGATGTGGATGTCTGTACCCGTTACGGGGTTATAGTAGCCAACACCCCGGACAGCAACACCATTTCTGCAGCCGAACAGACCATAAGTTTGCTGCTCTCTTCAGTGCGCAATACCGCCTGGGCGAGCTCTTATCTGAAAGAAGTGAAGTGGGATCGCAAACCTTTCCGTGGAGTGGAGCTTTATGGCAAAACAGTCGGCATTGTAGGCTTAGGCCGTATCGGCTCCATGGTAGCTACCCGCCTGAAAGCCTTTAATATGCGGGTGTTGGCTTATGACCCCTACATTGCGGACCAGCGTTTCGAGCGCTTCGGGGTGGAAAAGGTTGAAACCCTGGAAGAGCTGATGAGGCAGGTTGATTTTCTAACCGTACATACCCCACGCAATGAAGAGACAATGCATATGATAGACGAAAAGATGTTCGAACTGGCCAAACCCGGCATACGCATAGTAAACTGCGCGCGCGGGGGCATCATCAAAGAAGAAGCCATTATCAAGGGGCTGGAATCCGGCAAGATAGCCAGTGCCGGCCTGGATGTGTTTGAAAAGGAACCTGCCGAAAACAACCCTTTGTTCAAATTCAATAATGTGGTAGTAACTCCACATCTAGGGGCAGACACCTTTGAGGCCCAGAAGCGAGTGGGAGAGACCATTGCCGAGCAGGTTATCAAAGCCTTACGCGGTGAGATAGTCCCCAATGTGGTCAATCTGCCCACTATGCTCAGCGATGAACTGAACTACCTTAAGCCTTACATCAATTTGGCCGAGAAGATGGGCAAGTTCTATTATCAAATGGTCAAGACTCCCATCAGCAGGGTGGAGTTAACCTATAGCGGTCCCATAACCCAGAATGAGACGGAAATGTTGACCGTGGCCTTTTTAAGGGGACTGTTGCATCCCGTGATGGAAGGCAAGGTCAACTACGTCAATGCCCGCTTGATGGCAGATGAAAGGGGAATAGTGGTTTTCGAGCACAAAGAAGCGCAGAGTGCCCGGCGTTATAAAAATGTCGTCACCGCCAAAATGTTCGGCAAAGAGTATACCCTTGAACTGGCGGGCACCGTGTCCAGGGCCAGGAATCCGCTCCTGGTGGAGATCAACGGTTATGAAACCGAAAATGACCTGGAGGGATATGTGATAATAGTCAAGAACGAGGATCGCCCCCGGGTGATCGGGCCTTTTGCCACCGCTCTGGGTGATGCCGGGGTCAATATAGCCTCTATGAAGACTGCACGCAAGACTAAAGGGGATATCGCCATCATGCTGCTCAATGTGGACAACAAGGTGGATGATGAGGTACTGGAGTCTCTGAGCAAACTGGATGGCATTGTAGGTAAACCCAAGCTCTTGTACTTTTAATAGAGGCATGAAGGAGGGATTGACATGTTGGATGCCAAGCTGATCCGCACCAAACCCCATGTTGTGGAAGCTGCTCTGCAAAAGCGGAATATTTCCGGAGCCCTGGACAGGTTTATCGCCCTGGATGAGGAACGGCGGGCTATTTTAGGCAAGGTTGAGGAACTGAAAGGCTTCCGCAACAGCGCCTCCATGGAAGTGGGGCGCATGAAAAAAGAGGGCCTGGATCCTTCCGCCTTAATGGAGAAAGTCCGTCAGGTAGGCATCGAAATTAAAAGCCTGGATGAACAGCTTAAAATCATCGAAAGAAATCTGGACGATATTCTGCTCAATATACCCAATCTGCCGCATGAGTCGGTGCCGCTGGGATTGGACGAGAATGACAATGTAGAGGTACGCCGTTGGGGTGAACCGCGCCAGTTTGGCTTCGAGCCCAAAGCTCACTGGGATCTGGGGCCTGAGCTGGACATACTGGATTTTGAACGCGCTACCAAGCTATCCGGGGCCCGTTTTACCGTTTACAAAGGGGCCGGAGCCAGGCTGGAACGCGCGGTGATCAATTTCTACCTGGATGTGCATACCAGTCAGCATGGCTACAGGGAAATCCTGCCCCCATTTATGGTTAGCGCGGATTGTATGATCGGAACCGGGCAGTTGCCCAAATTCGCTGAAGACATGTTTAAGCTGGATGGCCGGGAGATGTATCTGGTGCCAACTGCCGAGGTCCCCCTGACCAATCTGTACCGGGAAGAAATACTGGAGGCCAGCCAACTCCCCATTTATTTGACAGCCTATACCCCCTGCTTCCGGGCTGAGGCCGGATCACATGGCAGGGACACTCGTGGGGTGATTCGCCAGCATCAGTTTAACAAAGTGGAATTGGTGAAAATAGTGAAACCGGAGCATTCCTATGAGGAATTGGAAGCCCTGACCGCTGATGCAGAAAGGGTCTTACAGCTCTTAGGCTTACCCTATCGGGTAGTGCTCTTAAGCTCTGGTGATATGGGCTTTTCGTCTGCCAAAACCTATGATCTGGAAGTATGGATGCCGGGTTACCAGGATTATAAAGAGATCTCTTCTTGCTCCAATTGCGAGGATTTCCAGGCCAGGCGGGCCAATATCCGTTTCCGCCCTGATGTCAAGGCCAGGCCACGGTATGTACATACCTTGAATGGCTCAGGGGTTGCGGTAGGAAGAACTGTAGCGGCTATTTTGGAGAACTATCAGCAGGCCGATGGAAGCGTGGTAATTCCTGAGGTTTTACGGCCCTATATGGGCGGGCTGGAAGTAATAACCCCGTAGAATCTTTGATAATGTTAGCGTAAAATTACCCTGGGAGAATGAATAAGGAAAACAAAAAGAGAATCCCTTCTTTGATAAAATAGTAATTGCGTCAACAAACCACCCATCAAAGAAAGGAGATTCTCTTATGCAACCTATTATACAAGAAATCGCAAAAACAATCAGTGCTAAATTTGTAAC